>VMBT01000114.1_pt1 | contig 50620 bp, 68 predicted proteins | sample 4404301 | NCBI WGS metagenome assembly VMBT01 (sample SAMN12238535, study PRJNA552566) | marine metagenome | isolation source: Coastal seawater | place: USA: coastal Georgia, Sapelo Island | collected 2008-08/2009-08 | reverse complement strand
GTCTTCTGCCAAGGACTAAGGCTCCGGCCAATGCTGCAAATCCTGAAGAAATGTGTACTACAGTACCACCAGCAAAGTCTAACGCATGCGATGGCGATAAGTCTGGATTGAGGTCTAATGCCCCGTTTCCTATGAAACCGCCTCCCCAGACCCAGTGTGCAATTGGATCGTAAACGAAGGTACCCCATAAGAGTACGAATATGACTAGTGCACTGAATTTGATTCTGTCAATCAAACCACCAATAATTAGAATTGGTGTGATGATGGCAAATGTTCCTTGGAACATTGCAAACATTTGGTGAGGAATAGTTCCTGGCCAACCTTGACTACAATATTCACCATCTACCATCGATTGCATTTGATAGGCTGCTGACCATGTATCACCACATGGACCTATTTCACCTAATGGTGCATAGTGTGAGACCATGTTAAATCCAGCATAATCTAGACTTCCCATGAAATGGTTTGCGCCTTCATCTGCGTTTGGTGCAAATGCTAGTGAGTAACCCCATAGAACCCATTGTACTGACATGAGACCCATAACAATGAGAGTCATACCAAGAACGTTGACGATGTTCTTTGATCTGGCTAAACCGCCATAAAAGAAACCGACACCTGGGGACATAAGGAGTACGAATGATGTTGCTGTAAGCATCCAGGCAGTATCACCAGTGTCTATAAGACATGGTAAGTAAGTGCCATCGCCATTATCAACCCAACATTCGTTAGGGTTACCAGTGTAAATTCCACTGGTTCCTTTTACATATCCGTCCATACCATCTTCAACGCTTTGTGCATATGCTTGTGACATAGCACCTGCTGCTGTGATGGATACTGCGGCTACAAGTAATAGAGCATACTTGTAGTTCCTAGAATTCATTGAATTTATCGAAATTGGATTTTATTTAAGGCTTCGAGACCCAAGAATGTCTAGAAAAGTAAATTATTATATTTTAGTATATTCTGATACTAACATAAAATATGGAAATTATGTTAAAGTGATGGTAAATGGGAAAGTCTGAAACTAAACTAGCAATTTTTGATACCTTCAAGACAAAGGGAGAGGAGTTAACTGGAGAAGCACAGAGACAAAGATCAATTATCGGCATCCTTGCCAGTGATGCAAATCCAGCTGAAAGGACTAGAACTGGAATATCACAAAAAATGGCAAAAAAACAAGGAATTGCCTGGAAGAATATCTATTCAGGGATTTTTAGAGATTTGGATGAAATCCTACTCCCAATGGAAATTGCTGAAGAAGATGGAAGATTGCCTCTTCAAAGAGGCCCTAAAGCACTTCAAGAAAAAGGAATTCCATATTATCATCTCACAAAAAAAGGGATTTTGATCGCTCTTTCAATTAGTGATATCAAAAATAGAGAAAAATTGCTAAAAGAATTTTTTTCACAGTCTGAATCTGGAGAAAAAGAGTTTGAGAAAATCCTATCTAGTCTCTTAGAGAATAGTCCCAAATTCGCATACTCTATTTTTCAAAAATATGTCAAGGCATTTTGTGATAATAAGATCAAGGAATTACTACCATTTGATCTCACAAAACTGAAGGATATTTCAGATGAATCACTAGAAATTCAAAAGGAGATTTTGGTAGCTTTTGTAGACCTATCAAAGCAAGAAAAAGAAGATGCTATCAAATTTTTAGATAAAATCACGTAGAATTTGTTCCTGAGTAGATCGCCAAACATTAAAATCCGTTACTCTTAAACGATTTTCAAATGGGTAAGAACGTCTACGCATCAGTAAAGTCATACAGCCAAAGAGGAAAATTACTCAATAGGGCTGATTTTCAGACATTAGCAGAATCAAGAGATCTTGATGAATTTATGACCAGAATAAAGAACACTGTTTACGGAGACTCAATTAATGATGTTCAAAAACCATACACCTCTCAAGGAATCGAATCAGCACTTAGAGGACAATTAGCTGAAGTCCATTACTCCATTGCAAAAACTGCAGGAGACTCTGATATTCTTGATGCATATTATATGAAATTCATTATCTCAAATCTAAAATTAATTCTCAAAGGAAAGGTCTTAGGGAAAACACAAGAAGAGATTGAAAATCACATCAATCTTCGTGCAGAGGAGTTAGTTAAACAAAGAGATGTTATCATAAAATCTCTTGTTGCAAAAGATCTTGAAGAAGCGGTTGCAAGTCTAAACTCAGTTCAATTTGGAGACGAGATTGCAAAGGCTGCAACATTATACAATGAGACAAAGAACATTCAAGTCTTTGACACATATTTTGATAAAATTTTGTACCAGCAGTTAGGACGTGCTCTAAAGAACACAAGAGACAGAGATGTCATAAAGATTGTTGGGATGGATGTTGACTTTTACAATCTTCTTAGTGTAATTAGAGGAAAATTCTGGGGATTAGAAGAATCACAAATTCAAGATTTGATTGTGACTCAGACTCCAACTGTCCCAAGAGAACTTCTTGGAAGAATGATGGCAACTGGTTCAGTCAGAGATGCACTAAATGAGCTTGCCACAACCAAATACAAAGACATGATTCCACAGATTGAAAATGAGTTAGATGCAGTTGCTGAATTTGAAAGAGCATTTGAGATGAGCATTTACCATTCATCTGCCAGAGCATTTACCAAGATGTTTAGTTTTGCAACAATTATTGGAATCACAAAACTAACAGGCTTTGAGGTAAGGAATTTGGCTGCAATTGCATATGCAGTAGAGCAGAAAATCCCTACAGAGACTACAATGTCAAAATTGATTCTTGAAGAAGAATAGACCTAAAATGATTAGATTCCCAAAGAAGAAAAATGAGATAACAACAGAGACAGTAATCAATACTATTTGGGTTAGCGCATTTATGGCCATGATTTTCTCATTGCCACCTTTAGCACTGTTTTTGGGAATTTACTTTTGGGCAGGTGAATTAGTCCTAGGAGCAGTAGTTGGCTTTGGAGTACATTTTGTAACTCTAGCATTTGCAGGTAAAATCTCAAAATTTTTGACCAACATAATGAGTTAACCTATAAGGATCCAATAATCAAAGTGATATACCATGATGGGAGATAGAGATTTCCGAACTACGATTCAAAATGCTATAAAATCAATTGGAAATGAACTTGAAGTAAACATAGATTCTAAGAACTTTGAAACTATCCATCTACAAGAAGTGGTCAGATGTATGAGACGTTCATACTATGACAGATTAGAGCCTTTAGAGATTGAAAGAAGAGGATTCAATGAGCTTCTTTCAGGATTATTGAGAAAATTGGAATATGGTAGTAATCCAAAGGATTTTGAAATTAACGAGATCAAACTTCGTGGACAAGCTGATATGATTGTAGATGACGCAATCCTCCTATTTAGATCAGCTACTGAGGAAATAGAAAATCCACATGCTAGTGATGTCTTATACCTAAATGCATGCATGTGGATATATGACAAAGAAGATGGTATGGTAGTTTACATTACAGGAGACAGAAAAGAATCAACGTTTTCACTAACACGTAACAAAAAGATGTTCGAAGACACCATACGCAGAGTTCGAGTTTTGAACAATCTTCTCAAAGAGGGAAAAACACCAATCTTAGAGCCATCTGAAGAATGTACTGAATGTCAATATTATGAGAGATGTTATACAAAGAAGAAAAATACTAAACAAACATCTCTTGCTGAAATGCTAGGACTTGGCAAACAAGACTAGTTAGATAAATGAAAAATATTGTAAAGGAGTAATTTCCTTTTTGTTTAATCTAGTGGTTCTGGATGTCCTTTACCACGAAGAGCGAAACACACTACTGCTAGTGCAATTGCGACTCCTGCTGCTGCGCCATATGCGGCCATTCCTGCTTCTGCCATTTGATAAAATCCCAATGAGATTGCTTTTATAACTTTGCCAATATTTTGTCTCTAAAAACAAATTATCATAATTTCTTGATTTTATGATACTATTGAGTAAATTCAAAGTAAAGTTCGTTTTCCTGACCACTAGTCATAGAACTCAGATTATAAAACACAACACCGGAAACTTTCCAAGTGTTGGTATTTGATTCAAAATCAGACCACAATTCAGGAGTGTTACCAGAATTTCTTAATACAATCTCATCTCGTAAAATGATAGAGTTTCCACCAAGCAGAGTATAGTAATTTGAACCAAATTCTACCATTCCTTCAGCTCTATGTCCAATTTGTCCTCCACCAAGTTGCTCAGATTGAGAGTATCCTGTTTCATACAATTGATAATCCATTGTAGTAACAATCATAGAACGATCATTAGGATTTTTAATTTCAAATGCAACATCAATTGTTGCAGAACGTTCAGATATTTTTGAAACAACAATCTCTTCTAATTCAATTTCAATAGGTCTGACTTGTTCAACGTCTGAATTCCCAGACATTTGTGTTGGAGACTCTATATCGATGGATGGACCCATAAGTAAAATTCCACCCAATACTGCAGCAAGTGCAGCAATTGCAACTCCAACAAAAATTTTAGGATTCATAACTCTTGCAAACTCCTTTGATTTCTTAAATGTTGAGATAGTTATTATACCATTGGGGGGGAGAAAATTTATGCAGTATTTCCAAGCAGTGCAACAAGGAAAACAAAGAGCAGGAAAGTCTCAAATGAAAATGTTTGAGGCAGCAGGATTTGGAATGCTGACTCTGACTACAAAGAAGGTGGATGGTAAATTCCAACCAGTGGGCGATGAAGATTTTACAGCAGTTGTGAACTCAGATGAAGGACATGTTGCAATTATAGTAGATAAAGATGGGTATACCAAGGCTCAATCAAAGGCAGTAGAAAAAGATGAGGCCTTGACAATTTACAAAAAACTTCGAGATTCAGGAGTTGAAGAGTACCCTGGAAAAGAGATCTTGATATGGACTGAAACTAGACCTACAATTCAAAATGAGTGTTAAAATTATTTTGTTGGTATAATTATCTCAGTTCCCAAATTACCGCCTTTTATGGCTTTTTCAATAATTTTTGGATTTGCTTTGAGAATTCTTGTTTTGATTTTTGAGCGCTCAATAATTTTTAGGGCAACTATATCCATGAGATCATATCCTCCGGCTACAGAATCCTCATGAACTAACATGTTTTTGAGATTTTTTAATTCAATTCGTTTGAATTTTTTTGCCTTTTTGAATTTGTTAGGATCCATATCATAAACCCCATCAACATCAGTTGCGTTAAGGAACTGCTCAGCTTTTACTTTTTCTGCAATCAATGCAGCAGTACCATTTGTGCTTTGACCTGGATGAAGGCCTCCAGCAACTACAATTAGTCCATCATCTACAGCATGTCTAACTTCTTGCAGAGTTGTTGGCGGATGAGAATATGCTTTATTTTTTAGAGCATAAATTAGCAGTTTTGCATTTAACCTAGAAATTTCAATTCCTAATTCATCAAGGGTTGATTCGTCAGCTCCCGAAGTTCTTGCATGGTTAATGTAGTGTCTTGCAATGTTTCCACCGCCAGCAATAATAATTGGTTGACAGACTTTACTGATTTTTACTAGAAATTCTGCCCAGTCTTTGAGGAGTTTGACATTATCCATGGCAAAAACTCTCCCAGATAGTTTGATTACAATTCTTTTTTTCACTCTAGTTCACCAATGATGGATTTTGCGGCAATTTCAACTTTTTTTCTATTCTTTTGATGAGTGTAGATTCTAAGTATATTCATGTAGCCTGAAATTGCTGAAACTACAGGTATTTCAGATATAGGCATCTCTTTTGCGGAAGATTTCCCAGCCTCATTTGTAATCAGAATTATCGATTTTGATTCATTTTTTGAAGGAGCAAGTGGGATAGAGGGAGTTACTGAACTATCAACAAAAATCTCATTTTCCTCAACTTTGGATTTTTTGGATATGGCGGATCTTAGTTCATTTGTTTTAATTTTCTTTAGATTCTTTCTACTTGTCAAAATGCTCTCAAATACACATTTTAGCAATTTTCTGTTTTGATAATCTTGTGCAAATTTTCTTGCTTGTTTTAGTTTTGGAGTTTTTGATGAAATAAGGCTAGAGAGGACATATTCATCTGTTAGTTGAACAAACTCATCTAGATTAAAAGTGGAGAATCCAAACTCATCATCAGAAGATCTTAATGCTTCAAGCAACATTACTTCTGCCGCTCTTACTGTCTTGTGGAAATAAACTGCTTTGAACATTTGATATCTAGAATGCATCATTGATTCAAATGAATAAAGAGCTGAGCGTTCCAAGGCAAGTTTCTTTTGATGAACGTCAAGTGATTGTGTAATTCTTTTATGATCAATTTTTGCATGTTCTGCTCCGGTAAAGTAACCATCTCTAAGTAGATAGTCCATCATATCTGCACTAAGGGCACCCGAAACAATTTCATTCATGTATTGAAATTTTGAATCACCAAAAGCAATCTTTGTGATGAGTTTTTTGTCAAAACCATTTTTTGTCAAAATATCACCAATTTCGGATTTCAGAATAATCTCCTTACCAAAATCTTCATGAGAAATTTTCTTTTCTTGAATTATTTCTTCAAATAGATGTGAAAATGGTCCATGTCCAATATCATGCAAGAGACCTGCTAATCGGAGTATCTCAATATCATCTGATTTGAAAAATCCCTTCTCATTTAGTGCCTGACCTGCCTGACTGGCAATGTGCATGACTCCAAGAGAGTGTTCAAATCTTGTATGTTGGGCTGCAGGATAGGTTAGATGTGCTCCAGATAATTGTCTAATACGCCTTAATCTCTGAAAAATTGGATTATCAATGATGCATAATTCATGATCATAAACTCGTATGAAATCATGAATCGGATCTATAATGTCTAGATAATTTTTTTTCATAATCCTATTTTCTTTGAAAATGTTTTCATAATTTCTTCGTGTACTTCTTGTTTAGATTTTGTAGCATCAATTATTTTCCAACGTTTTTTCTTTGCAGTAATTTTGTAGATTTTAGAAATTTTTCTCAAAAATTCTTCATTTTTCTCAAATTTATCTCGATTGGTTTTTTGTCTGTTAAAGGATTCTTTCTGGGAGACATCAAGTAAAATTACAAGGTCTGCTTTCGGTAATCCTGCATCTAGATTTTCAAGCCATTTTTCTTTCATTCCATTTGCAAGACCATAAACAAGATTTGAATGATAATATCTATTCATTATAAGAACAGAATTTTTTTCTTGAGCTTGTTTGATTTGCTCTAGTTTTTCCCATCTATTTGCAGACAATAAACAATGAATTACCTGTGGAGGAAATTTTCTTTTGCCATCAAGATATTGTCTAATTTCTTTTCCAATCGGAGTTTTGTAATCTGGAAAATGAAACAATTTAGTTTTGATTTTTCTTTTTTTGAGTGCTTTTTCTAGCATAGTTGACTGTGTCAGTTTTCCTGCTTGGTCTCCACCTTCAATCACAATTATCATAAGTTATCAAAATAGAGAAGTTAATTGATTAAAAATCTATCAAAGCAGACTTGGAATTTACGAATTGTTTAATATCTTCTTAGAATAATCCATACTATGGCAGAAGAATACTCATGTCCTTACTGTGAATCAATTTTTGAGAGTAAAGATGATCTTTCAAAGCACATAGATAGAATTCACGGAGATTCTGGAGTTTTAGAAGGCTCAAAAGCATCCTAAACTTTTTTGTTTTTAGCAAAATTACTCTCAAGGTTTATAACCAAAAATTTGCCACATAACACGAAATGGGATTAGTAAAAGAAATGATGAAAGAAATTGGAAACAAATCACGAGAATTTTACGAATTTGTTTTACCACCAATTGATATGCATCTAAATTCCGATAATCTCAAAGTGGTGATTGATATCCCAGGATTCTCAAAAAAAGATATCAAACTAACACTATGTGGAGATATTTTATCAATTCAAGCATGGAAAAAGGTAGATGATAAAGAATCTGAATCATTGATTTCAAAACAAAGACCAAATATCATCGATAAAAAAATCAGACTTCCAATTGATATCAAACAAGGTGAAGAAAAAATTGATTCAGCAAAATACGAAGATGGTGTCTTAACATTAGTGATCCCAGTAACTAAGAAAGGAAAAGATATTTCAATAGAATAAAACTAGTACTTTCTAAAAATTGCAGAACCTATCATTATTACACCTGAAGTAATCATTCCGTAAATTCCAAAAATTTCATTTGTTTGGTATAACAATACTGAACCAATGAAAATTGCAGATGCAAAAATACTTCCTCCAAGAAATACCATTGGCTTTTTTCTATACATTGAAAGTTTAGCTTCATCCATGAACTTTTCCATTTCAGGTCCTAATCGTAATGCCGAATCAATTGATTTTGCAAACTTGTCAAAGGATATCTTTAGTTCTTCAACGTATGCCTTTGGAATCATGTTTTCCTCTTGAAGAATATTTTTTAGAACTTTGACAAACTTGAAATCAACATCATGTGTCTTGTAGATTCCTTCAATTATTGATGCCATCCTCATGTAAAGAGCTAGATTCTTTGGTAGAACAAAAGGGAATTTACTCATTGTTTGATTTGCAAGCTCCATCAAACTTTGAACTTCCATCTCATCAGGTTTGTTTCCATGCATTGCTCGAATAGATAGCTCAATTCCTTTTTCGATTACATGGCGGTTATATTCAGGAGTAAGCATCCCTAGTTCTGCCATTGCGTTAACAACTCTAGGAGGATTTTTTTCAACTAGTGCAAGATACAGTCTAATGAGTTTGTATCTAGTTTCATTGTTTATTCTACCCACCATACCATAGTCATAGAGAATTAATTTTCCATCGTCAGTTACTGAGATGTTTCCTGGATGTGGGTCTGCATGGAAAAGAGAATGTTTGAGAAGCATGGTAAAAAAGACCTTGTGAACATCAATTACTAGTTGTTCTCTATCAACACCTTTCTCATCTAGTTCTTGTACGTTTGTGACCTTAATTCCAGGCAGATATTCCATAGTTAGAACATTTTTTGAAGAATAATCATCATAAACTGAAGGAACAATTACTTTGTCATTATTTTCTAGATCTTGTTTGATTTTTTTGAGATTTTCAGATTCGTTTGTGTAATCCATTTCTTCTTTTATGGTTTCAACAAATTGAGAAAGCATAGCTTTTGCTGAATACCTAAGATTAGGATCAACAAATCTTAAAGCGAGTGGCAGGATTTTCTTTAGAACTTTTAGATCCTCCTTTACAACCTTTTCAATACCAGGTCTTTTTACTTTGATAACAATTTGTTGTCCAGAAATTGAACCACGGTAAACTTGGCCTAGTGATGCTCCAGATATGGAATTTGTGTCAATATCATCAAATTTTTCATTGATTGGTCCTAGTTCTTTTTCGATAATTGGTTTTACTTGCTCAAATGGTGCAGATGGAACGCTATCTTGTAGTTTTGATAACTCTTCAAGATATGGTTGAGGCAGAATGTCTGCTCTAGATGAGAGCCATTGACCTAGTTTGATGTATACAGGTCCTAGTGAAACAAAAGTATCAAGTGCCTTTCTTGCATTTTTTCTAAATTGCTCAGAATCAATTGTGTTTTTTTCTTGTCGTGTCCATTTTTTTCTATCTTTACGTAGAGCTAAAATTGACGGCAATAGTTTGATCAGTACATAGATTGTTCTTCCAGCAGACATGATTTACTCCAAATAATCTTTGATCTTTTTTGATGCGACATATCCGATATATCCAGAAAGAACTGATGAAATCAATCCTGACGTTAAAGAAAGTTTTTTTGAATTATTATTGAAAACAGATTTTGCAACTTTAGAACCACCAAAAATTGCACATGCCAAACCAATCAATACTTCTGGTGCATCATAAACAAGATGACCAATAGGATCTTTTCTTGGATCAATTTTATCAGTGTGTACTAAAAATTTGTCCTCATACTCTCTAATGTGTAAATTTCCATAACGATATTGTTTTAGTGCGCCATTTGTTTGTCCAAGAATAGTTTCTTCAGCACCATCAATCATGAATTCACGTAATTCTTTTGGAACTTCAATCTCGTCAAATGGCATGATCGCAAGATCGAGTAATTGCTTATATTTTTAGTGTAAAAAATAAAATTCTCAATTAATTTTTGAGCCTATCTTTTGTAAATATTACAAAACTAGCTGCAAATGCTACAAGCATTCCGATTCCGGTTGCGTATGCATAATTGAATCCAACTCCAGGATGAACTTCTTGATGATAGTTATTTATCAAAAATGTTGCAACTAACAAAATAGAACCAATTATTGTTAATTTTCTATGAGTCTCCAATAATTACAATTTAGATAATTACTATATGAATTTAGAAAAAATTACAATAGCGGGGTTGTGATAAATCCCACAATACTAACAGCTAGAAATAGAAATATTCCCTTTGCCATTACCGAGTCCCCAATTAATATGAGACAATTATGGTAAAAGTTTTGAATTGATTTTCAGATCAAGGGTTAGATTCCATTTCAGATAATCTTTGAATTACCTCTTCAAGTTCTTCTTTGTTATCATTAATTACACGTTTTACAACATTGATCTCTTCATTAATTTGCTCTAATTGTTCATTATCAGAATTTTTTATTTGGTTTTCCAGTTCTTCTAAAACTTGTTGATTGTACTGATTGATTTTTTCTAATTCATTTTTGTACTTTTCTAGTTTCATATACTGCTCGGAGATTTCTGAGAGTTCAGGAATATCTCGGATTTCTTGATTAGTCAAAAAACCAGAAACTGCAACGATTCCTCCTACCACTAGTGCTGCAATGATGACAACAATACTTAATCTCATTTTCGATTTTAATTCTCCAAAATAATATTAAAAATTAATCTAGGTTACAGCTTTTTTACGCCTACGCATTATGTAAATTCCTACAGCAATAGCAATTACAACTGGAATTATAATCATTGAATAGTCAGGACCAGATTCTTCATCATTTGTAGGTTCATTTACAAGAATTGTAGTATCTTCAACAACAAATAGTTCATCTCTAACTCCATCTTTGTATCTCACAGTAATTGTAATGTCATGTTCTCCATATTCTGGTTCGCCATCAAATTCAATTGGAATGTTAAATGGTACAGGTGCATCTACTTCAATTTCATCAATAAACTGAGTATTAGGTTTAATGTTAGAGTCACCCCTAGGCTCAATACTTACAAATCCAAACATACCATCTTCATTTCCTTCGTTAATTATTTCTCCTACAACCATCTGGGATCCAGATAATTCAATAACATCAATATTGAAGATTGTAAGTTCTATCAATCCTTTAATGTAAAAGTCTACAATTTTCGAAATTGTCTGTTGATCACCATGTGCATTATAGAATGTCATGGTCAAAGGTATTCTAAGAGTATCACCTTTTAGTCCTTCTGGAACATAGACTGTCGCAGTAAGATATCTAGCAGATTTTGGTTCAATGTTTCCAACATCCCAGTTGGATTCTAAGATTACAACATTTTCTACATTTGTAGTTGAAGAGGCAGTCGATGCACGTTCTGTTTGTGTATTTGATGCAACAATATCCACACTAGATATCGGTGCAGTTCCATCATTTGCAATTTCAATTACCACATTGTTTGTTTTCAAGGAGGTGAGAAATGGTTCTAATGCACGTACATTTATGATGCTGTCGCCAGTTACCTTGAACTGAAAGTCTTCAAATGCAGTTCTAACACCAGACTCTCGTAATCTAGAATAATCAACCTTAACTGTTCCAGGATATTGTTGAATACTTACATTTTGATCTAGATTTACAAAGAATGTCAAATGGAAATTTTCTCCGGCTAGAGAGTTTGAATCACTGTCAGATTTTATGATAGAACCTGGTCCATCAGATGCTGAAAATCCAAAAGGTAATGATAATTGTCCCTTTATTCCGGTAATATCTTGAGTTCCGACATTTGCAAACACTACAGTAAATGGGACATTACTATCTCCAGCTTCAACTTCAATTTTTTGACCTAGCGTACCAAAGTATGCATCTAGGAATTTAACATCACCAAAATCTCTCTCAAATGGAGAATCACCAAAGCCACCAGATGAAATTTGTGCATGTGAGTTTCCTAAGAGTAATGGAACTAACATGAAAGATAATAACAAAAAGAATAGTTTCTGATTCATTTTGCTAAAACCTCCATTTCAGATGGCACATCACCTTCAAAGGCTTTACCGTCTTTTATTGTTATTACTTTGTCCACATCTCCGAAATGTTGACGGTCGTGTGTTACAATGACAAATGTTTGATTGAGTTTTTTTGCCATTGATTTCATTAATCGAACTATTGTCTCAGATGTAACAGAGTCAAGATTTCCTGTTGGCTCATCTGCTAAAACAATTGACGGTTTATTGACTAATCCTCTTGCAATAGCTGCTCTTTGAGCTTGTCCGCCTGAAATTTTATTTGCACGTTTATTCATTTGATCCTCTAATCCAACTGCTTTTAGTAATTCTCTTGCATCCTTTTCAGCAGTCTCATTTGTTCCTCCAATTTGTCGTGGCAACAATACATTTTCCAAAACTGTTAGGTCGGTAAGCAAATTTGAGAATTGGAAGATAAATCCTAATTTTTTATTTCTAAATGAAGAAATTTTGTCATCATCTAGAGTAGTTGTATCAACTCCATCAATCAATATCTTACCACTTGTAGGATGATCAAGCAAACCAATCATGTTGAGTAATGTAGATTTTCCTGAACCAGAACTTCCAACAATTAGAACAACCTCACCTTGTTCAACTGACATAGTTGCATTATCAAGAGCTTTGACTTTATTCTCACCCTCACCATAAACTTTGGTGAGATTGGTAATCTCTAACACTCTAGACAGTTCTCATCGCCTCCACAGGTAGTAGTTTAGTCGCTCTATACGACGGATACAGTGATGCAATAATTGCTAAAATAAATGAAGTCAAAGCAGTTTGGATAATTTTTTCCCAGTTGTAGCTTACTTCAAGAGGCAAACTATTGTTAAAGGACATTTTTGTCTCCTTTGCATAAAAGGTATATCCCAAGCCTGCAGCTGTGCCTACACCAGCACCGATTGCACCAATAATCATCCCTTGGAAAATAAAGATAATTAGAATATCTTTTCTCTTCGCACCAATAGATCTCATAACACCAATTTCACGAGTTTTTCCATTTACTAACATCATCTGAATTGTTACAATAGCAAAAGCTGATGACATCATTCCAAAGTAACCAATCATGTTAATCATTGCAATGCCAGATCTAAAACCAGCTAGTTGTTGTTCAGCTGACTCTTCTATTGTTTCAGCTAGAAAATCATCATTTGGAAATGAACGTAAGAAAAATTCTTTTACTTCAAATGCTTTTGCAGGATCATTTAGTTTTACCATAAAAGATCCGGTAGCATCGGGTCTACTCATCATATCACGTAAAGTATCAATATGAATAACTGCAGTATAATCAAAACCTTGACCACCAGGGGATTTTGCAATTCCTGAAACTGTGAATCTTCTAATTTGATCTTCTCCCCATCTGTCAACTACTAGAACTTTAACACTGTCACCAACTTGAGCCCCTCCAAGATCTCTTGCAACATTAGAACCTAATACGATAGAGTTTCTTGAAAAAACATAAGTTCCGTCTGCAATAGTTTCATGAACAGTTGACGCCCTTACATCTCTAAAAGGATCAATTCCAACTAGAGGTACACGTGATTCTTCAATTAATTTTCCATTTTTTGTCATATTCATTTCGGCAGTTGATGAAAGCCGCGGTGTAGCCGCCTCCACATAAGGAATTCTTTCAAACCAACTTACAACGGATAAATCAGATTTATCGATATAGTCAACTTCATCAGTTACAAGAATGTCGCCATTTCTATAATCACTAATATCTCGAACAATTGCATCAAACAATCCTTGGAAAATTACAAAATTTACATGAATTACTAAAATTCCAATTGTAACAGCTAAAACTGCTCCAATCAAACTTCCTTTTTTGTTAAATAGCATTCTTTTTGCTAATGTTAATCGATATTCCACGATTAAGTAAAAATAGTCTAATATTTAATGTCTATGAAGTATAGTGCTAACAATATAGACAATTTTATATGATATTAGTTAATTATGAATTGTAGAAGAGTCTTGGAGATGACAAAGTGGACAATTTAGATATGAAAATTCTGAGTAGATTGCTCAATAATTGCAGAGAATCAGATAGGCAGATTGGAAAAGAATTGGGAATTTCAGGAGGAGCCGTTCGAGTCAGAATAAAAAAAATGCTAGATAGCGGAGTAATTGAGAAATTTTTCCTCAAAATTGAGCCACCAATTTTGGGTCATGGTGTATTGTACTTTGTTGTGTCAGGAGAAAATATTCAAGAAATTTTAGAACAAGTTAGTCTAGTAGGTGAACCATATATTGTGGTTCCATGTGTTGGCGGCGTAACAGTATGTGGAATTGCAATTCAAGAAAACTTGGAACAAAAAATTGAACTTGCAAAAAAGTTAATGAAAGATCTTAGAGTGTTATCAATTTTTGAAGCTGAGAATTCAGTATTCAAATCTAATTTAACAAAAACAGATTTAGAAATTTTAGAAGAATTAATCAAAGAACCAAGACAAAAAATTGAAAAAATTGCAAAGAATACAGATCTGTCAACCAAAACTGTAACGAGATCTATAGAAAAATTGCATGAAAATGATGGTTTTCAATTCACTTTAATTTATGATCCAACAAAAATTGAAGATTTTATTCCTCACGCAGTACTTTCATGGATAGACGGGGATTTGAAAGAGACATTAGAAAACTTGAATGATACATTTTCAGAATCCTATTTACAAATTCCATTTATTGCAAAAAATCAAATTGTATTATTTTTGTACAGCGATAGTATATTCAAGATGGATGAATTAACACAGAAAGTTCGTACAAGTAAAAATGTGAAATCAGCAGATTTGTTTATTCCTAAAAAAATATCATTTTATACAAATTGGATGAAAAAATCAATTACAGAATCAAAAAAATCTCCAAAATTACATCTTTCATATCAAACAAATTAAATAATAATAATTTCTTCAAAATTATATGAAGAGAAAAAAGATCTATGAAGGAAAAATCCTAGGTCTTAGTGTTTATGATGGAAAAATTGAGGGACGAAAAGTAAAGCGAGAAGTGATAGAGCATAGAGGAGCTGCTGCGATGCTTGCTTTTGATGAAGATAAAAAAGTCATTTTAGTAAAACAACATAGATTTCCACATGGTTATGTTCTTGAGATACCTGCAGGTACGCTAGAGAAGAAAGAGGAGCCTATCAAATGTGCATTCAGAGAATTAGAAGAAGAGACAGGATATAGAGCAAAGAAAATGACGCCTCTAATCACGTACTATCCCTCAATTGGGTACAATTCTGAGATAATTCACTGCTTTGTAGCCTCAGGATTAAAAAAAATTTCAGATTTGAAACTTGATGAGGATGAAATCTTATCGGTAGAGAAAGTAGATATGAAAAAACTACTCAGTATGATAAAGTCAGGTAAAATTCAAGATTCAAAGACAATATGTGCAGTTTTGACTTATGCTGCAAAAAAGAAACTATACTAATTATTCATTGTATATTGGTTGTACAAGATCTGCAACATCAGCCCAAGATTGAGCAATTCTCTCAAACATAAACACCATATCAAGAAAATCTATTGGGATTTCTTTTTTGTTACCTAATGATATTCTAAGTTTAGAAAGCTGCTCTTCAAATTTTTTATGCAAAGATATGGCTTCAATTGCTAAAAGTCGATCCGGCTTTGTGAAAGCATTAATTGATTTTTCTGCTAATTGATTAAAGTCTTTAACAACATCATGGATTTTTTTGTATTGCTCTTTTGACAAAGATGAATTATAGATAAAATCTGAGAGCTCCACAATAGAATCACCAGTATTTTCAAGAACATTTGCGGCAACTCTGTAATCAAGAACATCAATATTTTCTAAATTAAATGCATTTGCCAATCTCTTATCAACAAGTGCACTACGAATTAATCTTACAAGTAGAAAGTATTGCCTATTTACTTCTGCATCACGTTTTGATAATGTTTGTAGGTTTGATTTATCATCTGCAATTAATCCATTTGTTGCATCATCATACATTCCAATTGCAATAGAACTCATACGTTTGAGTATTTTTTCAGGATTAAGTGTAGTTGAATCCAAGAGAAATTGCATATTGACATGTGATGCATCTTCTTCAATTATTTCCATTCCAACAAGTCTTCTCATTGAATTACGAATTTTTTCTCTGTCCTCACCAGGAATAGTAGAATCAGAAGCAATCTCAATAATGTCATATCCTAAAAGATAAGCACCTGTAATGTCAGCTACAATGTTTTCTTCTTTTGGTAACGGATAGGATATTACAAGTTCTTTTGTTGGGCGAGTTTCTTTATTTGCAGAAATTGAGATGCTATCCTGACCAGTTTCAATCTCAACCTGACTACTTTTGTCTAGCTTGTTTGCGTCAACCCATTCCTTTGGAAGAGACACTAGAATACTACTTCCAATCCTTTGTAGGCGTCTAACAAATTTAGTCAATTTATACTAATTTAATTAATTTAAGCCATATTCTTATATTTTGTGTAAAATTTAAACCCAGATCAATGGAGGGAACGGCATTTTGTCCTGCACACATTACAGGTTTCTTCACGGCTCACTTAGAGAATAATCACGAAAAGTTAGAAAATTTAGGCTCAATGGGGGCAGGATTTTCAATCAGACAAGGTGTTACAACAAGAGTTAGAATTGATAAAAAAAATAATCATGATTCAAATTTCAAAATTACTACAAAAGGATATCAATCTGACAAAACAGATGTTTCAGAATTTGTATTAAATGAATTTCTAAAGATTGGAAACTTTGAAGATAAATTCTTTGATATTGAACATGAGATTTCAATTCCTGTAGGATATGGTTTAGGTTCTAGCAGTGCTGTTGCATTATCATTATCATTTGCATTAGATCAGGCACTTGATTTAAAATTAGACAAAAACATAATTGGACAAATTGCCCATAATGCAGAAGTTAATTGTAAAACTGGGTTAGGAGATGTTTTAGCATCATTTCATGGAGGGTTTGAAGTTCGTGTGAAACCGGGAGCCCCAGGAATTGGAACGGTTGAAAAAATCTCTACAGATAAAATTTCAATTATCATGATTTGTTTTTCACCAATTTCAACTAATAAATTCATCAAAGAAAGACTTTCTCAGATTAATGGACTAGGTGGAAAAATGGTTAATAGATTATTGAAATCAAAAGATTATCAACACTTTCAGGATATGTCATTAGAATTTGCAAAATATGTAAATGTTATGACACCAAGAATGCAAAAAATTGTAAACGAATTAACTCAAAATAAAATTAAATGCGGAATTGCTCTTTTTGGAGAGACAATTTTTTCAATGATTCCAAAAGAAGATGAGAACAAAGTTTTAGAAATTTTAGAAAAGTATTCTGACGGAGTAATAATTAATTCAGAATTAGATAATATCGGAGCAAGAGTTCTAAATAATTAATTGAAGTCTGATGACATTAATTCCAAAGTCACATCCAAGAGCAAAGTCACTTTTAATTCGTGAAAAATTAGTAACTGGGTTTGATAAAGGCTTAGTAGCAAAGGAAGGACTTTTGGCTCAAGGACGAGGAGAAGCATTTGATTATTTACTTGGAGAAAAGACAAATCAAACTGCAAAACGTGCAATAAAGGCAGCAGCTGCACAACTACTCCAGGCTCAAAAACCAGTAATCTCAGTTAATGGAAATGTTGCAGCCTTGTGTCCAAAAGAAATTGTTAGATTATCAAAGCAAGTCAAGGCAAAACTTGAGGTAAATCTATTCTATACAAATGAAAAGAGAAAGCAAGCAATCATCAAAACTCTCAAAAAAAATGGTGCAAAAGAGATTCTAGGTACAAATTCAACAAATTCAACAAAATTACCAGGAATTGATTCAGCACGTAGAATTGTAGATAAAGATGGAATTTTTGCAGCTGATGTTGTAGTGGTTCCTCTAGAAGATGGAGATAGAACTATGGCATTGAGAAAGGCAGGTAAAACAGTCATAACATTTGATCTAAATCCACTTTCAAGAACTTCACAAACTGCAAATATTACAATTGTAGATAATGTAACACGTGCAATAATATTATTAATTTCTGAATCCAAAAAGCTATCAAAAAGAAATGAAAACATTCTTGAAAAAATAATTTCAGATTTTGATAACAAGAAAAATCTAACAGAGAATATTATTCAAATTAAAAATAATCTAACAAGGAGGGCAAGAGTTGCATAAATCAGTACAAGATATTGTAAATATGAAAAAAGAAAAAAAGAAAATTTCAGTGATTACAGCCTATGATTACACATTAGCATCAATGTGTGACAAGGCAGGGATTGATGTTATGTTAGTGGGAGATAGCGCTGGAATGGTAATGCTTGGTTATGAAAATACAATTCCTGTAACAATGGATCAAATGTGCATGTTTACTGAAGCAGTTAGTCGAGCACGAAATAATGCATTACTTGTTGCAGATTTACCATTTATGTCATACCAAGCAAGCATAGAGGATGCAATTAACAATTCAGGCAGATTAATCAAATCAGGAGCTGATGCTGTAAAACTAGAAGGTGGTTCAATTATGGCTGAAACAATTAGTGGAATTGTTGATGTTGGAATTCCAGTTATGGGACATATTGGATTACAACCACAAACAACAATGCTTTCACAAGGTTACAAAGTCCAGGGAAGAACAAGAGATTCTGCCATACAGTTAATCCAAGATGCAAAAGAGCTCGAAGAGGCAGGAGTTTTTAGTATTGCATTGGAGATGGTAAGCCACGAAGTTGCACAAATAATTTCGGAGACAGTAAGTATTCCTACAATTGGGATTGGTTCGGGTATTAATTGTGATGGACAAGTTCTAGTTGTTCAAGATTTACTTGGAATGTATGATAAGATAAAGCCAAAATTTGCAAAAAGATACATGAATCTATCTGAAGATATTGTAAAATCCCTTGAAGATTACAAAAGTGATGTTGAATCAAGTAAATTTCCTGCAGAAGAAAATTGGTTTTCAATGGATCCCAAAGAACTAAAAAAATTACGTGAACAAATTGGTAGCTAAAAAGAAAGTAAATGATCATCCATCATTAGATATTGTTTCATCACATGGTGTGGAGCTAACAGGGAAAAAAATTGTTTTGTGTGTGGCGGGAAGTGTTGCAGCATACAAAGCAATAGAGCTTGCAAGACTGCTTATGAGACATGGAGCAGATGTAACGTGTGTTGCAAGTGGGGCAGTAACAAAACTAATTCAGCCTGATTATTTCAAATGGGCTACAGGAAATGAGGTTATTACAAAACTTACAGGTAAACTAGAGCACATAAAATTAGCTGATTATAATCAATCAGATCTAGTAATTGTATATCCTGCAACTGCAAATACACTAGGAAAACTAGCAAATGGTATTGATGACACTCCAATTTCAACAGTTCTAACTGTAGGATTTGGTTCTAAAATTCCAATTTTAATGTGCTTGGCAATGCATGAATCAATGTATGACAATTCAGCTGTAAAAAAGAATATTGAATTTCTAAAAAATAAAATTCAATTTCTTTCTCCACTAATGATTGAAGGAAAAGCTAAAGCACCAGAACCTGAAGATGTTTTAGATTTTGTCCTAAAGAAATTTGGTTTCTCATCTAAGTTACAAAACAAAAAAGTGTTAATGACTGCAGGACCTACAATAGAATACATTGATCCAGTCAGAGTTATAACAAATCTTAGTTCTGGAAAAACTGGCGTATTGTTAGCATCAGAATTAATTTCAGCAGGTGCCAAAGTCACTTTAATTTATGGTCCAGGAAATGAAGTACCTCCAAAGGGTGCTAAGATAATCAATGTTAAAACAAACAAAGAGATGCTTGATACAACAAAAAAAGAACTAAAGAAAAAATACAATATTGTGATTATGGCTGCAGCTGCATCGGACTATACTCCTGAAAAACCATCAAAATCCAAGATAAAGAGTAACAAAAAAGAACTCACAATTAGGCTCAAAAAAGCACCAAAAATCATTGATTATGTAAAAAAATCTCAAAAAAACACCTTACTAGTTGGATTCAAGGCTGAAACCAATATATCAAAATCTGCTCTAATCAAATCAGCTAAGACAAAATTAAAAGAATCTAATGCAGATTTAATCATTGCAAATGATATTGGGACAAAATATCAAAGGAATCCAAATTATAATCAAATCATAATTGTTGATGAAAAAAATACAATAACATCAGGGTGGAATAAGAAAGAAAAAATTGTAAAAATAATTAGAAAAGAGATAGAAAAGAAAATGAAATGAAAAATTCTGAATTAAGAAAACTGGTATCAGAATATAAAGAAATTAAAAATAAACAAACAAAAAAACATGTAAACAATTTCAAAATGTATGAAAAACTAAGAGAAATAGAACATAGATATTTTCATGAAACAGGACGAACATTAAAATCAGATCTAAAAGACTTTAAAGAAAAATGAGAGTCAAACCCTTTGATTATAAAAAAAGAAATATGTCAGTTTGGAATGAAGTTGCACCAAGATACCACAAAAGATGGGCAACTGCAAAAAAAGGACCATTTCAAAGTACAAAAAAATTAGTTGAGTTGATCGATGTCAAAAAAGGAGATCACATACTTGATGTTGCAAGTGGAACAGGTGTTGTTACAAAATTATTAAATCAAAAGGTTGGAAAATCAGGATTTGTAGTTGGTGCAGATACAGCAACTACTGCAATCAAGGTTGCAAAAAAATGGAACAAAAAAACACCAAATCTATTATTTGTAAATGCAGATGCTGAAAATTTTTCATTCAAAGAAAAATTTGATATCATAACATGCCAGTATGCATTGTTTTTTTTTCCAAATGCCCAAAAGGCACTAAAAAATATGAAAAATAGCCTCAAAGAATCAGGAAAATTAGGAATATCTGTACATGGACATCCTGACAGAGTCCCATATTTTGATAGTATTTTTGATGCTGTAACTAAATTTATCCCAAATTATGTTCCACCTGGAACTCCTGATTTTGATAGATTTGGGACAAAAAAAGCACTTAGAGATGAGATAAAAAAAGCAGGTTTTAGAAAAATCACAGTAAAGGATTACAATTTCCCATACAGTCCAGGAACTTTTGAGCAATACTGGAGTAATTATCTTAGATATGTGGCAAAGCCAATCAAAGAAAAACTAGATTCACTTGAGAGATCTCAGAGAAAAGAGCTTAAAGAAATGGTCAGAGACAACACAAAACAGTACACAAAAAAGAATGGAATGATTCAATTCCCTTGGGAAGTTTTAATTTTAACAGCAAAACATTAGGAAAGAGGGAAAATGGTCAGAGACAAGAAAAAGAAAGATGAAGAAAAACCAAAAAAATCAGGTTTAAAGGCTTTTCTTAAAAAAAGAGCACCGTTTTATCTCGCTGCTGTTGCATTAATAATAATTTCAGCTCAAAGTGTACTATCAGAGAAAAATTTTGAGAATAGTCTACCAGAATTTTCAGGAGATGAACAAATGGTTGTGAATACTTTGTTGAACTATAATGCAGGAGTAGAATCAAAGCTATCAGTTAAAGAAGTGATAAAAAATCAAATTGATGAAGAGTATCCAGATGAAAAAATCTATGGGCATAAGAAAACAGTTCTAGACTTGTCAGTTACAAATGTGAATTCAGATGAGTATAATGTTATTTTAAATTTCAAATCATATAAGGGAGAAATGAATTTTGATTGGAATGTTAATCTAGAGTCTCAAGAAATTACATCAAATAATCCTGAATCAAAACACATTATTGATGTAGTTACGTTTTCCTAGGCTCAAATTGTAACTAGATCCTTAGTGAATTTATGCATAACAATAGGGTTTTTCTTTACAATCAAAGAATCTTCTATACGTATTCCAAATTTATTTTCGATATAGATTCCAGGTTCTACAGTAATTGCCATATTTTCTTTAAGTTTGGTATCACTTCTGTATGAAACAGTTGGAAGTTCATGAACTTCCAATCCAATTCCATGACCAGTTGAATGAATAAAGTATTGGCCATAATTTTTTTCATCAATGTATTTTCTACATGCAGAATCAACATCTTTACAATTTGCATTTGGTTTAACAGCTTTTAGTCCAAGTTTTTGAGATTCTTTAACAATTTCATATGCCTCATTAGCTTGTGATGAAATATTTCCTATTGCAAATGTTCTTGTTGCATCAGAAACATATCCCTTGTATCTTAATGTAAGATCAGTTACAACAAGATCACCCTTTTTGAATTTTCTTTGAGTAACTTGAGCATGAGGTAATGCACCATTAGGACCTCCAGCAATGATTAATGGATTTAGAGTTGATTTGTATCCAGTATCAAACATTTCTTGTTCCATGGCATAAGTCATCAGAATTGTTTGCAATTCAGACTCTTTTTGACCCACTTTGATCTTTTTTGAGCATAGTTCAAACATTTCATCAATTATTTTGGATGCTTTTTTGAGAATTTTTATCTCATTTTCGTCTTTAATTATACGTGCATTGTAAAATGGTTCTGTAGAGGATTTTATTTTTGGAACAGATTTTTTCAAAGATGTCATTATAGAGTAATTTTGGCAATCAGTACAAACATGATTTTTCTTTATTTTCTTTACAAGTGAGGATACAAGTCCAGTTCCACGTTCTGCTGTAATTACCTCACAGTCTTCAGATTCATCTTTTGCTCTTCCAACCTCTAGTTCTGGAGCAATTATAGTGGCTTTTCCATTCTTTTCTAACAAACCTATGGCTTCACCCCAAAATCCAGTCATGTAAAATAGATTTTCAGGCTCAAACGTAACTAATGTATCACAACCAATCTTTTGGGCATGTTTTAATAGATTTTTTCTACGTTGTTTCACACACAAAAAATACCTGTTTCTCAATTTATGTATGATGCAAAGTTTGTATATGGAAATTCAGCCTAGATTGCTGTGACTGAAGAAAAAGAGAAAAAGAAAGTTGTTGCATTATTGTCTGGTGGTCTAGACAGTCAGCTTGCTGTTAGAATGATGCAAGAACAAGGATTTGATGTCTCTGCAGTTGCAATAAAGACTCCATTTTGTGATTTTGATTGTGGTAGAGGATGTGGATTTGAAATTAGAGAAAGAGCTGACGATCTTAATGTAAATTTGAAAACAGTGTATCTTGGTGATGAGTATATTGATATGTTAAAGAATCCAAAACACGGAATTGGTGCGGGCTTCAATCCATGTGTTGATTGTAGAACCATGATGTTTGAAGCTGCAAAAAAACACATGGACGAAATTGGTGCTGAATTTATTGTATCAGGAGAAGTTTTGGGTCAACGACCTATGAGTCAACATGCACCATCATTAAAACTGATTGAAAAAGAATCTGGACTAGAAGGAAAAATTGTAAGACCATTATCTGCAAGATTATTACCAGAAACAATTCCTGAAAAAGAAGGATTAATCAAAAGAGAAAATCTTGGAATGATCAGAGGTAGAACAAGAAGAAATCAATTAGACATGGCAGAAAAATATGGAATTGAAAATCCTCCTAATGCAGGTGGAGGATGTTTATTAACTGAACCACAATTTGGGATTAAAGCTAAAGATCTTTTCAATCATGTTGAAAATCCAACAATTAATGATATTGATTTGTTAAAAATTGGAAGACATTTCAGATTAGATGAAGAAACAAAATTTGTTGTTGGTAGAAACAAAGATGAAAATGAAATGATCAAAGCTATTGCATTACCAAATGATATTTTACTTGAAGCAAAAGATCATTTTGGACCAACATCAATTCTAAGAGGTAAAACTGCAAAAGATCATACAGAGTTTGCTGCATCTGTAACTCTAAGATATTCAGACGCTCCAAAAAATCAACAAGAAATTGTTTTGATAAAAAATGGAGACGTTAATGAAGAAATTAGCGCTAAAAGTATAGAAGAAGAAGATTACATTGAATTAAGAATTTAGGCGTGAATTTTTAAAAAAATTAGTTAAAACTAAGGAAGAGTTTTTGAGGGAGTAGATCGCATTTTCAATTAGAATGCAAAAGCAAGAAAATACGACATTTCTAAAGGCCATCACCATTAGAGATATCAGCGATGTACATTCGATTCAAGAAGATATCAAAAAAGATATGATTTTGATTCTTAGAGTCACACCATTAGCTCAGAAAGATGTGGAACAGCTAAGAAAGGTTGTAGAAGAATTGTATTCTATTGCAAAAAGTGCTGGTGCAGATATTGCAAGATTGGGTGAGGAAAGAATTATTGTTGCTCCATCTAATGTAAAAATCTGGAAACCAGAGTATGATCTAAAATAATTTTATTGCTTCTTGAATTTGAGGATAGTGAGCAGGAACTCTATGCATTCTTCTGATATTCATAGCAAGATTTTCTGATTTCTTTCTTTCACCATGGTTGACTAGTACTCTTCGAAGTTTTGGTCTTAGTCTTTGCACAAAAGACATTAGTTGATTGTAATCACTGTGTCCACTGAATCCATCTAGTTTTTCGACACCACAATTGATTGTTACAACTTCAACTTTGCCGTCTTTTCCTAGCATTGTTGCTTGTTTAGATCCGTCAAGAACTCTTCTTCCCAGAGTGCCATTTACCTGATAAGACACAAAGAGAACTTTGCTCTTTTTGTCAGGAGCAATATTTTTGAAATATTCTAAAACAGGTCCTCCTTCTAACATACCAGATGTTGCCAAGATTATACAAGGAGAATCTTCACGCATAGGTTCTTCTCTGGCATCTGCATGTTCAATATTTGTGAAATATTCAGAATCAAATGGATTATCATCAGTTTCAAGAATTTTTTGTTTTAATTCACGTGCAAGATATTCAGGATATGACTCGTGAATTGCAGAAGCTTCAGAAATCATTCCTTCAGTAAATACAGGAGCCTCGATCATTTCACCAGATTTCATATAATGATCAATTACCATCATGATTTCTTGTGCACGACCAACAGCAGGAATAGGAATCAAAACTTTACCGCCGTCAGCAAGAGTGTTGTTTACAGCATTTATGAAAGCTGATTCAACTTCTTGTCTGCTTGGTTGAATGTCTTCTTTAAGACCATAAGTACTCTCAATTAGTAATGTCTCCACTCTAGGGAAATTCCAACTAGCAGCTTCAAACAAGATACTTTTTCCGAATTTAATATCGCCTGAATAAACAAAGTTGTGATCACCATTTCCGATATGAAAATGACACAATGCAGAACCAAGAATGTGACCTGCATTTGCAAGAACTAATTTGATGTCAGGAGAAATATCAGTTACAGTTCCATAAGGTAAGGTAATTGTTTGTCTCATGATTTGTTTGACATCACGTTCAGAATAGATTGGAGTTCTTCCTTGAGCTGCTGCAACTTTGATTGCATCTAATTGAATTAGATTCATCATAGGTAGGGTTGGCTCGGTACAATAGATTGGTCCTTTGTAACCATATTTACATAATGTAGGTAGGAATCCAGTATGATCCAAGTGGGCATGACCAATAACTACTGCATCAAGATCATCTAATGTAAGATTCAGAGAATCTAATCTAGGAAATGCGTCCATTGGAGAACGTGCTCCAGGATTTATTCCACAATCAATGAGTATCTTGCTTTCAGGTGTTGAGAGTAATAATGAAGAACGTCCGACTTGACCAAATCCGCCAAGTGTGTAAAGTGAAACTTCTGTTCTCTGTGTTAATCTAGGTCTAAAGATTTCATCTCCAACTTGTTTGAGTTGTTTGCTTCTTTCTGTGGAAGCTTGTTTGAGAGTTGCATTAATTGTTTGAATAGTACGAGATGGAACAGTTGTAGCCTTTCTTACACGAATTTTCCAGCCTGTTTGCTCAGTGACTTCAGCATGATTGAATTCTTTTGCATTTCTTTGTAGCAACCAAGGTCGTTTTGCCTCAATTGAGACTTCACCCGTGGCAGTATCAAAGAGAGTATTCTGTAATTTAGCATCTTCTGGAACTAAACTTGCGATAATTTTTCTAGCATCATCTTCAGGTTTTCTAATGGATTCATCTGTTCTAACAACAATTCGTTTTTTGATTACACTTACAAGATTTGAAATCGTTTCATTATTTTCCATTAGATAACGTGGAGAGTTTGTATAAAGTGCAATTCTGGGTCCTTCATATTCAATTTTTGTTACACTTGCCTCTTTAGGTATACTTTGCAGTATGGTGGCCATTATATTCTGGCTGCTAGGAGGTAATTCTTTTTGTTGTTGTTTTCTTTGCATTAAATCACTAAAGTTCAATGACGGCTTTCTTTTGTTCTTCGGTCAAAAGACGGAATCCATCTTTATCCATAATTGCGATGTTAATTCCATCGCCAGTACCAATGTTTCTAACTATTGCTGCTTTTACAGCTCTCAAGGCAATTTTTTTTGCTTCTTCAACTGTAAGATCTTCTCTGTATTCTTCTTCAAGTAAACCATAAGCTACTGGTGAACCACTACCGGTTGTAACATATGCTTTCTTTTCAACAGAACCAAACATGTCAATGTTAAACAATGCAGGACCTTCTGCATCATAACCGCCAACTAAGATATCGGCCATAAATGGATAGCCTCTATTTTGATGGAAGATTAATGAGCAAAGTCTTGCAAGTGAATGGATTGAGATTGGTCCATGTTTTTCAACTCTATGAAGATTAGAATGATAACGTAAAATATCAACAATGTTTTGGGCGTCTGCTACACCACCAGCAAGGGTCAATCCTGCATGGGCATCAATTTTTTGAATTTTCATGGTGTTATTGTTTGCAATAAAATATCCGGCACTTGCTCTCATATCTGCACATAAAACTACACCATCCTTTGCCTTGATACCTACAGTGGTCGTCCCGTGCAGAATTTTTTCTTCGACATTATTTGACAAAAAATACACCTATTAAGATAAAGTAAATGGCATTTCACCCTTTTAAATAACTTTTTGATCTCTGGAAATCATAAATATTGACAAAAAATCAAGATCGCATGAAATCACACACAATGGAATTACCTAGACAGATTGTTGTGGGGGAGAAGAACATAAATGAATTTGGAGAATTTTTGCATAATTTAACCAAACCAAAAAAAGTTTCTCTTATTTCAGGAATTCATGTAAAAAAAGTTCTTAAACAAAGAATTGAAAAATCATTAAAAACAAAAAGAATCAAGTTTGTATGGCACACATCAAAAGATAATCAAATTAGTACTCTAAATAGAATAGAAAAAGAAGTAAAAAAAGATCGCAGTGATATGATTGCAGGTATTGGAGGCGGACGTTCTGTTGATACTGCAAAATTAATTTCTTTTAATTTAGATATTCCATTTGTCAGCGTACCAACTGCTGCATCACATGATGGGGTATCAAGTCCATTTGTTTCAGTTAAAAGTGACAAACCACATTCTATTGTTGCATCTGCCCCATTAGGAGTATTTGTTGACATAGACATTATCAAAAAAGCACCATCAAGACTTCTTGCTAGTGGTTGTGGGGACTTGATAGCAAATATCATTGCAGTAAAGGATTGGCAACTAGGCCATCAAAAAACTGGTGAATACTATGGAACTTACTCAGCAGAGTTAGCTATGATGAGTGCCATGATGGTGCTTGACAATTCAAGAAAATATGCAAAAAAGGGATTAGATGCAAGAGTAATTGTTGAGGCTTTGATTAGTGCAGGTGTTGCCTCATGTATTGCAGGAAGTAGCAGACCATGTTCAGGTGCAGAACATCTTTTTTCACATGCTTTAGATAAAATTGCACCAGGAAAGGGATTACATGGAGAAAAATGTGGAATAGGTTCCATTATGATTGCAAAACTTCAAGGACAGGATTGGAAAAAAATTGTTAAAACTCTAAAAGATGTTGGAGCACCAACTACTGCAAAACAAATTGGTTTAACCGATGAACAAATTATTGATGCATTAATTATTGCACAAGATTTGAGACCTGAAAGATATACAATTCTAAAGGAAGTAGAGATGACAGAAAGAAAGGCAAAAAGTCTTGCAAAGAGTACTAAAGTGATTTAATTTAAGCAGTCTTTTGTTCAGGGGTTTTTTCTGTAGTTTCAGGTTTCTTTTCTTTAGTTTGTTTGTTGACATGAGTTTCAACAAAGTTTACTTTTTCTAAAGTAGGAACAAATTTGAAAATATCTAGTTGAATAAAGTGTTTCATAATTTGCAAACCATCTGCACGAAGAATTTCTTCAGGAATGGTAATGCTTACTTCTTTGTCTTTGAGGTCAAATGAGATTTTTGAGTCCTCCACTGGAAGTCTATTTTTTAGAATTCCATCAACTTTATCATTTGGAGCATCAAGAGATTTGAGAACATTAACATCAAAAAGAATTGTTTTTCCTGCATATCTATGATTATAATCAATCTGCACTCTTCCTGAACCAATAAAACGAATTATTCCGCGTTTATTATCAACTTCAATTGTATCACCAACAGAAACTTTCTCAGCATCTTCACCTAATTTTCTAATTGGAATCATTCTGACTTTGCCAGAATCTCTTTCACCAAATCCTTTGTCAGGTGTAACTTCAACTGTTAGTTTGTCACCAACAGTTGTTTTTGCAAGAGCTTCATCAAGTCCTTTTAGAACTGGATATGAAACTTCACCAATAGAAACTAGTTTTGGCTGATACTTGACATTTGGCTCATGAATTGAATATTTTTTTGCATCCTCTTCAAGAGTTGTGTCAAATACCTCTTCACTGTCTTTGACCTTTGCTGTATAATCAACTAGGACTAGTGAACCTTTATCGAAAGTCAATGTGATCGGTCTCGAATTTCCTTATATTAAGTTAACAGGGTTTTAGAGAGCTTTTAGTTTTTCTTCAGCAACTTTGAGTCCTGCTTGTGGATCAGTATCATATCCCATCATTGCTAATGTTGAAGCAATTCCAGAGATTGCTCTCATAACATGATATTGATTAACTTCGCCCATACATCCGACTCTAAACACTTTGCCTTTGAGGTTTCCAAATCCACCTGCAACAAGAATTCTGAATTTCTTTGCAAGTGTATCACGGAAAATTTTGTCTTCTAGTCCATCTAAGTAGTTTAATGCAATTACAACTGTTGAACGGGAATTTTCATCAGCAAATGGTGTTAATCCGATTGCAGACAATCCAGAATATAATGCATCAGAACAAACTCTATGACGATGAATTCTTTGCTCCATACCCTCTTCTAAGATAATTCGCATTGCTTCTCTGTAAGCATATAGAACTGGCAATGCAGGAGTGAATGGAGTATGTTTTGCCTCATCATAATACTTGAAGTATCTTGGTAAATTGAAATACATTGTATTTGGAGGATTATCTTCCATGTATTTTCTAGTTCTTTGATTAATACAGATTGGTGAAATGCCTGGAGGACATGCAAATGCTTTTTGTGCACCGGTCATTGCAATATCAATTCCCCATTTATCCATGTGAAGTTCTTCACCACCAACAATTGAGACTCCATCTAAAACATAGTAGGAATCATTTCTAGAGGTAAGATCCTTTATTTTATCAAGATAGTTCAACATGGTTCCTGTAGAAGTTTCATTCCAAACACAATAGAATGCCTTTACATCCTTGTTATTATCAAAAGCTTCTTTGATTTGATCATAAGTTGCGTTTACACCTGGTTGAGTTTCAACCCTGATTGTTTCTCCACCTGCCCATTCGATTTGTTGAGCCAAACGAGTACTAAATTCTCCATTAACTGGAATGATTACTTTGTCACCTTTTTTGATTAAGTTAACAACTGAACATTCGGTTGCACCAGTTCCAGAAGCAGATAGACAAACAGCATCTCCTTCAGTTTCAAAAATTTTCTTTGTATTATCAACACATTCCTCATAAAGTTCTACAAAATCATCACTACGGTGATTAATTGAAGGGGTAACCATAGCACGAGTAACTCGCTCTGGGACATTTGTTGGTCCGGGAAGCATTACTAAATATTCCAAAATTTATCTCCAAAGAGAGTTTTTGATGAGGCTTATTTATAATTAAAGAATTTTGAGTCGATCTTTAGCATTTGATTTTTCTAAAAATTTTCTAGTTCCTAGAGGTACAAGATGCTCCCATTTCTGATCGCTAATAATCAAATCTCTAACATTTGTTCCAGATAATTCGTCTCTTTTCAAAAAAGGAATTGGCATTACTTGAACATCCCGCTTTGAATACAGATGATTCGTCAATTCATCATTTGAGAATACAATATCAAAATCCGGAACAATTGTATCGATTTTTTCAATCCACCTTACATGATTATCCAAATCAGGGATAAAATAGATTGAAATTTTTTGTTTCATAGATTCATCTATAGAAGATAGAATCATTTCTTTGCGTTCTTCAGCTGAAAAAGGATTATTCTTTTCAGTAGGTTTGTTTGAACTTCCCAAACCTAGCCATAATTTATCAACTTTGGATAAAGCAAATCGTAATGCCTCAAGATGACCCAAATGGAAAGGTTGGAATCTTCCTATGAGTAATCCGTTCATACAAAAGAATAGAAAATTTCTTTTTTAAAAAACTATCATAAAGAGTCGTAAAAAGAAAAAATCATGGATTTTTTAAAAATTAATGGAGCATATGGGGAAGGAGGAGGACAAATAATTCGTTCTGCAATTACCATTTCATGTATTACAAAACAACCAATTCACATTGAAAATATAAGAAAAAATAGAAAGGTTCCTGGATTAAAACCACAACATCTTACAGCAATTCAAATTTTAAAAAAAATTTCAGATTCCAAAGTAATTGGTGACGAAATTGGTTCTACAGAATTAAAATTTATTCCAGGAAAAATTAAAAGTTCAAAATTATCTGAAGATGTAGGAACAGCAGGAAGTATTTCGCTAATTTTGCAAGTATTAATTCCAATAGTAGCCATATCAAAAAATAAACTTGAGCTTTCAATCAGAGGTGGCACAGATGTACAGTGGAGTCCAACAATGTTTTACACACAACATGTTTTGAGAGAAGTATATTCAAGAATGGGAATTAATTTTTCAATTGAATTCAAAAAAAGAGGATATTATCCAAAAGGAAATGGCGAAATTAATTTAGAAATTTATCCTTCTAGTGTTAAAGCTATTTCATTATCAAAAAGAAAAACAAATCAAGCAAAAATTCTATGTACATTTTCAAAAATTCCAAAGGAAAAAATTGAAAGTGAGATTAAAAAAATTAAGGAAAAATTAGTGGATGATAATTTTGTTGTAAATGCAGAAGTTAAAGAGCAAGATGCATTAGACTCAGGTGCATCTTTACTAGTTTACAGCATCGATGAGAAATCAATTACGGGAATTGATGGATTATTTGATAAAAAAACAGAGAGTTTTAACATAGATCTTGATGAATTTTTAGAAAGTCTAGCCGTAGATGAAAATTTGGCAGATATGATTGTGGTTCCAGCAAGTTTGGCCAAAGGTAAAACTACATTTCAAGTAAAAAAAATCACAAAGCATTTGGAAACCAACTTGTTTGTAACGTCAAAAATTTCTGGTTGTAAGTATGGAATAGGTAGATTACCAAATGGTTTTGAAGTAATTATTGAAGGAGTGTCATACTCCAGCATCAAGTAATGCTGCAAAGAACAGTATTGCTATTGATAAAACCACAGTAATTTCTCCAAGAATAATGATTTTCTTTCTTAATGTTTGAATTTGATGTTCAGGCATTTGGTTTGACATTATTTTGTCTTCAATATCTTTTCGAATAACTCTAACATGAATAATGTACGTAATAATTAATGCAATTACAAGAAGTATTTTGATAATAAGAAAAGTTCCGTAACTTGTTGCAACAAGAAGATCTGGTTTGCTTAGTAAAACATGAGAACTATACAATCCTGTTGCCATCAAAATAATTAACGAAGGAACAGCTACTTTGTTAAATCGTCTTCCAACACGAATCATAATTTGCATTCTTTCTTCAACAGAGTTTGTCATAGTTTTGAGAAGTGGAGAAAAGACTATTCCAATGAACAAAGAGCCACCTACCCAAATTGCAGCTGCAACAAGATGAATCCATGTTAGAATTGCTTGCTCCATTGCTGTCATACTTTATCATATTTTGAATGAAATATTATGTATTTGGATCTTGACAACCTTTTTTAGTTATACGTAACTTGGTAGATTGAAATGGCACTTCAGAGCAGAATGACAGTTTATGTTGCAATAGCAGGAGTTTTTGCCTTAATGGGGGCAATTGTTTTCTATGCAAGTTTAGATAATGCTCAATTGGAACAAGCAGAAATTGAATTGTTTAGTGTTGAATTGATTAATGTAGATAATGTAAATAACAAAGCAAAGTTTGACGTTACTTTTCTTGTAAAAAATCCAAGTGAAAAAGCATTCACAGTTGGAGTTATTGATTACCAACTATTTGCTAATGGAATTGAATTGGGTTCTGGTCAATATTCTGCAATGGATGTTGCATTACCAGGAAGGGCAGTATTTTCGTCAGGGGATCAAATTCCATTGAGCAGTATTTTTGTATTAACAAAATCAGAAATTGATCCAGAAATTTACGAGGATATGATAAATGAAAGAATTGATAGTTTTTCAGCTGAGGGACTTCTTACTACTCAGACCTCATGGAGTACTATTGACAAAGAATTCAGTACTGGTTTTTAATTAAAAAGTGGGCCGAGAGAGATTCGAACTCACGATCACCGCCGTGTCGAGGCGGTATCCTAACCAGCTAGACTACCGGCCCATTGAAATACAAAATTAAATCGTGGCATTATTAACGTTTAACAAAAGAAAGGATGAATAAAAAGAAGAAAGGCGTGAATTAGTTGGAAGATAATTTTACTGAAGAAGAAAAAAATGGATTCTACAAGGCAATTTATTCAAGAAGGGATGTTAGGTCTCATTTTACACCAAGGCCTATTGAAGATGAGGCTCTCTCAAAGATTCTTCATGCAGCACACCATGCACCATCTGTGGGATTCTCACAACCATGGAATTTCATTCTGATAAAAGATATTGAAACAAAAAAGAAGATTAAGGCATCCTTTGAAGAAGAAAAGAATCGTTCATCTCAATTGGTAGAGGAACCAAAGAAATCAAAGTATCTTTCATTCAAACTAGAAGGAATTTTAGAATCTCCTGTGAATTTGTGCGTTACTTATGATCCATCAAAATTTGGTCCATTTGTGATAGGTAGATCTAGCATACCTGAAGCAGGATTGTATAGTGTGTGTTGCGCAATTCAAAATTTGTGGTTAGCAGCTCGAACAGAAGGAATTGGTCTTGGGTGGGTGAGCATCCTATCAAATGAAACACTAAAAGAAAATTTGGAATTGCCTGAACATGTTGTTCCTGTAGCGTATTTGTGTTTGGGATATGTAGATGACTTTGCAGAAAAACCAGATCTTGAAACTGCTGGTTGGTTACCAAGACTTGATCTAAAAGATGTAGTATACTTTGAAAAATGGAATGATCAACAAAATGAGAGTTGGCAAAGTATTCAAAAAATGATTAAAGAAAATCTTGATTACGCTTAAATAATTAAGAATGTTTTTTTTGCTGGGCTTGTGGCGCAGAGTCAATTTGACGCGCAACATGGATAGCGTGGTAGCCTCCTAAGTTACAGGTCGAGGGATCGAAGCCCTCCAAGCCCGGATTTACTAGTTTGGAATTTAAATAGATAGAGAATAAGTGAAAAATATGAAAGTTGTAATTATCTCTGGAAGTCCTAGAAAATTAGGTAAAACACAGATTCTCATGAAACATGTTGTAGAATACACAAAATCTAAAAATCAAGATGTTAAATTTATCAACTTGTCACAAGACGATGTAGAATGTTACAAAGGTCCAGAAATTGAATATAATGATTCTACCAAAAATGCAGCTCAAGCAATTATGGATGCAGATGTATGGTTGATAGGAACACCCATTTACAATTCATTTTTCAGTGCAGCTTTGAAAAACTTGTTTGAATATGTAAATTATAAAAATACAGAAGGAAAGATTGCAGGAATAACAATTTTAGCTGCAGGAAATATTGGATTTACCGATGTCCAAACTTTGATCACTCAGTTATTATCATACTTTAGAGTAATTGCAAATCCAAAAGCAGTCTATCTAACAACAGAATCAATTAATGATGATGATACACTAAATGATGATGCAAAAAAGAGATTAGAAGAAATGGTTGATTCCACTTTAGAACTTGCTCAAAAGATCAAAAAAACATCTTAGAATAGATCGGAATGAATCAAAAAGTAGATCCTACTGAATTATGTTCATGTAAATGTCATTTTGGTGGAGCAGAAAGTTGTCCTGGTTGTAAATCAAATCATGGACACGTTTGTTGTCACTGTAAATAATTTTGTTATTTTCTTTTGGAAGCTAGCATTTTAAGATTAGCCAATTCGGTCTTTAATGCTTCAATTTGTACAAGTGTTTTTAGATTGGAGATCTCTTTTGTAAGTTCTTCAATTTCACTATCTTTGAGTTTGACTGATTCTTTTAGATTATTTAATTCAGCAGTAAGCTCGTCTTGAATAATTTTGATGTCATCATAAGTAACAGTTTGTGTTGTTGGAATTTTTGAATAATCAGTGGTGCCTAAATGTTCACGTTCATGAGGCATATTATGAGCATAATCTGCACTTTTTTGTGCAAGATAAACTGTAATTGCCATAAACCATGAAATTGGAACACTAATGTAAAATGCAAAGTCTAACAATGGTGTATAATCATGGAAGAAAGGCCATGAAGCCGTCAAAATTCCAGCAAAAGCAGCGGTAGCAACTGTTGCGAGGTGGTTTTTGAAATACCCCATGTTGTTCCAAGTTTTTTTATTATTTATAATAGTAGTGTTTTTTGTGAGGAAATTAAAAAGAAAGAGAAAGTCGATTACTCGTTTTCTTCAGAAGCAATAGTTGCTTTAGGCATGTCTGATTGTAGAATTTGGATTTTTTGTAATAGTTCTGTTCGAAGATCTCTTGCAACTCTTCTTACAGTTGGTCTTGGTACACCCAACTCATCTACTACTTTGGTATAGATGTCTTGTTTATCTGTCATGCCTTTGTCTAGATAAGAATTAATGGCTTCTTTAATGATCGTGCTTTGGTTTGTACGATTCAACGAATTTTTTAATCTAGTTGTTCTATATAAGACTATAACCTGTTGAACAAAAAATATTTTTGCAAATCAAAATGTAAATTTTTTTTTAATAATTTGAAAATAATGAATTTTTTTACAAAAGACTCTTATGATAAAACAGCTTTCTATGATCAATGTCTAATGTAAAAATTGAAACAAATCACGGAACTATTTCATTTAAACTACTTCCAGATTTAGCTCCTGAAACTGTAAGAAATTTTGAAACTTTGGCAAAAAGTGGATTTTATGATGGAACCCTATTTCATAGAGTAATTCCCGGTTTCATGATTCAGGGAGGAGATCCAAATACAAAAACTGAAAACAAAGGAAGTTGGGGTATGGGTGGTCCAGGATATACAATCAAGGCGGAATTTAATTCAAGGTCACATTTACGAGGTATTGTTTCTATGGCAAGAGCTCAAGACCCTGATAGTGCAGGCTCACAATTCTTTATTGTTACCACAGATAGTGCATTTTTGGATAGACAGTACACTGTTTTTGGTGAAGTAATTGATGGAATGGATGTAGCAGATAAGATTGTTAAACTTCAAAGAGATGGAAACGACTGTCCATTAGAAAAAGCACAGATGATTAAAGTAACAGTAGAATAAATGAAAAAAATTATTTTTTCTGCAGTTTTTCTTATTTTTTTAATATCATTCACTCCTATTTCATTTGGACAAATTTCGATTGGTGAGAAAGCAGTTCAAAAGTCAGTAGAAGTTTATATCTCAAATGAAGGAGAAGTTCACGTAATTCATGAAGTAAGAAAATCCAACTCCCCAAAGCAAATTGATTTAATCAATGGAGAAATTTCTAATATTAAAGTCATTGATGAAAATGGAGAGGAAGTTCTTCATTCAGTATTATCTGATGGTGAAAAAGAGATCGGCATTGTTGTAATGTCTTCAAGTGAAGATTATAATGTTGAATATGATCTTAGTAATGCATTAATAAAAAATGGAAATTTCTGGGAATGGGATTTTCTTTATCTAGAAAAAACCTCGTTTATCTTACCTGAGGAATTAGAATTGGTTTTTGCAAATGATAATTTAGTATTTTTGGGAGACAAAAAAGGAATTGCTTGCCATGGATGTGATATGTTTTTGCAATTCTCATTTGAAAAAAATAGAAAATTTGTTGATGTGAATTGGGAAGATAGAAAATTTGTTGTAGAATTTTTAACTGATACAGAAATTGAACAGTTTGTTTTTGATCAACCAATGAAAACAATTTCATTCGATGTGAACGAATCAGAAAAACATGTTATAACATTGATTCCACTAGAATTGTTATGGGGTCCTTATGCAGTATTTTTAGATGATGAAAAAATTCAGTATAATGATAATTACAATAATGGAACACATGTTTGGATACATGTAAAACCAGAAACCCCTGGAACCGTATCAATTATTGGAACTACAGTGGTGCCAGAATTTTCAATGTTTATTCCTCTGATAATGGGATTTATGATAATTTTGACAGTTCCACTTGTGAAGAAATTTAGTCTCCGCTAGAACCACAGGAACAAAATCCATATTCATCAATTCTAACATCACATACGGGACACTTTTCCCCATAATCTACTTCCCATGGTTCTTTTCCAAAAAGTTTGAAATGATCATCTATTTCAATGGGAATCTCTCTTTTTTTCTCCACGATGATATTTGGAATCCTAAATATAATTAGATTATCTAAAATCAATTATGAAAATAGAGTGTGGATGTCATTGTATTAAATGCAAAAGCACAGATTTAGAATCAAATCAAGTGGGTAAAATTGAAGATGATGGTTATTTTGACATGCATCATACATGTAATTCCTGCAAAACTCATTTTGATCATTTAGATGGAGAAGTATTTTCAAAATGTGAAAAATGTGGATTTTCTAGTTAAGGATAAGCTTTTCTTGAAGAAAATAATGAGTTTTGTTTCCATCAAGATTTTTGTTAATCTCTTTTGATAGAGCCATCTTTGCAAGAGCTTTTGAAACATCTAGTGCACTTGAGATCCACCCATATTCACGCAATTGTTGTACAACCTCACTTACAGTTCTAGGAGAAGAGAAGAATTTGGAGTTTTGAAGAATTTGGAGTTTTGATTTGATTTCAGAGCCATCAACTTTAACAGGTTGAGAAAATTCAGGTTCAAAAACCTCTACATCATCTAGACCATCCAAAACAAGTGATGAAACGTTGACCTTTGAATTTGAAGAAGATGGATCATTTTCAGAAAGATGATTGGAAATATTTTCAATTACAGAGGAGAGAGAATCATTATCTACGTAAAAGTCTCTAGAGTCTACTTCAATTTCATTTGGACCTAGTTTAATTTTGATTCTTGCCATGAATACTTTGAGGGTATTTTTGATTTATTTTACTAGCTCTAAGTACGTTAGAGAGTAAATCAAAACTTTTACACAATTTTTCATTATTTTGGTATGAAAATTTTCAATAGAAGGGCAGAAAGGGAATTATACGTCAGTATTGGAATTTTTTTATGCTTACAGTTTTTGGATCTACGGCTTTAGATACAATCAGGACACCTAAAAAAACTCTAAAAAATGTTCTAGGAGGTGCTGCCACTTTTGCAGCTATTTCTGCAAGTAATTTTGTAGATACTGGTTTAATAGCAGTAGTAGGTAAAGATTTTCCAAAAAAATATCACAATATCCTGAAAAAATATCTAGATTTAGAGGGTTTAGCAATTGAAAATGGAAAAACATTTCGTTATGATGGAAAATACGATCAGACGCTTAGTACTAGATCAACATTAAAAACCGAATTAAATGTTCTAGGAAATTTTCAACCTGTGGTTCCTGAAAAATACAGAAAATCTGAATTTGTATATTTAGCTAATAATGATCCTGAACAAAATATCAAACTGATAAAAGAATTTGACAAAGTTAAATTTTCTATGTGTGATACAATTGATTTTTGGATATCAACAAAACGCAATGCTGTAATAAAGATGATCAAGAATGTTGATGCTGTTGTCATAAATGATGAAGAAGCAAAGTTGCTAACCAAAGAACACAATCTGATTAAATGTGCAAAAACTATGAAGAAATGGGGGGCAAATTACATAATTATTAAAAAAGGAGAGCATGGTTCTATGATGTTTTTTGATGATGTCATTTTTCCTTCTCCTGGGTTTTCACTTGAGGATGTAGTAGATCCAACGGGAGCAGGAGATTCATTTGCTGGTGCAATGATAGGGTATCTAGCAAGTAAAAAATCAACAAAGTTTTCTGAAATAAAAAAGGCTGTAGTTTACGGAAATGTATTAGGCTCATTTGCAGTAGAAAAATATGGTTTGAATGGATTATTGCAAATTAAAAAAGGAGATATCAATAAGAGATTAAAAATTTATGAAAAGATGATTCAGTTTTAAAAAAAGACTTAAGTTTGAATATTTTTATAAAAAATTAATTGACAGAATTAACGGATGATAGACTAGAAACAATTTTCAAATTACAAAAAGGATTATCAGATATGATGAAATTAGATAGATATCCTAAAGATTCTGAAGGAAGAATATCAGCATTATCTACTGCAATCATGCATGAAGCAGTAGAGCTTCAAAGAACAACAAATTGGAAGTGGTGGAAGACTCCAACTGAATTTAATATTGCAGATGCAAAAGAGGAGCTAATTGATATTTGGCACTTTGTTGTTCAGGCATCATTAGAATTAGATCTTACTCCAGATGATATTGTTAATGAATACAAGAAAAAAAATGACATTAATCGAGAAAGACAGAGAAGTGGTTACTAGTATTTTTTAATTTGTTCAATAATTTTTTCTAAATTATTTTCATTAATCAAATCAATTAACTCTATATTTTTTTGGAAATGATTAACTATTTCATCAGATACTGTTAGAATTGGTTCCGGGCTTTTAGAATTAATTATTCTCCTATTTTGATCTAGACCATATTTGTATAAAGAGAATAATGAATGACCAGATTTATGTCCCCACACATCTTTTCCACAAACTAGAATTTTCCTGATTTTTTTATTATTAAATACAAAAGTTAGTAGTGAATCAATCCCTTTATTTTCAGTAAATAATCTACCAATAATTGAAACATCATTTAGAATTCCTGACTGTTTTAATTTTGAAAGTAAAGTTATGTCGCCCAAAGTACATACAGCAATTGATGATTGTTCGTCTCCAAGATAGTATTCATGCTTGATTGGAAGTACTACTTTGCAAATTTCCCCAATTAACTCGCTTAAACTATTCATTTGTTAATTCTTTAAGTAATTTAGCCATGAATTGAACATTCTTTGTAGTTACTTTTGGGTGAACAGGAAGAGACATTGCACATCTGATTGCCCAATCAGTGTTTGGAAGATTTGAATTTTGTTTATAAATTGGAATTTTGTGAACGGGGACAGGATAATAAACAGCAGCACCAATACCTTTAGAATTTAATTTTTTTAGAATTTGGTTTCTGTTTTTTATGCCAATAGTAAATAATGACCAATTAAATTTTTCATTTTCTTTTTCAGTGGGTAATTGAATTTTTAGATCTTTTAGTAATTCTAAAAATAATTTTGCATTGGTTCTTCTTTTTTGAATGAATTTTGGTAATTTTTTGATTTGAATTTTTGCAATTGCAGCACTGATTTCAGGCATGCGAAGATTCAATCCAAATACCTTGGAATCATAACCTTTTGTCATTCCATGATTTCTAATTAATAGTAAATTTTCATAAATTTTTTTATTATTTGTAACAACTATGCCACCTTCGCCTGAAGTCATAACTTTACCAGGGTAGAGACTGTAACAACCTGCATCAAAAAATGTTCCAGAATGTTTACCCTTGAGTGTTGAACCTAATGATTGTGCTGCATCTTCAACTACATAGAGATTATTTTTTTTGGCAATTTCTTTTATTGCAGAAATATTTGCAATATGCCCATACAAATGAACAGGCATTATTGCTTTAGTTCGTTTTGTTATTTTTTGTTTAATTGATTTCTCACTAATTGTAAAACTTTCTCTATCAATATCGGCAAAAACTGGTTTTGCACCTGTTGATACAATTGCATTTGCACTTGCAACAAAAGTAAATGATGGAAGAATCACTTCATCGCCTTTTTTTAGATTCAGTGAGTAAATTGCGGCTTCTAATGCGGCTGTTCCAGAATTTACAGCTATAGCATATTTGGATTTAACAAAATTTTTTACATTTTGCTCTAACTCTTGAACATTTTTTCCACCGTTCTTAGATGCAGAAGTAAGAATTCCAGATTTCATTACTTCGGTTACTGCTTTGATTTCCTGATTATCTAAAATAGGCACATTTATTGGAATTTTCATACCTTTTCTCCATCAAGCTACTCTATAAACACAATAAATAGATCTGGATTTTTATATTTCAAAATTTGGATTTTTACAATAATGAGTTCAAAACATTTGCAGGAAACTGACAAAAGTTACAAAGTTTTTTTGTATATTTTCTACCTATGTGGGTTTATCATGTTATCATCTCTAGTTTACGGAGTTTATGTTACTACAATAGAATGGATGGAAAATGGAACTTATGTAATGGGAGAAGCTATTCATAATACAACAATTCCTTTTGAAAATTTTGCAAGGGTTTCAACCTGGATATTTTTTTCTAGCATTATTGGTTGGTATTGCTGTTCTAGAATCGGATGGAAAAGAACTGCAGGACAGAAAATTATCGGAGCTAGAATGGCATTACTTCAGTTGATGTTATTAGGTTTTGTAGTAATTACAGGATTTGAGGTAATCTATAACGTTTCAATTTTCATTGGTCAAGTTTCTTCAGAAACTGTTAATGGAGTTCTTCCCGATATAGATAGACTAGTAATTGCATATCCAGATCCAGATAGACCATGGAATACAATTTTTGCAATCAAAATGTTTCTGGCATCTTTTATCATTAGTGCTCATGCATTCTATTTGAGTACAAAGCCCAGAAAAGCAGTCAATGAATAAAATACTAATTTATTGGAGGTCGTTTCAATGCCTTTTCAATAGATTCAAGATTTTTTATTTCATTTTTTGAATTCATTGTAAGGATTTGAACCATTTCTGTGCCCAGTTGAACAGATTGTTCAGGTAGAGTTTCCAGAAATTTCTCTAATGCCTTTTTGTAATGTTCAATTAATTCTAAACCATCATCTAGAGTCATCTACTACTATGACCATCAACCCATATTCAAATCTTCAATTACTGTATTGAATAACTTTATACGTTAATTTTATTGGAGATGAGGTGAAATGGATGTTTTAGAAAAAGTTGAATTAGTTAAAAGATCACCAACTGAAGAGATTGTAACTGAAGAAGAGTTAATTGAATTATTCAAATCTAATTCACAACCAAAACATTACATTGGTTTAGAAATTTCAGGGTTTTTACATTTAGGAAGTTTAATCAGTACAGGTTTCAAAATTAATGATTTTGTAAAGGCAGGAGTTAAATGTAAAATATTTCTTGCTGATTGGCATACTTTAATCAATGACAAACTGGGAGGTAATTGGGAAACAATTTCCAAGGTTTCGAAATATTATCAAGATGCTTTCAAATTAGTTTGTCCTGATGCAGAGATCATTTTAGGTTCAAAATTATACGAAGAGCAAACAGAATATTGGTCAGAGTTGGTAAAATTCACAAAACATATGTCACTTGCAAGAACCATGAGAACCTTAACAATTATGGGTCGCTCTGAAAATGAAGAAAAAATTGATGTTGCAAAATTACTTTATCCAGCTATGCAAGCAGTTGATGTACATTTTCTTGATGTAGATATTGCTCATGCTGGAATGGATCAAAGGAAAATTCACATGCTGGTAAGAGAGGTTTTTCCAAAAATGAATTGGAAGGTTCCAGTATCAGTTCACCACAAACTATTACCCGGTTTAAAACAACAAGGAGAACAAAATTTAGGTGGAGAACTTACAAAAATGAGTAAATCAGATCCAAATTCAGGTATTTTTATTCATGATTTGGATAATGAAATAAAGAAAAAGATCAACAAAGCATGGTGTGAGGAAGGAATTTTGGAAAGTAATCCATTATTGGCCATCGCTGAATCAATAATTTTTCATGAATTTAATGAGATGAAAATTGAAAGACCAGAAAAATTCGGTGGAAATGTTTCTTATGGAAATTATACAGAATTAGAGAATGATTTTAGAGACAAGAAACTTCATCCTGGAGACCTAAAGCAGACTGTCGGAAACTATCTTACTGAAATAATTTCTCCAATTAGAGAGAAATTGAATTTGAGTGAAGAAATTCAAGATGCAATAAAGAAGAGTGTCTAAACCTTTAGATTTGGATTAGTTTGTTCTTGTAAATTATATTTTGACTTGTACCCTCTTGGATTAATCATTAGATCTTTGTATGTATATGTTGAAGAATTTCCTACAATTACTGTACAAGTCATTCCTAATTCTTCGGAATAGTTTGGAAGATTTTCTAGATCTGTCATCAAAATTGTCTCAGATTCTCTATAAGCTGATTTGATGATAGCAACAGGGGTTGAAGATTTTCTGTATTTTAAGAGAATTTCTCTTGTATCTTGTAATTGATGAACCCGTTTTTTACTTGCAGGATTATAAATTACAATTACAAAATCTCCTTTTGCAGCAGATTCAACTCTATTAACAATTACTTCCCATGGAACTAGTAAATCACTCATACTTACAACTGCAAAATCAGTCATTAATGGGGAACCAACAATAGATGCACAGGAATTTAGTGCTGAAACCCCTGGAACAATTTCCACTTCCAATCCATCTTTTGGATTCCATCCACGTTCAGCCAAAGTTTCATAAATTAATCCAGCCATTCCATAAATTCCAGGATCACCACTTGAAACAATTGAGACATGTTTTCCTGATAGAGCAAGATCAATACACTGATGTGCACGTTCTACTTCCTGAGTCATTGCATAGCGATAAACTGTTTTACCCTCTAAAAGATCTTGGACTAAATTTACATAAGTTTCATAACCAACAATAGTATCACTTTCAAGAATTACTTGTTTTGCACGAAATGTCATATGATCATGATGTCCAGGTCCTACTCCAACAATACTTAATTTTCCAATCATCGCAAAATATTACTCTCTCAATAATTTATCCGTTTACTGTGTTTTAAAAATCTCAAAGAAAGATTTAGTGAATTTTATCCAGAGTGAATGCTTCATGTAGTGCACGGACAGATGAATTTGTGTCTGAATTTTTTACTACAAATGCTAGATTCAATTCTGATGAACCTTGTGTAATCATTGATACGTTGATTTTATTTTTTTGGACAGAATTGAAGACTTTGGATGCAACTCCAATTGTTCCCCTCATACCAGAACCAATTAAAGCAATAATTGAAACATCTGTAGTTACTTCTAATTTTTTTATTATTTTTCCCAAATGTTCAATCTCTAAATTATGTACTGCATTATTCAAATCAGAATTTTTTACAACAATTGTAATACTTGATTCAGATGGATTTTGGGAGATCATCATCACATTAATTCCTGCTTTAGCCAAAGTTGCAAAAATTTTTGCAGCAGTACCAGGTGTTCCAACCATACTTCCTCCACGAATGTCAATCAGACCATTATCTCTTACATAACTAACACATTTGACAGTATTTGCAACTGATGGAGATGGCGATGCAGTTACTAGTGTACCTTCATTTTTAAGATTAAATGAGCTCTTAATTTTCATGGGAATTTTTTTAGTCAGTAATGGCTCAAATGTTCTTGGATGAATTTGTTTTGCTCCGAATAAAGCCATTTCAATTGCCTCAATGTATGAGACTTCTTTGAGAATTTTTGCATTCTTTACAATTTTAGGATCTGCAGTCATCAATCCATCTACTTCACTCATTAACCAAATTTCGTCTGCTTTGATACAAGAAGCAATAATTGTTGCAGAGTAATCAGAACCACCTCTACCAAAAGTTGTAATATGTCCATGTTGATCTGCTCCAACAAATCCTCCTACCACAGGAATAATCTTTTTTGAGAAATAATTTTCAATATTTTTTGAAACTCTTAGTCTTGTTGTATCAATTAGAGGTTTTGCTTCTCCAAAATTAGAATCAGTTAGAATTCCAACTTCTTTGCCTGTTAATGGAATTGACTTTTTTCCAGATTGAGAAATTGCATATGAAATTAGTTTTATTGAAAAACGTTCTCCAAATGAAAACAAATAATCCATTGTTCTAGATGTAACTTCTCCAAGCAAAACCATTCCATCAATTAAAGCAATTAATTCAGTGAAATCATCGTCAAGATTTTTTAATAATTTTTTCTGTAAATCTTTTTTCTGTATAATCTGTCTTGCAATTTGTTTATGTCTATTGATAATTTTTGATGCTAGTTGTTCAGCCTTTTTTTTATTTTCTTTCTTTATTGATTCAGATATCTGAACTAAATCATCAGTTATACCATCTATAGCAGAACAAACAACAACAATTTCATTTTTCTTTGATAATTCATTGAGATTTTTTGCAACAACCTTGATATCTTTAGATGAAGAAATTGAACCTCCGCCATATTTGATAACTAATTTCATTTCAAAAATAGTGAATATTCTATCTTTAAATTCTTTAACTTTCTACTCTTGGAGCCAAGTAAAAGTGAATTCTTCCAATATTTGCAACTTTGAATTCTATTCTTAGTGGTTTTGCAGTAGAAAACTCACATGTTATTTGCCCAGCTGTTGTGCCTACAGCCTTGACTACAGGATTTAGATATTCTAAACTGTAAGTACCCTCACTGTCTCCATTTGATGATATTGATTCAATTTCTTCATCATCATTGCCTAAATCAATAGCAACTTCTCCAGAATCTCCTTTTCCAGAAAATTCGCTTTTAGATTCGGAAGCATGAATTGTTAAATAATCAGAAACTACTTGGACATCTCCAAGAATTTTATCAAATTTAGACAAAGAGAGAACAATTTTTGAATCATATGGAATTTTTGGTAATGGTGTATCGGTTGCAGAACTTTCTATTAAACGCATTTTGTATTTTTTATTTTTACCAACAGTTACGAGTAACATATTTTCATCAGAAATACTAATTTCAATACTGTCTTTTTTTTCTGCTCGCTTAATCAATTTAGAAAACTCATCAATTCTAACTCCAAATTTTATATCACTATCACAAACAAATTTTTCAAATGCTGAATTAGGCCATGATATATCAATTAGTGCTACATGAGATGGATCCATTCCTCTAAAAGTAATTCCCTCACTTGATGCAACAAATGTCGCTTCTTCAACTAATGTTGAGATTGCAGAGATAATTGCTTTGAGATCATCTGAACCACTAGTTTTAGCTTCAAAAGTCAAAGTAATTTTGTTGACACCCAGTGCCAGTTAAACGTTATGCGTAATTTCTCCAAGTATGAGAACATTTTGTGCATCTGTAAAATTGTGTTGTTGGTTCATCTGCACTTCTTGTTTGTAACATCCACCAAACTGCCTCTTTACTGTCACAGTTAGGATTTTCACAGTCAATTTCAATAGTTGGTTTTGATTCTTCACCTTCATTTGCTTCAAAAGCTAAAATTGTTTCAGATTCATCTATGGTATCAGTTGGTGCTTGTTTTGTCTTTTCTTCTCCTTCAACATAACCGCATTTAGAACATTCTAATCCTGATGTACCTTTTTTTAATTTGATATCACATTTAGGACAAAATTTCAATTTTTATTTATCCCAATTTTGAAGTAAATAGTTGTTTAAATTCATCTGCCATTTTGGTTGCAGAATCTGTTGCTTTCTTTATTTCTTCAATAGGCTTTGAACCAGAATTAACTCTCATCCAGCATTCATTGGTTAATGGATGTTTGATAATTACTCCTGCAAAATCAATATTTGAACCCTTTAAAAGCTCATGTTGAATAAGATACAAAATTCCAACATCAGTGTCAGTAATTGATAGGTTGATCTCTTTTGCTTCTGAACTAATCACTTGCGCATTCATGTATTCTGAAAAAGCACTTATTGCGGATATAAATCATTATCAGAAGAGACATGGGAGAAAGCAAGATTTCAAGCATCGAATTGACCAAAAATAAGGAAGAATACTCATCTGATGACACAGTTGAGGTAAATGTACAATTTTCCATAGAAGGGGAGATCAGAGATGCATTTAATGAGGTAAATTGGACAAAGGCTTACAACAGCAATGATGTATCATTTAAGATGAAGTACGGCATCAAATTAACCTCAGGTGGTTTTAGGAAAAAGGAGTTGGGGCGAACAATTGACTCTTATAGAAAAGCATCAATCTTTTGGACTAGAAATCCCAAATTGGTAAACCCCATGAAAGAAAAGAGAGTATGGGTTCAAGTAGCAAAGAATTTTGAGCCATTTATTAGACTCACAGAAGAGGAAACGAGAGAAGAGCTCTTTGATTTTAATGAAAAATTTTCATTCAAAGCATCTGAACTTGGAAAAGGAACACACAAAATATCAGCAGAATCTTTTGCTTCTTGGCAAAAACATGAATTTATTGAAGTTGGAAATGTCAAAAATAATTCAAAAGAAATAGAGATAACAATCAATTAGGGATATAAGGAACTTTTTTGAGAAATAAGCATGGCAAAATATGATGGTCTTTTAGGTCAACCAATTCTTGAAGTAGAGGATCCTGATAAAGAGGGTGGAATTACTTTCATCTTTAAAGACAATAGATTTCTATTCATTAAAGCAGTGGATGGAAAAATTGAGACAGTCTCAATTCCAGAATAGGTGAAAAAATGGAAAAGTATGATCAAATCAAAATGATTGAATTGGTAAAAATCGAAGATCCTGATTCCGAAGGTGGAATTACAATGACTTTTCAAGAAAATAAAATCTTGAAAATCAAAAATGTAGATGGAAAATTAGTTACAGAATTAAACTAATTTTTTACATGTTTTTCAAAATAACTTATTGCAATTTCTTGAACATCAGACTGTATTGAACCAGGACGTTCATCACGGATTTTTTCTATTGCTTCTTGTGCAGAATAATTTTCATATTTAATAAAATAACAAGCTAAAATTGTCCCTGCTCTTCCTAATCCAGCTGCACAGTGAACCATGACGGGTTGTTTAGATTTTATTTTGTCATGAATAAAATCAACTGCCATCTCAATTTTTTCAACTTCTGGAGCATGAAAATCAGGGGTTGGTACATGAAGATAATTAATATTTTCAACCCATTTTTTTGGAAGTGAATCTTCTGTCATAGTTACAATTGATTTAATTCCTTGATTCATCAACCAAGTAAATTCATCAAAACTTGTTGGAATTCCTGAACCTGCCAGATTATTTTCAATCAACCATGAAAAATTTGTTGGTCTTTTTGTAATTTTACCATGAACTTTTCTCCAAATATTTCCAGGTTTACTCATAATATGAAAATAAAATACTGGGTTTTTAGGATTACGAAATTATCAATAAGCTACTGCACGTATGGGTGAACCCGATGCTCCCTTGAGTTTTAGTGGAAAAATTGAAAGTAAAAATTTTTGAGAAGGAATTTTTTCAAGATTATCTAAATTTTCAACAATCAGAATATTTTTTTTTGAAAAAATTTTATGTACAGGAAATTTAGAATTTTTTCCCAAATCAATACTTGGAGAGTCAATTCCTACAAGATTGATTTTTTTTGAAACTAAATATTTTGCAGCTTTCTCATCTAATCCAGGATTTTCTGTAAAAAAATAACTTTTCTTGGAATTTTTTTGCCAGTTGGTAAAAAAAACAATGGTTGAATTTTGTGGAATTTGTTCATATTGCTCCTCAAAAGCTTTAATGTCGGATAAGGTAATTGACTGATTCCTTTTTTTGAATAATTTAATGAGAATTGCATTTTGAATTAATCTTTTTAGTGGAATTTTTTCGACAGTTAATCCGTCTTCAAAAAAGTGGTTTGGTGCATCAATATGAGTACCAGTATGAGAACTCATGAATAATAATTCAAGATTATATCCATCATCTTTGATGTTTTCCCATGAAATCATTTGTGGTAATGGAGAACCTGGAAACGAGGGGATTTTTGGTTCAATTAGCAAGGACAAATCAATTGGCTTCATAAAATTTCAATTTCAAACTCATTAATCAGTTTGTGACTTATGAAAAGTTAAATACAGTGTGTAGAAAAATTTGCTTGTGCCTACCGCATATGTGTTATTGAATTCAGATCTAGGTTCAGATGAATCTATCATAGCCGAAGTAAAGCAATCTCTTGCAAGTGAGAAAATTGAATTTGAAGTTCAAGGAGTTTACGGGGTTTATGATATTGTCCTAAAAATTTCATCTGATGATGCTGACAACCTTCGCTCAATAATTACAAATAAAATTAGAAAAATTGCTAAAGTTCAATCAACTCTAACAATGATGGTTATTGAAGAACAAGAAGGATCATAATTTTCTCAAAGCATCAATTACTTGCATCATTTGTTTTTCAGAATTAAAAAAATGAGGTGATGCACGAATAATTTTTTTATCTTGAATCTCCCTTACTGCAAGAATTATGTCTTGTTTTGCCAATTGTTCTACAGCAAATTCAGGTTCAATTTGATTTAGATTAAACGAAATAATACTAGTTCGAAGTTCTGGATCATCTGGACCATAAATTGTAACATTTGGAATTTTTGATAATTCTTCTCTAAACATAATTGATAAATTTTTAATTTTTTCACGAATTTTATTGAAACCAAATTGTTTAAGAAAAGTGAGTGATGATTCTATTCCCGCTATTCCAACATAATTTCTAAAACCGGTTTGAAATTTGTCAGGCATTTCCTTAAACGATAACTCTGAATCATTGTAAATCATTGCAGATTCACCACCGATGTTCATTGGAGTTATGAGGTTACTTGATTTTCTGCTGCAATAAAAAAAACCAGTACCCATTGGTCCGCATAACCATTTTGAACCATTAAAAGACATAAAATCACAATTAATTTTTTTGACATCAACATCATAACAACCGACTGTCTGAGCAGCATCTACGAAAAATGGAATTTCATTATTTATGGAACTACTGATTTTGTCTAAAGGCAAAATAGCACCTGTATTGTACAATGCATGACTAAGTACTAGTAAATTAGAATTTTTATCAATGATTTCTAAAAGCTTTTGAATTTCAAAAAATCCATCTTGATCAATTGGAATACTTCTAATTGAAACATAACTAGGTAAATTTAACCAAGGAAAAAGATTTGCATGATGTTCATGATGTAAACCTCTTATTACTATGTTAGAATTTTCTTTAAACTTTAACCCATTTGCAACAAAGTTTATTCCGTCTGTTGTACTCTGTGTTAATACAATCTCATCAGGTTGACAATTGATTAGTTCACTAGTAAGTTTTCTAACATTTCTTATTTTTTCAGTAACTAATGACTCTGACTCTTTTGAATCAGGACCGAGATGATTATAGTCAATCAAAAATTTTCTCATTGCTTCAATACTTGTTTTTGGCATAATGGATACTGAAGCATTATTTAGATAGATTTTATCAGATAGTTCAAAATCATTTGAAATATCTTTATCATTGAAATTCATTATTATATCTCTAATCATCTAAAAAGATGTTGAATAAAAATTCTGAGGAACAAGAAAAATCACAATTTTTAATCATAAAAAAAGAAATTTTAGATAATAATCTTGGATTCATTTTCTGTAAAGAACCAATTGACAAAATAGAATTTTTGACAAAAATAATAGAATTTTTTGAAGGGGAGATAATTTATTTAGATTTTAATTTTTTATACACAGGATACACCCAAAATAATATAATTAAAAAATTAGATAATGTTACTATAGTTAATCCAAATAAAGATAATTTTTCTACTGAAATTTTAAAAATAATTAATAAATTCTCGAAAAAAAATTATTTGGTAATTATTGATTCTTTAAACAATTTGAGTTATGATTCACCAGAGTCAGTATTTTTTGTGAATTCATCACTAATGCTATTATCAACAATTGCTAGACAGAGAAATGCAACTGTATTGATTGCATCAACGGTTAGAAAAAAAGAAGAAGAGTGGATTACATCACCTGGAGGAAAACAGATCGTTAAACCATTAGGGTCAAGATTATTTTTTATCAAAAAAAATCAAGATAGATTTGTGATATCAAAGCAGATCAGAAAAAATGATAGTCTAGTGATCGGTGAAATTCGAAGAAATTAAAGCGATCAGAACTCAAAAACCTGTTGAAAATTTCAAACGCCGTTATAAAACAGGATTTTTGGACAAATTATATTAATGTCGAAGCAAGAGTTTCCTTTGTAATGCCAGTAGGAATTATTCCAGACATAAGCGAACAAATGTGTATCGGATGTGCACTATGTGTAGAAATCTGTACAACATTAGGTCCTGATGTCCTTAGAGTAAAACCAGTTGAAGGCTGGAAGAGAGGTAAAGCATTTGTCTTTTACCCAGAAAGATGTATTTCTGA
>VMBT01000113.1_pt1 | contig 50887 bp, 50 predicted proteins | sample 4404301 | NCBI WGS metagenome assembly VMBT01 (sample SAMN12238535, study PRJNA552566) | marine metagenome | isolation source: Coastal seawater | place: USA: coastal Georgia, Sapelo Island | collected 2008-08/2009-08 | reverse complement strand
GAGCGACCGCCTCCTAAGCGGTAGGTCATAGGTTCGAATCCTATCCGGGGCACCATTCCCACCAAAGCGTGCTGATAACTTGGGCGGTCAACAGTATGCTGTCCGGAACAGATTATTGCATTGAATTCAGAGATGTTACCGCATTGAAGATATAGATCAGTCTTTAATTAGGGGCTTCAAATTATCTGAAAATCTGATTTTGGCGCATCACAATTAGGGCATGTCCAGTCTGATGGGACGTCAGCGAAAACAGTTCCTTTCGCCACCCCTGCTTCGGGGTCTCCCTCCGCTTGGTTATAAACATAGCCACACAGTGGACACTCATGTTGATCTTCTAGAGAAATAGATTTCTTGACCCTAGACGAATTATCGGGAAATTGGAGGATCACTGCATCCAGGCCTTCTTCTCCTGCCAAGAGCTCGGGTGCAGACTCGCCCTGCGCTGCAAAGGCCAGAGACCATTCTGGAAATTTTTCTCCAGAAAATATCCAGCTTCCACCAGTTACAACAACGTAATAACCGTCGCCTTTTGGTTTGGGTGGAGTGAGTCGCTGATTTGGTCCAAGTGTTGCGCGCCAGGCAGCGGCATCATCAGCTTCTGATCCGTATAAGAAGGATAAATTTGGGGCTTCCCATGTCCTCAATACAGCTGAGCTTAGATTTTTTTGCTCGGGTTCAGTCATGAAAAAGCGCTTTGGTGCAGGCTGCAACTTTTCTTTTGCGTCAGGCAAAAATAAAGCACCTGGGTCATGACGGGGGCGAAGTGTGTAATAGATCACCCCTTCACGCGCATCCGCTACAATAGGACCATAAGGGGTGAATGCACCTGAATAATGGATTGATAGTGGCTTTAATTCATGCCTACCTAATCTACCGCCTCCACAAGCAATTAGCTGAAATTCTGCGGCTACATGGAAATGAGGCTCTACTATTGAACCGGGTGGTTGCTCAACCCGAAATGCTTGCGGTCTGTCTTCTGATGCGTCTGCATTTCGGCCATTGAATGGCCCTTTGAAGTCAAACTCTCTAGCCTGAACGACTGTCGCGTTTGGTAGCGTCTTCGTCCAGCTTCGAGTAGCGTTGAAGGAAATAGCTTCCACCATTTCTATCCTATTTTGTTCAGGTTGTTGGACGTTTCATCATTAGGCCCATTCTTTTGCAGTAAGCCACTTCTTTTCCATGTTGGTTAAAACCGCGGTGTTCAAAAGTGACTATGCCTTGGGTGGGGCGAGATTTTGACTCTCTTTTGTCGATTACAGTTGTTTCCGATCGTATTGTGTCACCGTGAAAAACTGGGTTGCGGAAGGCCGTATCGGTCATTCCTAAATTGCCAATTGTTGTCCCGAGAGTTGTGTCCCCCACAGAAACACCAATGACTAGACCCAGTGTAAAAAGTGAGTTTACTAACCGGCCTCCGTGCTCCGACGCTTTACCAAACTCTTCATCAAGATGAAGAGGTTGAGGATTATGGGTAAGTGCACAGAAGAGGACGTTGTCCATCTCTGTTACGGTTCGTGTTAGGTCGTGTTTGAAAACCTGACCAATTTCGAATTCTTCATAGTACAGACCGGGCATAGGGCTTTCTCCTTAAGGGGAAGGAATTTCATGATTACTTTAACAGGATGCGGCTTCTTAGCGAAATTAAACGCTCTCTGAGTAAATTAAGCCTGTCAGACTATTAATGTCATTATTTGAAAATAACCCAACAATCCCTCTCTTCTAGATTTCATCGCTAAAATATTGCAGTTTTTCGAGACTATGTTTCTCCGGGAGTTTCAGATGCTACAAGACGTTCGTGGATATCAACTTGATACCAGCAGCTCAGCTTGCGTGGAGAATTTTGATAAGGCAGTGGCGCGATTCTTTGAATTTAGGCTCGACGCCGTCGAATATGCAGACGCGGCAATTTCCGCAGACCCAGACTGCTCCATGGCCCAACTCCTGAAGGGTTATATGCTGATGGGCGCGCAGTCGCGAAATCTCCTACCAGTAGTGGCAGAACATATTGCTAAGGCGGAAGCAAAGCCTGGCGGCTTGACTCAAAGAGCTAAGGGTTGGCTTGCTGGCTTGAAGGCATTGAGCGCGAACGATCTTCCTCATGCATCCAAGGTACTTGGGCAGCACATGGCAGAGTGGCCATTAGATCTTTTTGTTTTGAAACAGCTACACCAACAGACCCTATTTTGGCGAGGGAAGAGCCTCGATTTACGAGACTCCGTTCTTAGAGTTAGCCATGCTTGGGATAAAGATGTGGTTGGATTTGGCCATTATTTGGGAATGCTTGGCTTTGGTTACGAGGAAGCAGGGGAGTACGAGAAAGCTGAAATGTGTGGCCGGGCTGCGCTTCAGCATAGCCCAGAGGACTTATGGGCAGTCCATACCGTTGCGCACGTTCTGGAAATGCAGGGACGCCATAAAGATGGGATTGAATGGATCAATTACCCTCTAAATGCTTGGGATGACCGAGCCCCACTTGCTAGGCACATATGGTGGCATAAAGCACTATTTCTATGGGATTCTGGGAGCTACGATGAAACTTTGGCGCTATATGATAGTGCCGTCTATCCAGCTCCTTCGACGGCATACATCGACGTACAAAATGCGGCTGCCTTATTATGGCGATTAGAAATGACTGGGGTAGATGTGGGGAGTCGTTGGCATGCTCTTGCCGGGCAGGCAGAAGCCACAATGGACGACCAATTACTTGCCTTCACGGAAAGCCATGTGTCTGCGGCGCTGGCAAAGGCCGGGAGGTCTGAGGCGCTTGCAAAACAGAGGCAGCAGCTAGCAGAAAGAGCAGATGGTGAGGGCTGGGCTGCTAACTTGGCTAGTGAGGTCTCAATTCCCCTCGCTGATGCTTTCGCGGCTTATACAATGGGTGATTATGAAAAAGCTTGTGATGGATTGCTTGCAAGTCGTGAGGAATGGGTACGCGTTGGGGGCAGTCATGCCCAACGTGATCTCTACACCCAGGTTTTAGTGGATAGCGCTGTAAAAGCTGGCCGCCGAAAGCTTGCAGAATCCCTCCTTGCAGAAAGAGGGGTGCAACACCCTAACAGTGCGGGACTTCAATACTGGCGCCGTCAACTTGCTGCTTGAAGTATTGTTCCGCAACTATTTGAGCGGCGGGTGCTAGAACTTCAATACTAAACTGGCTCAGCAAGAAAAACTGGAATAGTGCGGTCGGTTTTAGCCTGGTATTCTGCATAGCTGGGGAATGCTGCGACGCTGGCATCCCATAGCGATTTTCGCTCCTTTTCGTTTGTAACTTCGCGAACACGCATCTTCATGACTTCAGTTTTGTCACGGATTTCCACGTCCTGATGGGCTCGGAGATTGTATACCCAAACAGGGTTCTTCGGGCGACCACCGTAAGACCCAACAAGCACATAGCTTTGTCCAACTTTAACCCGCATAAGAGGGATTTTCCGAATACCTCCAGTTTTACCTCCTTGGTGGGTAACAATAATGCATGGAAGCCCCGTATCTCTGAGAGTTGTTCCTTCAGTGCCACCGCTTCCTTCATAGAGCTCGACTTGCTCACGTACCCAATCGATTGCTGGAGGGATGTATTCAGGCATTTGATTTTTCCAAAAGTTTTTTAATGATTGGCCTAATTTTTAAAAATCTTGCAAACCTAGAAGTTCACGGGCCAACGTGCGTTAATTCACAGCTGCTAGACTTCGCAGTTCATCGGGCTCGATACCGACACTTTGACCGGTTGCAAGGATTTCGCGCCAAGTTTCGTCATCTATAGGCACACCCTCAGAACGTCTCTCAGCTAAAGTCTGGCGCTCTGGGTCGCCTGGGACAAGGACAGGTTTTTCAGGGTCAGCTGCTGGAGATGCGGTTACGTGGGCAATTGCAGCATCAATTTCAGCCTCAAAGCTCTCACGATCAGTCATTTTCTCAGGGTCAATAATGATTGATAACATCCCATTGATGATAACGTCATGTTCATGATGCGTCTCTGGCCGGCATGTATGACCACCAGATAGAACTCCGCCAAAAAGTTCATTGATAAAAGCAAGCCCGTAACCTTTATGGCCTGCCGCTTCTCCACCAACAGCAGCAAGAGCACCCATTGGTTCTTGAAACAGCACCATCGGGTCTCGAGTTGGCTGACCTTTATGGTTAATCAGAGCGCCCTCTGGCGCTTCAACACCCTTATTTTTGGCAACTCTAATTTTGCCTTGAGCAACAGCCGAGGTTGCAAAGTCTAGCACAGTCGGAGGGTTATTAGCGGTTTTTGGCAAGACAACGCAGTAGGGGTTAGTTGAAATCCTCGCATCGGATCCCCTGAATGGAGCAACGTAACCTGGATGGCCATATCCGTTTACATGATGCATGGAGACTAAACCATGTTCTGCGCATTGTTCACCCCAGGCTCCTATTCTGCATAAGTGATAGGAATTCCGAATTGTTAGGATGCAGAGCCCAAAAGCTTTGGCGCGTTCAATGCCAATCTCCATGGCCTCTTCACCAATAACCTGGCCGTAACCTTGATTCCCATCAATCTGTACGATTAGCCCATGATCAGTGACAATTTCTGCATGAGAATTGATATTAAGTTCTCCCACAAAGGACGACTTGATGTAACGAGGCAACATCCCCACACCGTGACTGTCATGGCCCTTTAAATTTGCGACGACCAGATTTCGTGCAACCTGATCTGCTTCCTTTTCCGCAGACCCGCGAGCAGTTGTAATTAGGCGACATACGGCTTCGAGTTTATCAGCTTGAATAGTTGGCATTTTATATATTCTCCTCAGGCCTTAATGCCTGCGATGACGTCAAGATCTTCAGCACGCATACCAACTGATACAGCTGATGCTGTTATTTCTCGCCAGGTTTCGTCATCCACCGGTACTCCTTCCGAGTCTCTTTTCTTCCAAGAGATCCGTTCTGGGTCACCTGGCACAACTACCGGCTTTGATGGGTCAGCTGCTGGAGAACCTTTAACGTTAGAAATGGCCGCATCAGTTTCCTCATTAAACCGTTCACGGGAGACAAGACGGCTGGGGTCAATAATAATGGAAAGCATATTGTTAATGGTCTTTGGTGGGTCAAACCGTGTCTCTGGTCTACACCCGACGGTGCCCGTCATGGCCGATGGCAATATCTCATTAAGAAGAGCTAGTCCGTAACCTTTGTGCTGACCAAAAGGGTTAAGGGCACCTCCGATAGGGTCAGTGTACATGATGTTGGGGTCACGACTTGGCTGTCCGGTTGTGTCTATCAATGCTCCCTCGGGTGCAGGCTCACCCTTATTTCTGGCAACACGTATTTTGCCCATAGCAACGAAGCTAGTTGCGAAATCAAGTACCGTTGGTGGATTCTTGTCCGTGGCTGGCATGACAGCACAGTATGGGTTGGTAATGTAACGGGCATCAGAGCCACCAAAAGGAGCGACTGAAGCTTTATGGCCGACAACATTCACATGATGTGTCGATACAAAACCGGCAGCAGCGCATTGTTCGCCCCATTGTCCGATTCTTCCTATGTGATGGGCATTTCTTAGACCGACACAAGCAGCCCCAAATTTCTTTGCCCTATCAATGCCAATGGCCATCGCCTCTTGCCCAATAACCTGGCCATAACCGGAACGGCCATCGATGACTATGACTGCTCCGTTATCAACAACAATCTCAGCGTGCTCGTTTGGCTTTAGTCCTCCGTTAAGAAGGTTGGTGATATAAGTAGGAATCATTCCAACGCCATGGCTATCATGTCCGGCCATATTGGCATCTACTAAGTTGTCAGCAACTATGCGAGCCTCTTTGGCTTCGCTTCCACCTGCAGCACAAATCGCTGTGATGGCATCACGAAGTCGAGCGTGTTCTATAATTTGCATTGTGTGTCTCGTAAAAACGGGAAAGGAATAAATTGCAGGAAGTGATATCAGCACAAGCTGAGCCGCTCGAAAAGCCATCATCTCTCTTCATCGATAGAGATTTTATGCGAGTATGGCTTGCTGGCGGTATGGTAGGCGTCATGCGGTGGATGGATGTGTTGGTAGTTGGCTACTACACAGTCCAAATCACGGGATCGGCCTTGATTACAGCGCAGATGCTTTTTCTTCGCATGCTTCCTATGTTTCTTCTAGGTGCCTTCTGTGGGGCGTGGGCAGAACGTTTCGATCGTCGGGTTCTGTTGGTTAGCTTGATGGTGTCGATGGCCGCGATGTATTTCTCGTTAGCTGGCCTTGCTGTTCTTGAAAAATTGGAGCTTTGGCACGTTGCCATAGGCGTGACCCTCTCTGGTGTTTTTTGGTCTTTTGAGCTTCCAGTACGTAGAACCATGGTTGGAGATATTGCGGGGCCTCTGCGCTTACCAAGAGCTATGGGCTTAGAAAGTGCCACTAACAGCATTACCCGAGCGTCGGGAGCATTTATTGGAGGTGCTCTTTTAGATTTTGTGGGCATTCAAGGACCATTCGGATTCGGCGCATGTGTGTGCCTTATAGGCGCTTGCTTAATTGCTGGGGTGCGGCGAGGGATAAGAAGTGAAGGAATTGGACGAGAACCCGTCTTAAGAAGTTTGACATCAGGCCTGCGATATATTCGTCAGGAAAGGGTCATACAGGCGGTTCTGGTAGTGACAATAATTTTAAACCTCTTCGGTTTTGCTTGTGTCTCAATGCTTCCAGTTATTGGTCGTCAAAATTTTGGTATGAGTGCATTGCAAACCGGAACATTAACAAGTTTGGAGGGTTTAGGTGCCCTTTGCGGCGCTACCCTTGTTGCGGCCTTCGCGCGGCCTTCTCAACTTGCCCGCATTTTTGCGATTGGCGCCGGTACATATATCGTTTGCATGGGTTTATTCGCTTGGATGGGTTTGCTTGGAGGGACAGCTTTAATTTTCATGGCAGGTGGTTTTCTTTTCATTGCAGGGTTTGGGCTTTCGGGCTTTGGATCAATGCAGTCAGGCCTCATTTTAGCGAGAGCACCTTCGAACATGAGGGTGCGAGTGATGGGCGTTTTGGCAATGTGTATTGGCTGTGGGCCTATCGGTATTTTGAATGTTGGGTGGATAGCAGAAACGGTCGGAGACGCGGCTGTGGCCGTCATTACTGTGACGAGTATCGGATTTTTTTGTTACTTAATTGCAAACTTCTTGTATCCGGAGTTAAGACGCCGATTGACCTGAGGTACCAAGGAGTTCTATGAAGAGGGGAGTCGGAGCGTAGCGCAGCCTGGTAGCGCATCTGCTTTGGGAGCAGAGGGCCGCGGGTTCAAATCCTGCCGCTCCGACCATTTATCTGAGCATGGTGCTCCGACTTGGTTTTTTCCAAAAATAGGAATTCCTGAAATTATTCGCTTCTCGGGATTCCCAAACAGTTCATTTGCAAAAATTTTCAGACCTATCTGGACGTATTAAGTTGTTTTGCGTCCGCTCGATTCAAAAGAACCTTCAAATAAGTTGAATGAAGGACTTCTGATTCATTACCCCTTTCACGCAATAGTTTCTGTCGAACCTTTTCAGCTTCGTCGTCTTTTCCCTGCAAAACCAAAAAGTGGGCATAAAGGGTGTAAGTTAAAATGGGTTTATGGTCGTATGAAAATGCTTCTTGGGTTAGCTGCCAAGCGTTTTCAGGTTCTCCAAACATCGATTCGATTTCTGCGATATCAGAAATCATTTGTGCCTTCGAATTAACTGAATCAATTTCATGGTCCTTGTTATATTTCCTTACTAAATAAATAAGCCTGCGACTGTCTTTTAAAGAATCTATTGATCTCTTTAATTCTTTCCTCGACATCATTCTCGAATATAAAAACGACATCATTTTTTCAGGGCTTTTTTGTTCGATTTCTGATGGCTTTAAATTAGCTGTCAAAATTAACTTTGCTTGTTTTTCCAGTTTTTTTGTTTTTTGGATAATAGTTAGCGATGGTGAATCTGTTGCAGGTTTTATTGCAGCTTGAACTTTAACTGGTGTTTTTTCTGGTAATATGAGTGTTGTAGTGGATCCGCACCCATATACTGTCATTAAGCTGGCCAGATAGATATATGAGAGGCTTCTTTTAAGAATTTTGGGCATTTTAAACTGAACCACTCTTAAAGTTTTTATCCTGGGGGTCTATCAGATGAAGAGACCAATCAGAAATATTTCCCTTATTTTTGCGTTGGTTATTTGTAGTTCGTCTGGGAGTGCTTGATGGATTTTCCTGCTGAGAAACAGTTAGTGGATTTATTAACAGAATTGCGGTCTGAAGGAAGGCAGCAAAGTGGCCTTCAAGAGCATTTGGTGCCACCGGATCAAGATGCCGCCTATCGCGTCGCCTCCAAGGTGGCCAAGCAACTTGGTTGGGGTGTAGTTGGCTGGAAGATAGCTGCGAATAAGCCAAGGATACAAGCGCAGTTGCGCACTGATAGGCCAATTTATGGGCGCGTTTTCTCAGGGAAAATTTTGAAGACCCCAGGGGCAGTCGAATATGATAAGCAATGCAGCCCAATTCCTGAACCAGAATATATGGTGCTCATAGGCTCAGATTTGCCAAGCCGCTCGACACCTTCCAAGCGAGCAGACATCCTTGATTCTGTTGAGACCATTCATATTGGAATTGAATTAGCAGAATGTCGCTTTGTCCATGATGAGTTCTTCCCACCTTTGTCTGGCATATTGGCAGATGGAAGTGGTGGTGGCTCGCTTGTAATTGGACCTGCGATTTCTGATTGGCAAAATCGAGATATTTCTAACCAACGCATAACGTTATCTGCAAATGGTGTTCTGCGACGGGAGGGAGTGGCAAGGGATTCGATAGATGACCCAATAACCCCAGTCCATTGGCTTGCCAATGAACTTTCCTCAAAAGGGGATGGGCTGAAGGCATCACAAATCATAAGCACTGGCACATTGACAGGTATGCTTCGCCCCAAAGTCGGAGAAACTTTTATTGCTGATTTTGGGCCATTTGGTGAGGTCCAAGCAACATACGCGTAATAGACATAACTAAAAGAGACGCGTTACTATTTTATCACTGAATTTTAGCCAGGAGACCCTGATCATGAAGCAGCTCTGGTTCCACTTAATGCCCTACACCGACTTGCCTGATGATTTCAGAGACAATCATCCTTCGGTTTGGGTGGATGTTCATTCCTCTCTGTTTGATCCGCGCAAAGCACATGGCATGTACAACGACTTTATGGATGAGCTGGAATACGCAGCTGATTGCGGTTTTGACGGGATTTGTGTCAACGAACATCACTCCAATGGGTATGGATTGATGCCGTCGCCAAACCTGATTGCTTCTTCACTGGCCAGACGAACGAGTAATGCAGCCTTGTGCGTGATGGGTAACTCGCTCGCTCTCTACAACCCGCCAACGCGTGTTGCTGAAGAGTTTGCGATGATCGATTGTATATCAGGAGGCCGCCTTATCGCAGGTTTCCCAGTAGGCACTCCTATGGATACTTGTTACGCCTATGGTCAGAACCCATCCATGCTTCGAGAGCGATATCTGGAGGCGCACGATCTTGTCATGAAAGCCTGGAAGGAGAAGGAAACATTCTCATTCAATGGTCGATACAATCAGCAGCGCTATGTCAATGTATGGCCAAGGCCAGTTCAAGATGATCCTCACCCACCGGTCTGGATACCAGGCGGTGGCTCAGTAGAGACGTGGCAATGGTGTGCTGAGATGGACTACGTTTATTGCTATCTCTCGTATTATGGATACAAGGCTGGGATGGCCACAATGAAGGGCTTTTGGGAGGAGATGGATCGTCTAGGCAAGGATAGAAACCCTTACAGAGCTGGGTTCTTGCAGTTTGTAGGCGTGGCTGAGACGGAAGAAGAAGCTTACAAACTCTATAAGGAGCCAGCTGAATATTTCTACGGTCGTTGCCTGCATGTTGATCCGAGATATGCAACTCCGCCGGGATATACCACAGAGGCCACCATGCGTGCGGGCATTCAGGGCCAAGTATCTCGTGTAGCAAGTGATAATAAGACAGCCTTGGTAGTAGACAAAAAAGCACGTGAATTTGATGCAATTCTTGACAATGGGTATGTGATAATTGGTACTCCAGATCAGGTGGCAGAAAAGCTTAAAGAAGTCGCCCAAGAACTCCATGTGGGGCAACTGATGCTGCTACTGCAGTACGGAAATATGAGCCGTGATGTCGCCATGTATAACACTAAATTATATGCCGAGCAGGTACTACCACAGCTTAAAGATATTTGGGATGACGAGTGGCAAAACCACTGGTGGCCAAAGCCGATGGCCGCAGACCATCGTTCAACACCACTTCCCCGAAACCTGGAGGCAGCAGAGTAGGTTGAGCTTTATGTCTGAGTTGGAGATCTCGAGTGTTGCGGTGAATGGGTACCCCTGTCGTGTTTGGCAAAAAGGTACTGGCGCGCCCATTGGGTATTTAGCAGGTCTTGCGGGCTTGCCTAAGTGGCCTGCCTTTGCTGAAGCTCTTGCCGTAAATCATAAAGTTATAGCTCCATCAATTCCTGGCTTTCCAGGAGCCGAAGGCCATCGTGAGCTGGATACGACACTTGATTGGATCGTAGCCATGCGAGAACTTCTGAATGGTGCAAATCTTGAGGGGCCACCTTTAGTAGGAGTTTCAATAGGTGCAACACTCGCAGCAGAGGTTGCTGCAATGTGGCCACACAAAGTCGATAAGCTTGTGCTTGTCGCTCCTTTTGGGATGTACGACGAGTTGCACCCAACTGCTAGTCCATGGGCTCAGCAGGGCCACGAATTTGGAAGCCTTTTTTGTAAAAATGGTGATGCTTATTCGGATTTTATCCGCCGACCAAATGATGCGGACCCTGTAGAGTGGCCGATCGAGATGGCTCGTGCACGTGAAGCATCCGCTCGTTTGCTCTGGCCGATGGGTGATACGCGAATTATTCGGCGCCTTCATCGGATTATTTGTCCAACATTGATAGTATGGGGGGCAGATGATCGATTAATACCCAAAGCCTATGCGGAAAAATTTGCAGAAGCGATCTCAGGGCCTACTGAAATAGTTGAAATTCCCGATGCAGGACATTTGGTCGACCTTGATCAGCCTGAAGCTTTAGCTGAAGAAGTTTTGACCTTCTTAGGCTGAGTTAAAGTCCAAGCGAGCGTTTTGCCAAGATATCCTTTTGTATTTCGTGGCTACCTCCAGCAATGCTCATCGCTCGGCTTTCAAAGTAATCTGGTGTCATTCGGTACATATAACTTGGCCCGACCCAATCAAGGTTACTTTCAGCTCGTATGTGGCTAGTCTCCCAGGGCATTGCGTAATAAGCACCCGCTTCCATCATTAGCTCGTGGCATGATTTCAACGCATCCATAACTCGAATTTTTAAAATGGATGCTTCAGCGCCTACAGGTTTATCAGCGGCGGCAGACGCTAGCTGACGCATCGCCATGGTTGTTGTTGTGGTAATTTCGATCTCTAGGTTTGCAATCTTGGTCATGAAATCTGGGTTATCAGCGAGCCGCTGACCATCTGCCCGTTGATCGCTTGCAATTTCTTTTAGTTTCTTCAAATTTCGCTTGTTAATGGAAACGTACGATGCATTCGAGCGTTCATGGCCGAGGAGAAATTTTGCAACCTTCCAACCCTCGCCCTCTGCTCCAACTCGGTCCGAGACAGGAACCCGGACGTTCGTTAAAAATTCTTGGTTGAAGTGATGTTTCCCGTCGAGCGTAATTATAGGCCGAATCTCTACTCCAGGAGCTTTTAGATCAATCAAAAGGCAAGTGATGCCTTCTTGTTTTTTTGCAGATTTTGCCGTGCGAACAAGCGCAAACATTCGATCTGCACAATGGGCATATGATGTCCAAATTTTTGTGCCATTGACCACATAATGGTCTCCATCAAGAACTGCGGAGCACTGCAATTGCGCTAAGTCAGATCCAGCTTGGGGTTCTGAATATCCTTGGCACCAGATTTCTTCGCTGGAGAGTATTTTGGGGATGTACTTTGCCTTTTGTTCGTCCGTTCCAAAAGCAAGCAAGACTGGGCCAACCATCCTGGTGCCAAAGTGCACCACGCGAGGGGCTCCCTCGGTAAAAATAGCTTCATCAGCTAAAAATTTTTCTGCAACGCTCCATCCTGGGCCACCATCCTTTGAATCCCAATTAGTGGCAATCCAGCCCTGACGAGAAAGGATGCGCATCCATCGTTCAAAATCGTCTCGATGTAGCTCCAATCCACGATCTACTTTTTCTTTTATGTCAGCCGGTAAATTCTCTTTAGTCCAATCGGCAACTTTTTGTTGAAACTGAAATTCTTCAGCTGTGAATGTCATATCCATTGACGCCTACTCCAACATTTGGCCAACGATAGCACCCTGAATTATTGTCTCCTAATGTGTCAAATTATTCCCGTATCTCTCACCTTTCGGATCAATAAATGAACTTAAGGCCTGATATTCATCCTGACGGAAAGTATCGATAGTGGATGCCACATCATCTTTGCTTCGTCCCAGAGCACGCAAAATTTCACCACCCATGTGTAAGCTAGACTCTGCAACTTCACGAACAACAAATTCAGCACCTGCAGAAATAAGATTCTCCTGAGCAGTTTGGTCAGCTGCGCGCGCATATACCTTTATGTCAGGTGCCTTCTTTCGCAGCCAATTAATTAACTCGATCCCGCTGTCAGCATCACCAATCGCAATGATGACCAATCGTGGACGAGCCTTCGCTATTGTTCGCAGTACTCGAGCGCTTCTTACATCGGCAAAAAAAACAGACTGTCCATTAGCGTTAGCGGCTAATACTCGTGATGGTGAATTATCAATTGCAACAAAATTTTCCTGAGCTGCCTCAAGTACTCTTCCTAAGGTCTGTCCTGCGCGACCAAACCCTATGATAACCATCTCTCCCCCAAGCTTCATAAGCCTGGACTCAAATTCTGTTAACCCTGGCAGACCGCGTCCTTCCAATTTCTTGTCTAGAAAGCCTCCAAGCCATGCGAGTACCGGAGTTAAGCCCAGGGATATTGCAGTTGCCAGTAAAAAAATCTGGGCTTCAACCCCATCTAAAACGCCACTGCCAAATGCAATGGATGCAAGAGCAAAAGCAAACTCGCCACCTTGAGCCAGCAGAAGACCGCAATGAATGGCCGTAGGCAATGAGAAGCCAATGAGGCGAGCCAAACTTGTGATTACCAAACTCTTAAAAACGATTAATGCAAGAGTAGCCAGAAGAGCTTCACGCCACAGATGGGCTAAAGCTTGAATATCAATTAGCGCTCCAATGGACATGAAAAACAAACCAAGAAGAAGACCACGAAAGGGCACAATTTCCATCTCGACTTGATGTCGAAAGCCACTTCCAGCAAGCAGCATTCCTGCAAGAAAGGCACCTAAAGCCATTGATAAGCCTGTAATGGCTCCTATCCACGAAGTCGCTAGAACAATTAGCAAGCTGGCTGCAGCAAAAACCTCCCGATTATTCATAGCTGCGATGACGCGAAGGAAGGGGCGTAATGCAAACCGCCCAATAAGTATGAAGCCACCAACTGCAACAATGGCAGTTGCAAACGCTTGTAAAAGGTCCCCAACCTCAAGCAATTTTGGTGTATTATTCAAGGCCAACAATGGTGCGGCTGCCAACATTGGCGCGACTGCCAAGTCCTGGAACAACAGGGCTGAAAATACCAGTCTACCATGCTTAGTTTGAAGCTCGCCTCGTTCAGCTAAAAGCCGCAGTACAAGAGCGGTTGACGATAGAGAGAGCGCACCACCCACCAAAAGCGAGGCCTCCCAAGAGAGGCCAATGGCTCTAGCAATTGCGCAAATTCCTGCACTCGTCAGTAGGACCTGGGCTAGGCCAAAGCCAAATATATGTTTGGCCATTACGCGTAATCGCTGAAAAGAGAGTTCTAAGCCAATGGTGAACATCAGCAACACAACACCGAGCTCTGCTAGGTTGGCAGCTCCTTCTACATCTTTAATTACTCGGAATGCGAAAGGTCCAAGGGCAACACCAGCTAGAAGATAACCCAGAATTGGACTTGCACCGATGCGGGCACAAATCGGTGCTGTTACGACAGCTGCTCCAAGGTAAACGACTGCGTCATGTAGCCAAACAAAATCCGTAGTCTCACCTGCCATAGACTATCTAATCTCCGCAGGAAAAATTTCTGGTGGATTTAAAAGAGCATCCTGGGCTTTGATTAATGCTAGCTCTGGTTTTCCGGACCGAGCAGTTTCTGCAAATACAGCAAATACGCTTGAGGCTGCGAGTGACAGAGCTCTATCGGGCATAGCTTTTTCCAGATACCGAGCCAAGAAGATTGCACAGAATAAATCTCCTGCTCCGAATGCTGGTGCATCTATTCGTGGGGTACAAACCTCCCAGGCTTGGGTCCGGGTGACTGCAATCGTTATTATAGAATTGCCGACATGGAGCCCAGTTGTCACTACCACTCTCAAGCCGTGTTGATTTAAAAGAACCCTTGCCGCTTGGATTGCCTGAGCAGTGGTTTGAACTTTTAACCCAGAAAGAATTTCCAACTCAAAAGCATTTGGTGTGGCTATATCAGCAATTGGTAGCAGCTCTAAAGCTATGGCATTAGGCACATCTTCGGCGACAAAACGGCCTTTAGGGTGATCCCCTATCACTGGATCAAGGCAAAATATCACGGCAGGGTTTGCTGCTCTGGTTGTTACAACGGCCTTTTTGACTGACTGGGCATTGGCAGATGTACCCAAATATCCAGACAGGACTGCAGAGACATTTAAAAGGAAGCCACCGCTAGACAGGCCTGAGATCAGCGAGTTGATTTCGGCTGAACTTGTACTGTCTCCAGTAAACCCGCCGTGGGCTGGATGATTTGAAAAACGCACAGTATCAATCCGGATCACTTCACGACCCAGTCTCTGCAAAGCAAAAGCTGCAGTTGAATTTCCAACATGGCCATAAGCGACGCTGGATTGCAGAGTTAAGACAGGCTGACACATATCTATTTCCATCAACCGCCTTTCTTCATTCCCGCCCTAGCGCTATCAACAGTTTATCAAAATTATAGCGCAGGAGCTCTTACATGTCTCAAGAAGAGGAAGTCTTACGCCCGCGACGCAGCGTCCTCTACATGCCTGCATCTCGCGCCTCAGCTCTCGAAAAAGCAAAAAGCTTGCCGGCTGATGCACTTATTTTCGACTTAGAGGATGCTGTTGCTCCAGACGCTAAGGCTGATGCACGAGGAATGGCTGTGCAAGCAGCGCTCTCGGGTGAATATGGAAGGCGGGAGATTGCTATAAGGGCAAATGGACTAGACACCCCATGGGGTAAAGAAGACCTCCAGGCTATAGCCCGATCAGGAGCTCATGCAGTTGTCATTCCAAAGGTGGAGTCCACCAAAATGCTGGAAGAGGCGGCCCAAATTCTAGCAGATTCAGGCGCGCCAGAAAATTTATGGCTATGGGCTATGATAGAGACGCCAAAAGGCGTTCTTCGTGTCGAAGAAATAGCCGCAAACTCAAAGCTTACAGTCTTAGTAATGGGTACTTCTGACCTGGCCGTTGACCTCACAGCAAACCATACGCCGGAACGAATTCCATTCTTCACTAGTTTTGGTTTAGTTCTTTTAGCGGCTCGCGCACACGGTAGGAGCGTCCTTGATGGCGTTCATTTAAATCTAGCGGATGATGAAGAATTTGAGGTCCATTGCCGGCAGGCTGTTGATATGGGTTTTGATGGGAAGACATTAATTCATCCTAAACAAGTTGCGCCGGCGAATGCTTGGTTTGGTCCTGACCCAAAGGCAATAGAGAACGCAGAAAAAGTCGTTGAAGCCTATGAGACAGCAATAGCAACAGGCCAAGGGGTCGCGACGCTTAACGGGAAATTAATTGAAAATCTGCACGCAGTGCAGGCTCGGCGCATTCTTGCTAAAGCTGCCGCAATTAAAGCACTTGGGAATTGAAGAATTGCGTGTCCACATTTTAGATGACTGGTTTGATACCCTTCGTCAGCTGGATTGTTACAAGAAGATGGAGGGCCATCAGACAACAATTTGGAATGATCACACAGATGACGTTGATACTCTTGCTAAACGGCTAGCAGATGCAGAGGCTTTATGTTTATTTCGTGAGAGGACGGCAATTCGAAAGGCATTAATCGATCGATTACCTAACCTAAAACTCGTGAGTCAGCGCAGTGTCTGGCCACATATTGACCTAAATGCACTGACTGAAAGAGGCGTGCTTCTCTGTTCAAGTCAGCATGCCGATACTCCATCCTTTGCCACGGCCGAGCTGACATGGGCTCTTATTTTGGCAGCAATGCGACAAATTCCAGAGCAGCAGGCTTCTCTAAAAGCGGGCAAATGGCAAATGGGTGTTGGGAAGTCGGTTAGAGGGCGAACCCTCGGTCTTTTCGGATATGGCCGCATTGCAAAGTTAGTTGCTGAATATGCAAAAGCTTTTGGACTTCAGGTGATTTGGTGGGGATCTGAAGCAGGCCGATTGCGAGCCAAAGCAGATGGAGTGAGGGTTGCGGAAAGCCGAAAAGCATTCTTTTCTGAGCCAGACATAATTAGCATCCATGTGCGGTTAAATTCAGCCACACAAGGGCTAATCACAGCACAAGATCTGGCTTGGATGAGGCCAGACAGCTTATTTGTGAATACGTCTAGAGCTGAGCTGGTGGAGCCTAATCAATTATTAGCAGCACTCAACGCAGGGCGTCCTGGCTCTGCCGCTATAGACGTATTTGAGAATGAGCCCCTTCATGACGAGAATGACCCATTAGCAAATCATCCTAATGTCGTATGTACGCCTCATATAGGATATGTAACCGAAGATGAGTTTGAGCTTCAATTCAGTGATATTTTTGATCAAGTGAACGCGTTTGAAGCTGGAAAACCGATAAACGTTATAAATCCAGAAGCTCTCACACCTTCAATCTAAGTCTGGGTTATATACTCTGAGTGGTCGGTGGGTTTTGTAGGCCAGTTTTTGATCTGCCCAGAAAACACCGCTAGCCCCTGCACCGTCCACAACGATTGCTTGCCCCGTGATAAAGGTTGAGCGGTCACTCGCTAAGAACAAGGCAAGATCAGCAATGTCTTTAGGAACACCAGGCCGGGGGATTGGTTGCTGATGACGGTAATCATCAATTTTGTCGTCTATAAGACTGTCGGGTCTTCCAACAGTATTTGCGGACAACGGGGTAGCAATTGCACCTGGGCAAATGCAGTTGCAGCGTATTGAATTTTCACCAAGCGGCATGGCCGCAGTTTTAGTCATGTGAATAACCGCTGCTTTAGCGGCAGAATATACCAATGGCCCTCGCCCGACTGTCACCCCTGCAATTGACCCAGTGTTAATTATAGAGCCAGAGCCTTGGCTGCGCATGATGGGAGTAGCGTGTTTGATGCCTAGAAAAACACCCTTCACCAGAACATCAAAAGTCATATCGAATTCTTCAACGGGTATATCTTCAAGTGGGCCTAAAGCGCCTCCGAAGCCTGCATTATTGAACATACAATCGAGTCTTCCCCATCGTTCGACTGCAAGACCAACGGCCGTTTTAATGTGATTTTCTTGCCTTACTTCGCAGTGTGTAAAAACTGCTTGGTCGCCTAGAGACGAAGCAAGCGCTTCTCCCCGTTCACGCTGCATATCAGCTATTATAACGCGGGCACCCTCTTCCACGAAAAGTTTTACTGTTGCTTCACCTATTCCGCTGGCGCCACCAGTGATTACTGCAACTCTGCCGTCAAGTTCTCCCATAGTCTTCTCGCTTTAAATTTATATTCGCTATAGGAAGCCTGCACTGTGATTGTTATGGAGGCAATCCGACCAATTATCCGCTAGTAAAAGCACAAGTGCTATCGGCTATGTTGAATGACTCCAACAAGCAGAAGCCGGCGGGTTTGAAAAAGAAGCTGTAAATAAAAAAGGTTTGAGAAAATTTTTTAGTTATTGCCTTACATGAAAAGAGTGCATTTTAACTCTAGTCGCTTTTAAGCTGATTTAGAAAATCAAGCCGCGTAGATTTGCAACACACGTTTTGGCTTATGACATCTTAAAATTAGGAGCTACCAAACTGGCATGATGGGCTTCACGGGCAAGCAGTGGCTAACGCTGGCAACAGTCCAAGCATGCACTGTCCTGTTTGGCGCTACGGTGACTAGTGTCACAGTGATTCTGCCTCAAATGAAAGGTGCCCTCTCTGCAACTCAAGATCAAATTGCTTGGGTGCTAACGCTCAATCTTGTGGCAACTGCTGCAGCAACCCCCCTTACCGGCTGGCTCGCAGGTAAGCTAGGTTGGCGGCGCCTTATGCTAGGTTCGGTGATAGGTTTCACGCTTGCTTCAGTCGCTTGTGGCTTGGCTGAAAGTCTTGAAACACTTCTTGTTTTTCGGGTCATTCAAGGCGCTCTTGGCGCCCCCATATTCCCACTTGGTCAGTCAATTATCCTTGCTCGCTTTGAGCGTGCACAGCATCCCATGGCATTGATGATGTGGGGTGTTGGAGGAGTGATGGGGCCGATATTAGGGCCAACCTTTGGAGGAGTGGTTGCTGACTTATTAGGGTGGCGGTGGTCGTTCTATATGATCCTACCGCTCGGCGCCCTCGCGTGTTTGCCTGTAATACTTTCACTTGGCAATGAGGAGAAAGGAGCTGCGCGGCGATTTGATTTTATTGGTTTTTGGCTGATTGCTATAGCAGTTGGATGTCTGCAGCTGGTGTTTGACAGAGGGCAGAGAGAAGACTGGTTCGACTCCACTGAGATAGTTATTCAGTCCTGCGTAGCCGCGGCGTGTATTTATTTTTTCGTTATTCATTCTCGCCTCTCACCAACACCTTTGTTTGAGGGCGCAGTTTTTAAAGATCGTAATTTTGTGCTCGGAATATTTTTCGCCCTCGTTATGGGGATGATGCAATTCACGCCAATGGCGTTATTCCCTCCATTGTTGCAGGACCTGCGAGGGTACCCGGAATCCATTATCGGGGTTCTGATAGCGATGCGCGGGGTTGGAAACTTTATTAGCTTTTTTGTTGTGGCCCAACTTACACGCATTAATGCCAAAGCTACGTTGGCAGCAGGTTTACTTATCCAAGCAGCAGCAGGTGCATGGATGGGTCAGCTTGATATGAATATGACAGAAAATGAGGTTATGTGGACTAATCTCCTTCATGGATTTGGCTTTGGTTTAGCTTACACGCCAATGGCTGCCCTGGCTTTCTCAACCTTGGAAACGCGCTTATTAACCCAAGGCAATGCTATTTTTAGTCTGCTTCGAATGATGGGTAGCAGCCTCTTTATTGCTATTACATTTGTCGTATTTTTGAATTCTGCTGCAGAGGCTTATTCAAACCTGATCGGTTATGTCTCGGTTTTTAATGCGGAGCTTCTTGAACCTTGGGTGCAGCGATTTGGGGACGTTAGCAGCAGAAGCTTTGCTGTGGTGGCCCAAGAGGAGGTTCGGAGGCAAGCTGTAATGGCAGGCTATATAAATGCTTTTCATCTTATGACAATTGCGCCTGCGATTGCCGCTCCAATTGTTTTATTTTTTAAATCCAATAAACGATAGGTTTCAGATTTGGTGGCTTAAAGCGCCGGCAGTAATATCTTTGTAGCTGGATACGTAATTAATTCCTTTTTGCTACTAAAAAAATACGCTCAAATATTTGATAAAACACAAGGCCTGCGTGTAATTTATTCAACAAATCCTTGATCTTGGCCTCTGATATCCCGATATTAGAGAGGGGCAAAAAAAACTAGGTCGGATACAGCGGCAAAAATCCCCACCTAAAAAACAACTTGAACAGGGAAATAATTATGGCTCTTCAAGACCGTGACTACATGCGAGCTGGCAGTTCAGTAGCCACTGATGCCTATGATGCTGGTCTTCGCGCCCACATGCTGCGTGTCTACAATTACATGTGCGCAGGCTTAATTTTAACGGGCCTTGTGGCCTTTGGTATCGCTAATAGCCAAGCAGCCGTTGAGTTAATCTTCTTTACTCCACTGAAATGGATAGCAATGTTGGCGCCTTTAGCATTTATTTTGGTGCTAAGTTTTGGTGTTCAAAAAATGTCCTTTTCAACGCTTCAAATGGTTTTTTGGGCATTTGCAGCGGCAATGGGCGTATCTATGGCCTCAATCTTCCTAGTTTATACGGGTGGATCGATAGCTAAAGTTTTCTTCATCACGGCAGGAATGTTTGCCGCCACCAGTTTGTATGGTTACACGACTAAGCGTGATCTTGCGAAAATGGGTTCATTTTTGTTCATGGGCCTCATTGGTCTTTTGATTGCCATGATCGTGAATATCTTTACTCAAAGCTCCGCTATGCAATTTGCTATCTCTATTTTGGGAGTTCTTATCTTCACAGGTTTGACGGCTTGGGACACTCAACGCATTAAAGAGCAATATCACGAAGGTCATGGCTATGAAACGGCCGGCAAAATGGCCATAATGGGTGCTGTGGCTCTTTACCTTGATTTCGTAAATATGTTCCAGTTCTTGCTTGCTTTGTTAGGCAACCGGGAATAACGAAACAACATAGCCGGTTAGGAAGCCCAGAAGCTCTGCTTCTGGGCTTTTTCCATTCTTAGATGTTGAATAAACATGCTTTTTGCACTTTAGCGAAAAGCTTGAGCAAACTCCTTTTAAAAACGACAGTTTATGAACATTGCTGCAATTTCTTGGTTAATTGACTGGGCAATCCAGGGTTTCCAAGTGAAGTACAGCATAGAATTAGATCTGGGCTCTGCCGATGTGCCTTTGTTAACAAAATTTAATTCTCAGCCCAATTGGACAGGCGCCAGCTACCCTAGTAAAAGCTGGTTTTAGAACCATATTGCAATGAGATTTGCTGCGCCTTTTCTCAAGCGTTTGACCTTACACAGGACAAATCTTAGGTGCGCAGGTTCATGAAAAAGTTAAGACGCCTAGGGAGGCGAATGTCATGACGGACATGATAGTGGCCGATCATCTTGTTAAAGATTTTGGTCAGAAGCGAGCTGTTGATAATGTTTCGCTAACGGTAAAGCGCGGTGAAGTCCTAGGTTTCCTGGGACCTAACGGTGCTGGTAAATCAACAACGATGAAGATGCTGACAGGTTTTTTGAGACCATCCGCTGGTCGCGCTTCTATAGCCGGATACGATGTGGCAACAGCGGCTATGTCTGCGCGTAAAGTGCTTGGTTACCTTCCTGAAGGGGCGCCGCTCTATCCCGATATGACGCCATGGAGTTTGCTCCATTTCTGTGCTGAGGTGCGTAATCTGCCCTCAGATCTCCGCCAAAAAAGGATCATTGAATCTATTGAGCGAACAAATCTTCAATCTGTTGTGATGCAGCCGATTGATACCTTGTCAAAAGGTTTCAAGCGTCGAGTTGGCCTTGCTCAAGCACTTCTTCATGATCCAGAAGTATTGATCTTAGATGAGCCAACGGATGGTTTGGATCCCAATCAGAAGCACGAGGTTCGTGAATTAATCCGAGAAATAGCTCCGAACAAAGCAATCATTATCTCTACGCACATTTTAGAAGAGGTTGACGCTATATGCTCGCGTGCCGTCATCATAGCCGATGGAAAAGTCATCGCCGACGGCGCTCCCGGCCAGTTGGCAGAGCGTTCTCCTCTTTTCAATGCTCTTTCCGTTGTTTTGCCGAATGAAAAAGTTTCGCAAGCGCTTTCAATTTTAGAGGCTCAAGACCAAGTGCAAGAGGTTCGCTCTCAAACTCTGGCAGATGGTTTGATTAAGTTGATCGTGGTGCCTGTTCGTGGGAAATTAATTTTAAGTATAGTCACAAATTGTCTCTCCGAAGAGAAATTGGACATAGTTTCGATTCGCCCTGAAGCAACTGCGCTGGAAGATCTTTTCCGACAGCTCACAGTAAGCTCTGACAAGCGGGAGGCAGCTTGATGGGTGCTCTTTACACTGTAGCAAAGCGAGAATTTGCAGGATATTTTGCAACTCCGATAGCGGCTATTTTTCTAGTTATTTTTCTTGCAGTAAGCGCCGCTTTTACCTTCTTCGTTGGTTATTTCTTGGAGCGTGGTAATGCAGATCTCCAAGTGTTTTTTAATTTCCATCCATGGCTTTATCTTTTCTTCGCCCCAGCACTTTCAATGCGTCTATGGGCAGAGGAGAGGCGTCAAGGAACTATAGAGTTGTTTTTGACGCTGCCGATCCCGCTTTGGGCGGCAGTTCTAGGAAAGTTTCTAGCAGCATGGCTGTTCCTGGGGCTTGCTCTTTCTCTAACCTTCCCCATGTGGATGACTGTCAACATTCTCGGTCAGCCGGATAATGGTGTAATTTTAGCCAGTTATTTAGCTTCTTTCCTTATGGCGGGGGGGTACTTGGCAATTGGCTCTTGCCTCTCCGCGGCAACTAAGAACCAAGTGATTGCTTTTGTGCTCACCGTTACGGTCGCATTTATTTTCACTGCTGGTGGAGCAGGTTTTCTTACTGATTTGATCTCGGAATTCGTAGGAAAGGCAGTGCTTGATACAATTGCGGACATATCGATCTTGCCTCATTTCAATCAAATCGTGAAAGGCGTTATCGCTTTCAAGGATCTTGTTTATTTCATTGCACTCATAGCCGCTTGGCTGCTCGCGGCAATGGCAGTTATTGACTACAAGAAAGCGGGTTGATGGATATGTCTCAAAGTAAAACGCGAAGCGGCGCACTTGTAGCGCTTACCCTATCCGTCATTGCTATTGGTTTTGTGGCAACAGTGATGCTTTCCAATAATGCCCTTAGATCAAGCCGAATTGATCTAACAGACGACGGTCTTTTTACTTTGTCGCAGGGTACCCGCAATGTGCTTACCAATTTGGATGAGCCTGTAACATTGCGCTTTTATTTTTCCAGCCGCTTGTCACGAGAAATTCCACAGCTTGGGATCTATGGCCAGCGTGTCCAAGATATGCTCGAGGAGTTTTCTGCTGAAAGTGCCGGTAAAATACGGTTGGAAGTTTATGACCCAGAGCCGTTTACTGACGTAGAGGACCGTGCTGTAGGCTTTGGTTTAAAGGGAGTGCCTGTAGATCAGACAGGAGAGACAGTTTATTTCGGATTGGCTGGAACTAATTCGACAAATAGTCAGCTAGCCATTCCATTTTTTGATGAACAACGTGAAAAATTCCTTGAATATGACTTGGCCCGATTAGTTTATGGCCTGGCAAATCCCGAGAAGCCTCGCATTGGAGTAATCACTAAGTTACCTATCGCGGGTTCGCAGAGAAACCGCGCTATGGTGTTGCCTGGCGGTGGCCCAGATGACAGCTGGATGGTTTGGGCTCAGGCACAAAATTTGTTTGATATCATTGAGTTGCCTCCTCAGGCCGAAGAACTTCCAATAAATCTCGATCTCCTAATTTTGATTCACCCCCCGATACTCTCTGACCTTTCACTATATGCAATTGATCAGTTCGTATTAAATGGAGGAAGAGTTTTAATTTTTGTTGATCCGCATTCAGAAGCGGATGCAAGCCGTCCGCCTGGTATGGGTGGGCAGCGCGGAGACTATGGGTCTACCCGTAATATTCAAAAACTTATGGATGCCTGGGGCGTCGATATTCCAGCGGATGTATTGGCCGGCGATTTGAAGAATGGTCGAAAAGTTCGTGTGCCTGACGATAGTCGAACGAGAGTTCAAGCCGTCCTTTACCCACTTTGGATGGAAATTCGAAAAGGCGATTTTTCTGGCGATGACATTACAACAAGCCAGCTTGAGGCCTTCCGCATTGCATCGCCAGGACATATCATCCAGAAAGGTGATGGTCTCACAATTGAGCCCTTGATCCAAACATCAAGCCAAGGTGGGACAGTAGATGTAGCCCGGATTCAAGGGCAACAGCCAGATATCCTGGGTGTTGCTAATGATATGAAGGCGGATGGAAAACAAGTAATTTCTGCTCGCTTGGTAGGTAAGGCAAAAACAGCGTTCCCAGGAGGGCCGCCGAAGCCAAAAGCTCTTAATCAAGATGACATTAAGGGTGAGGAAAAGGCAAAAGCCGAACAAATTTGGGAAGTTCGTAAGGCTAGGCATTTATTAGAGGCTAAGAGCAATGTGAACATCGTACTGACCGCCGATGTTGATATGCTTGCTGACGGACTTTGGGTTCAGGTTCGCGATATGTTTGGTCAACGGATCTCCGTCCCAACCTCCAATAATGGTGCTTGGTTCCAGAACCTCTTGGACAATATGACCGGTTCTGCAGACCTTATCAGCCTTCGCAGCAGGGGTGGGTTTCAAAGGCCTTTTACCCTAATCGAAGACATACAGCGTGAAGCTGAGCGTGACTTCCGTGCGAAAGAGCAAGAACTTCTGGTAAGTCTCGCGTCCACCGAAAAGCAACTTGGAGAAGTTCGCAAGGCAACGGATCCTTCCGGTGATGCACGAATTGTTCTTTCTGATGAGCAGAAAGCTCAGATAGAAAAATTTCAGGAAGAAGTACTTCGAATCCGCAAGGAGTTGAGAGATGTTCAGTTTGCACTTCGGTCGGATGTTGAAGAGCTAAATGGCTGGATAAAAGCTGCAAATATCGCTGGAATGCCATTAGCAGTCGGCATCATCGCAATAATAGCTGCAGTTTGGCGTAGTCGCCGGCGAAAGACATTCGCTGCGACCTTCGGCAAAGTTTGACGCAGAGAAGCGCTTAGGGAGCGCGCAATTCAATGAACATCCGTATTTTTATAGTCTTGTCTGCCATAGTCGTATTAATCAGTGGCGGTGCTTACTACTTTAGCCAAGACCGAAAGGCCTTGCATTCGGAAGCGTATGAGGGAGGTTTGCTCCTTCCCAAGTTGCAGTCGCGCGTTAATGACATCGACATGATCCGTGTGGAAAGTCAGGAGGGGGGCGTTATAGATCTCGCGCGCAATAAGGATATGTGGATGGTCCAAAATCATCACAATTACCGCGCAAATCCAGATCGTGTTTCAATTCTCTTGAAGCAAGTTGCCACGCTGGAGAAGATAGAACCAAAAACTGCAAAACCGCAAAACCATGCGCGTTTAAACTTGGATGACCCGAGTGGCGATGGCACTAAGGGGACCAGAGTAACCCTCAAGGTCTCAGGTGAAGATGTTGCTGACGTAATTTTTGGGCTTGTGAGTCCACCCCAACATGGCGGTGGTACCTTCGTTCGATTGTATGGGGAGGACCAAACTTGGTTGGTGAAGGACGAAGTTAAGCCTCGTCGCAGAACGTTAGACCTTTTGGATAGATCAGTAGTAAATGTCGACGGTCGTCGTATTCGCTCCACACGCATACAGCACTCAAGTAAAAAAATGGGTGGCGTGGAAGAAATAGTCACAATATCAAAAACTACACCAGATCAGAGTGATTATGATTTAGGCGTCAAAATTCCCACTGGCTTTCAAGCTAAACCCAATCATGAGCTTTCCAATATCGCACGCGTTCCCGACTTTATGATTTTAGAGGACGTAAAACCGGCGGAACGTTTGAAGTGGGATCATTCTGTTGAAACAGTTTATGAAACCTTTGATGGCTTGCGCCTCAAATTTTACTCCGCCATTCAAGACGATAGTAAAGTTTGGTCAAAAGTGCTTGTTGAAATGGGCAAGCGATCTTCTGATTTGGAAACTTTCATTAACCTCAAGCGTGATGCCGATACAGAGGAAGCACGTATCGCTCAACAAATGAAGACTCAGGACGAAGTAGCCAAAGAAGCAAAGCTTTTAGACAGTCGAGTAAATGGTTGGGCATATCGTTTAACAGACTACAAATCGAAGCGTCTGACGGCTACTTCCCAGGACGTTATCGATAAGCCCGAAGCTGCGCAAAGAAGTGGGGCAGCTCCGCGCCAATAGTAAACTCACCGTGAAGGCTAGGGCCTTATGACAAGGCAGTCTTTGCCATCATTCTTAAGAATATGGCAAGCTTTCTCTGCTTGGTCGTCTGTTAGCCCAACAATCCTAGCTCTGAAAAGTCTCTTTCCATTTTTTAGTGTTAATGGTTTGACTTTCAAAGTTCCCCCTAGAGCGACAGGGCCAAGTTCTGCCAGTCTTCTATTAGCTAGCGCGCGCGCGGCTTTTGGTGAGCTTAAGGCGCCCAATTGGCTAGCATAAATTGGGGCAGCATCATTGTCGGTATCGCCTTCTGATATTTGGTAATCGGTAGATGGGTCTTTGTCTTCCGACGAGTTTTCTAGAAATTGTGCAATGAAGTCACGCGTGGGAGGAACAGCCGGTTCCCCAGTTTGAAAGTCTAGGGAAACAGGTGCTATTCCAGCATAACGAGGTTTTTCAAGTCGTTCGGCTAGATAGAAACCTTTGTCCATGATTTGCATCATTTCACGATCGCGTTCTGCTCCTGACTCTCCTCCAGCTATGACCGCAATCAGGCGCCGACCATTTTTGACTGCGGATGCCGCTAAATTGAAACCAGAGGCTCGGATGTAGCCAGTTTTTATTCCATCGGCACCTTCATACCTTTTCATAAAGTTATTGTGGCTATAAACGGTTCTACGTCCATGTCTGAAATATTGTGCATTAAAGTATTTAAAATATCGTTTGTGCTTATATAGCAGTGCGCGGCTGAGCATCGCCAAATCGCGAGGCGTTGAGGTTTGGGCGCGATTATGAAGCCCAGAGGCATTTACGAAATTAGTCCGTGACATGCCAATGGCGCGTGCTTTTCTATTCATTCGGGCTGCGAAACTTTTTTCCGACTTTGATAGCCGCTCAGCAACGGCAACTGCCACGTCGTTAGCCGACTTAACGGCTAGAGCATAAATAGCCTTCTCTACTGTGATGCTCTGGCCTCTAGGGATGCCAAGTTTGGATGGGGGCTGCGCCGCGGCATTAGCAGAAAATCGAATTCGGGTGCCGAGTTTTAACCGTCCACCACTCAGATCATCAAATAGCAAATATAAAGTCATCATCTTGGTTAGAGATGCTGGATAAATTTTGAGGTCTGGTGACTCAGATAGCAGCTCCTGTCCCGAAGCCCCGTCGATGGCAAGAAAAGCTTTTGGCGGCTTCTCTCCTGCCAAGCTATTGCTAGGTGAAAAACAAGCAAAACCTAGCAACAAAAGGGCGATAAAATGCTGCATATTTCGACCAGAAATGATCATAGATATCTGTTAGCAGCCTTATGCTCTTTTCTGCAACAGTACATGCAAAATAGATGTTGAAACCAAGATGGTACCTGCCACACACGCGATACCGCCCGCCGCGTTTACTGCCCCTGGAGAACCAAGATATGGAGCTCCCCATACCGCGAAGACATACCCAAGTAGAGCGCTGAAAGCCGCAATAAAAAGGCTGACCCCTATCTGAAGGTTAAAGCGATTGGTGATTAGTCTCGCTGTTGCAGTCGGGCAAATGAGCATCGATATCACTAAGATTGAGCCAACGGCATCAAATGCAGCTACTACTGCAATAGCGACAGCGCAGTTAATTAATAATTCCGTAAGCCAGAAAGGTATACCTAGAGTGGCACTAAAGCTGGGATCAAATGTTACTAACCTTATCTCTTTCGCAGTGATAAAAAAGGCGGTTGCTAAGGTAAAAAAAGTTCCTGCAATAAAGGGTATTTCCCGGGGTAGGTCAGCCCAACCAGCAGGGTTAAAGATATCTTTCCAACCTACCGGGTAAAGCCAAATCACACTCTCGAGGCTCCCATATAATGCATGCTCGATGTCGAGATGGATCCCAGAAATATTGATTACTTCAATTAAAAGTACGCCAGCAGCAAACATGGTGGTCAAGACCACTCCCATTGCTGTTGCTGCATCTAATCGACCAAGTCGTTGAATTAAGGAAATCAAGCCGGCGCCCAGAAGGCCCGCTAATAACGCGCCACCAACTATAGCCCAGCTTTTTGGGTGGCCACTAATGACATAACCACCGACAATGCCCGGTAACACCATATGGGATAGAGCATCTCCCATCAAAGCTTGCCTTCGTAAAATTAGTAAGTTGCCGACTAGGGCAGCAGTTAGTCCAGCTAGAATGGCAAGTGTCATCGCTGGCAAATCAATTTGCAGGAAAGTCATGAGGACCGACGTTCTAAGTCCGCTAGGACATCTCTTGGTATCAGACGATGAAGTGGCATAAGGCTGAGGGTTATTCGATTTGCCTCCTCGGGTCTGTCAGTAAGATATAATGATCGAAGTTTTTCTTCCTTCGCCCAGGATTTGGCAGCTATTTCACCTGACATTGTTGGCCTGCCGTTGGTATCGGCCCAGCCATAATGTCGTGCAACTTTAATAAGCTCAGCTAGCGCTACTCCATCGGCAATCCTGCCCAGTACACGAAGGCGCTGAATGTGTTTGGTAAGTCGATGCTTACGCATAGCAACCGCGATGGCGCCTCCTTTGGGTGCAAAGAGAAGACTAAAACCAAAAACAGAACTCATTATCGCGACTATTAGAGCGCCAGTTGGTATGCCAGAAATGGCCGTTGATAAAGCGCCACCTAAATATGCTCCCAAACCTCCAAGGAGAGCAGAGATAGCAGTCATGCGCGTAATATTATCTGTCCAGAATCGTGCTGCAGCAGCAGGTGTAACCAGAAGGGCTAAGATTAGAACCAGGCCAACAGCTCTGAGACCTGACGCCACTATTAGGAGCATGAGGGCAGTTGTTAGCAGGTCGAGTAAACGTACAGGGAGGCCGAGTGCTTTAGCGCCAATAGGATCAAACGCTGAAATGGTTAATTCTTTGAATACTAAGAAGAGGATCAGTAATGTCGTTGCCCCAACAGCTAAAACAAGCCACGCCTCTCCTTGGGTCATGGTAGCTGCTTGGCCTAGGAGATAGGCATTTAATCCTGCCTGTCCCGCTGTAGGTAAATTTTGGATAAAGCTCAGAAGTACCACGCCGGCGCCAAAAGAAACGCTGAGGGTAGCTGCTGTTGCTGCGTCTTCGCCAATTCGAATACCATCTTTTAGAAGATGCATGGCCCCAGCTGCGGTGATCCCAGTAATAGTTGCCCCAACTAGAAGATAGATCGGGTTCCTTCCGTCCCCTGTTAAAAAAAGGGAAAGTAAAAAGCCAGCAGCGATACCAGGAAGAGTCGCGTGAGCTACTGCATCAGCCAATAATGGTCGGCCCTTGATGATCATAAAAGTCCCAACCGGACCAGCCGCAGCTCCAAGTAATCCAAGCCCTACCATTACAAGAACGCTGTTATACCCGCCCTCGAGCAACAATGCACCGATGAAACTTTCAAGCATAATACTTCAGCTAAGCACAGCTCGGAGTTGCGGTGCCGCTAACCGCCCCCCATAGGCGCGTTGAAGTGTATCTTCAGTTATGGCTTCATCAACAGATCCAGAGGCAATGCGGCGAACATTTAAAAGTAGAGCCTGGTCAAAATATTCTTTCACTGTAGACAGATCATGATGAACGACTAATGCCGTTTTTCCTGAGGATGCTAGGTGGCGCAGTAGGGTAACGATAGTTCGCTCGGTTGCCGCATCTACTCCGGCTAAAGGCTCATCCATTAGATATAAATCGGCGTCCTGAGCGAGGGCGCGGGCGAGAAAAACACGTTGCTGTTGCCCACCTGAGAGCTGACCAATTTGACGACTGGCGAAGTCGGCCATGCCCAGTTGGGCCAATGCTTCAAGGGCTGCCTCTTTATGATAACGTCTGATTGGACGAAACCAGCCAATACTTCGGTACAACCCCATGGTGACTACATCGAGGGCCGTAGCTGGGAATTCCCAATCAACGCTTTCCCGTTGTGGCACATATGCAATGCGTCGCCGGCTTTTGTTAATTGGCAAGCCAAAGGCTCCAATGCGTCCCTCAAGGGTAGGTACAAGTCCAAGAGCTCCCTTTAAGAACGAAGATTTACCGGCTCCGTTTGGGCCTAAGATAGCCGTCAAAGAGCCCGGTACTGCTTTGAAGTCTACATTCCAGACGGCAGGTGTTCGTCGATAGGCAACTGTAAGGCCTGAAACATCAAGAGGAGATTGCTTATCCAGAGGGGCATGAAGCTCTTCTCCTTGAATTAAGGCTCTGATCTCTGGGCTCATCTTATTAACTCTCCCCCCTGGGAGGAACAGCAAGACGCTTCTGCATGCCAGTCATTGGTGCTTCACCACCTAGGCCCCGCACAATAGTTGTTATGTTATGATCTATCATCCCAACATAAGTACCTTCATAGGTGTTAGAGCTGCCCATTGCATCAGAGAACAAGGGACTTCCTTTTTCTACGGCGGCGCCTAACGCACGGGCTCCCTCTATAACAGCGTCAACTGACCGTTCTGGTGCAGATGTTTCGACAAACACCGCCCCAACTTTTCGGTCAGCTATGATGGAAACTAAATCACGGATATGAGCTATTCCAGCTTCACTCTCAGTGGAGAGTCCCTGAACGCTTAAAACAGTTAGATCATACCTGCGCCCAAAATAACCAAATGCGTCATGCGCTGTAATAAGTATGCGAGCTTGTTCAGGAATGCTGGCGACACGCGACTTTCCGTACTGATTCACCGCTTCAATTTCAGCGATTACAATAGCTTTATTGTTCGCGACCGTTGGTTTGCACCTTGGCCATATTTTTACCAATTCATCAGAAGTTTTTCCTAAAACAGCGCCCCATAAATTAGGATCCATCCAAATGTGAGGATCGGCTGAGCGACCATCTGGCCGAATAATATGAATTTCGGATAAGAGCTCCGCGGCAAAAATTACCGGTCTTGTGGCAGATAAGCGCTCAAACAGAGATTGCATTTGAGCTTCAAGATTTAAACCGTTAGCCACTATCACATCTGCTTCTAGGGCTTTGGCAACATCTGTTCTATTTAGCCTATATAGATGTGGATCTATCCCTGTTCCCAGAAGTGTTTCGACCCTCGCACAACCCGAAAAAATACGGCCTAGCGGCTCTCCTATCTGTGCAATAGTTGTAAGAATAACGGGTCTCTCCGCCGCGAACACCGGGGAAGTGGCAGCAAAAAAACCGATTAAGAACAATCGTGCCAACCTTAAGACTGTGAAGATGCCTGGATGCATCCGACGATTCCCGACGCTAGTAATCCTAGTATATTTTTCTCGGCCAATGTTTCAAGTCTTTGCTTTATAGTAAATAATATATCTATATATAATTTGTTAGCCAAGGCTAAAAATAGTTCTCGTGCTTGCTAATGAGGTTTTTGAGGTTTAGACGTGTTTTATTGAGGGGAAACCATGACCGACCAAAATGCCGCTAAAAGTCGTTTGCAAGATGTGAGTAGTCAGGCTGCTGGCTTTGATCGTTTACGCAAAGCGCGACAAACTGAGGTTGCTGAAGATTATGTTGAGCTGATAGCTGATCTCCTTGCTGAAGAAGGAGAGGCACGTGCTGTTGATCTGGCCGAACGATTCGGTGTTAGCCATGCAACAGTGAATAAAACCCTTGCAAGGCTCTCACGGGAAGGCTTCGTTCAGACCCGTCCTTATCGATCAATTTTCCTTACAGAAAAAGGGGCTGCACTTGCAGTGCGCTCAAGGAAAAGGCACGAAATTGTCCTTGGTTTCCTCATAGCAATAGGTGTGTCGCCAGATACAGCAGCTATCGATGCAGAGGGCATTGAACACCACGTGAGCAACGAAACTCTCGATGTTTTTGAAAAGATTTTAGCTAAAAAATCATCTTAAGTATTTTCAATTTCTCGTTAATTTCGTCTCCGCAGTTAGCTCTTACATGGGAAATCAAGCAAAGGTCTGACTTCATCGGAAAAGATCTTTGCTTGGTGCAGGCGCTCCTCTGGGGTGCCCAGAAAATCAAATTCAAAATGCCTAACACCGCTCGAATAAAACTCTGAAAGCTTTTCAGCTACATCGGAAGCTGTACCAAGAGCAACGTAGCGTTTGGTGGCACGACTAAAGTCCATTGCATAGCGTTGGGATAATAGTGAATTTGCTACCCTAAAAGCTTCATCATAGGACTCATCTAACCGAACGAAGAGAAGATGCGCTGCGCCATATGAACTAAGCTTTCGTTTCGCATTTGCATATTCAGTGGCAATAAGTTCCAGGGACTGACGATACTGGTTGGGTGTAATTACGTACGAAATATAGCCATCGCAAAGCCTTCCAGCTCGCTTGAATGCTGCTTTAGACCGTCCTCCTACCCAAATCGGAGGTCCGCCTAAGGGTTCAGGACTTGGACTAAGTTGTGTTTTAGGGAAGCTGAAGAAACGTCCTTCGTGAGCGACCGGCTCACCAGACCAAAGTCTTTTAAGAATTTTAATGCTTTCATCGACACGAGGCCCGCGCTCGTTCAAAGGAACTCCGGCGAATTCAAACTCGGCCGGGAATTCACCGCCCACTCCAACACCAAAGACAAATCGACCTGGCGCCATACGCGAAAGGGTAATTGTTTGCTTTGCGACTAATCCAGGGTGTCTCAAACCAAGAAGGAATACAGAAGTACCGATTGTCAGCTTATTCGACAAAGTGGCTATCATAGCCAATCCGAGTAGTGGGTCATCGATACTTTGTGCAAAGGCTAGATGATCGCCAACTGCAATCATTGAGAAATCGTTTTTCTCAGCTAGGTCTACTAAAACTCGCGCATAATCAGGGTTTGGGATCCGTGTGTGGAGGCCGAATGTTGCTTCTATCTCGATTGGTAAATCGGCAGTCAAGTTACCTCTCCATCAAATGCTTATTTCACGCTAAGATTGCTGCCATAAGACATAATGAGGTCTTTTCCATGAGCAAAGTACTACATCGAAATATAGCTGAACCACCACCGGTGGCTGTACGAGCTGAGGGTTGCCGAATATTCGACAGCGCTGGAAAATCTTATATTGATGCTTCTGGTGGTGCAGCCGTTTCTTGCCTTGGACATGGACATCCTCGCGTTCTAAGCGCCCTACAGGAAGCTATGAGCAATTTACAATATGTTCATACTGGGTCTTTTACTCATGAGTCCCAAGAAGAGTTAGCAGAGATCCTAGTATCATCGGCACCAGAAAATATTTCCCATGCGTTTTTCGTTTCAAGTGGGTCTGAGGCCGTCGAATCTGCTTTAAAGCTAACTCGCCAGTATTTTTTAGAGATAGGTCAGCCAGAACGCAGGCACTTTATTTCAAGAAGACAAAGCTACCATGGCAACACGTTGGGCGCTCTAGCCGTTAGTGGTAATGCGATGAGAAGAAAATCCTACCAGCCTCTCTTAATGTCCACCAGCCATATAAGTCCCTGTTATGCGTATAGAGATAGATTCATAGATGAAAGCATCGAGGCTTATGGCCTTCGCGTGGCTAATGAATTAGAGACCGAAATACTTAAGTTGGGACCTGAAACAGTTGCGGGGTTTATTGCTGAGCCGATAGTTGGAGCAACTTTAGGTGCTGTAGAGCCTGTACCAGGGTATTTCCGCCGTATCCGTGATATTTGCGATAAATATGGTGTTTTATTAATTGCCGATGAAATTATGTGCGGCGGCGGACGCACGGGCGATATGTTTGTTATGGATTCTGAGAAGGTTGCGGCAGACATTATTACAATTGCAAAAGGACTTGGTGGCGGCTATCAGCCCATAGGGGCAATGTTGCTTTCTAACCAGATTGCTACAGCGATAAGGAACGGAACCGGTAGCTTTATGCACGGCCACACTTATCTTGGGCATCCCTTAGCCTGCTCAGCAGCGCTTGCAGTTCAAAAGGTTATAAAGGATGAAAATCTCTTAACGGCCGTGGCTGTTAATGGAGCACGCTTGATTGATGGCTTGAAGCAGGGGCTAGGCCAGCACCCCAATGTTGGCGATATTCGCGGCAGAGGTCTGCTGATTGGCCTGGAGTTTGTAAAGAATAGAGAAACCAAGGCCCCGTTCGAGCCCTCCTGGAAACTAAATCAGCGAGTAAAGCAAGAAGCCAAAGAAAGAGGTGTGATGGTCTACCCAATGCCAGGAACTATTGATGGCATTTTCGGTGATCACATCGTACTTGCCCCTCCTTTCACCACATCCGTAAGTGACATTGATGCAATAGTTTCTGCAGTTACTGATGCTATTCCAAGTGCAATAGCTGGGATACCTAACTAATAATCAGGTCAAAAAATACTTTAATCGCTAACCTAGTTTCTTGTCATGGATTTTCGGAATGCAGAAATACGTTCCTTAATCCCAGGAATACTCACTGATCGAGCTAAGGCAGCCATGTCGGCATCTCGGGTGTCAGGACGAGTTACATCTGAAAGGGCTGCTGTAACGGTGGCCGATAGGCGGGTGTATTCGACTATAAAGTTATCGATAACCGCATCCCAACTTTCTGGGTCTGCAATGGCATCCACCAAACCCAGTTTTTCTGCCTCTTCGGTTTCAATGGCTCTATTTTCAATTTGTATCTGTCGAGTACTCACGTTTCCAATTCTATACGCTAGGCGACGTGTCCCTAGCACTACACCAAAGCGAGGTCCGGGCATTTGAAAACGTGTGCCTGGAGCTGCCACGACCCGCATGGCTGCTGCGGCAAGGTCTGCTCCTGCCCCTACTGCCTGACCCTTAACTAAAGCTAATACGGGCATTGGTGCGTGGAACACCGTTTGCAACATTTCTTCCACCTGTATGAACCTGAGCGCAAGGTCACCGTCAGTAAGGCGGTCAAAGTCACCAAAATCAAAGCCAGCGCAGAAGTGTCGTCCAACTCCATGAATAATAACAGCACGTGATCCCGCTTCTGAAGCATCATTGATGGCTAATTTAATTCCATCTGCCATCTCTCCAGAAAGAGCATTTGCTTTTTCTGGTCGATTGAGAGTGATGAATGTTGCCTCATCACGAGTTTCAATAAGAATGGCAGCTTCCATTTACATCTCCGGAATTGGTCTGCTTCGCCGCATACACGCAGCCCGAACGGCATTTTCTATAAGACACGCAATTGTCATTGGCCCAACGCCTCCGGGGACAGGGGTGATGGCTCGAGCGCGCTCTGCGGCTTCTCCGAATGCTACATCACCAACCAAACGATTTTTTCCATCATCTTGAATTACTCTATTAATTCCGACGTCAATAACAACAGCGCCGGGCTTGATCCAATCCCCGCGGATCATCTCTGGACGACCAACAGCAGCAATCAAAATATCTGCAGTCTGACATCGTTCTTTTAAATCTGTAGTTTGTGAATGTGCGATTGAGACAGTTGCGCTCTGAGCTAGAAGCATCGCCGCCATTGGTTTGCCGACAATATTGGAGCGCCCAACTATGACTGCTTCTTTGCCGCTAATTTTTGGTAAAACTCCATGTATCATCCGCATGCATCCCGTGGGGGTGCAGGGGGCAAGAGCTGCTATGCCTGACCAAAGACGCCCCACATTAGTAGGATGAAAGCCATCAACGTCTTTGTCTGGATCAATAGCATTCAGAATGCGTTCGGCATCAATATGCGCAGGTAAGGGAAGTTGGACTAAGATGCCGTCGACAGAGTCGTCTTTATTTAGCTTATCGATGAGCGAGAGTAGTTCACCCTCGCTGATATCTTCAGAAAGTTTATGTTCGAAGGAATTTAGACCTGCTTCTATAGTGGCTTTCCCTTTGTTTCGAACATAAACCGAGCTTGCTGGATCCTCTCCAACGAGTACTACTGCTAAGCCAGGTTTGAAGTCGAGTGCAGATACAGCTTGGGCTGCGCCAGCTCGAAGGTTTGCCGCCATTGCTTTGCCGTCAATCAAACGGGTCATCATTTGTCTCCAATAAGACTTTGCGCTCGAGCTATTAAATCCGCTGCTGAGCCATTGATCTTAATTGACTTTGAACGAGACTTCTGGCCACGGGTCAATGCGACATCGCGCTTGGGGATTCCAAAAAAGTTAGCCACCCACTCAATTACGGCTATATTTGCGGCGCCATCCACGGGGCGAGTACTAACGTAGAGTTTTAGGCGCTCAACACCCTTACCGTCAGTCTCAAAACCTTTTGTTCTGGTTTTTGATGCGCCAGGTTGAACCCGAAGTTCAAGAATTATGCTGTTTTTGCCCTCCTCACGGACAATCAAAACCCTGACACAGCCCACTGCCTGAGAACACTACGGATGAAATAAATCACCAAAATCAAGATGACTGGGGATACATCTACACCGCCAAAATCGGGAACATAGCGACGGATGGGGCGCAACATAGGCTCTGTTACTCGGTACAGAAAATTTCCGACTGTCGAGATAAACTGGTTGCGCACATTAACAACGTTAAAAGCTACCAGCCAACTTAGTATGGCGGATAGAATTAATGCCCAGACAACTAGTCCTAAAACTAGATCGATAACCTGGAAAAGCGCAATCAATATTGCATCCATAACATATTGTCCGTCTTTAGCGGCCGAGGATTACTAGAAGCTAGCTGTCACACCCTCTTAGGGCAAGTTGTCATGAGGCAAGTTTCAGAATTTCTAGCACATCGTCTGGCCCTTTTATGGGCTTTGGATTTGTGTGAATCCAGCGATCATGCATCGAAAGCTTAGCGCATCGCTCAAAATCTGCCTCTGTTACACCAACTTCCTTTAGACTTGATGGCATACCGAGACTCTGGATAAACTCCTGAAGTATGTCACCTGCGGAACGATTTTCATTTCCCATCGCTGCGGCAACCAAGCGCTGACGTTTTTCCGTATCTTTTGATAGGTTCCAACGCATTACGTGAGGTAACATCACACATGAAGTGTGTCCATGTGAGACCCCGAAACTACCTCCAAGAATATGACCAATAGCATGACTTGCACCTTTGGGGACGCCAGCTTGTACGCTTGACATCGAGAGCCATGCACCAAGTTGACAGTCACTTCTTGCCTGAAGGTCAGTGGGGTCTGCTTTGGTGGCGGTAAGACCTTTAGTCAACAATTTCAGACCGTGGAGTGATTGGGCGTCACAGTAGGCATTTGCACTAGGTGAGCAGATAGCTTCAACGCAGTGGTCCACAGCTCTAACGCCAGTAGAAAGCCATAACCATTCAGGAGTTGGAAGTGTCAAGGCAGGATCAAGTATTACTTCGCTTGGCGCCATTCCCGGTGAACGAATAGCCTGCTTCACTCCTTTTCTTGGATCAGACACACCAGCAAGTGGGTTATATTCGCCTGCAGATAGCGTTGTCGGACAACACAAAAGAGGCATAGTTGGTGCGCGATATTCAGGAGTTATGGTGGATCCATCGGGGGCTGTTTGTACAATGAACGGATCAAAGTCTTGAATATTTTTCAAATCATGTTCCATAGCGAGGCAAACAGCCTTTGCAGCATCGGTTATAGAGCCACCCCCTATTGTGACAATCATCTCGGCTCGGCCTTTGCGTGCGCTTTCTACGGCTTCCAAAACTGCGTCTCGGGGAGTGTGAGGCGGCATGCCTGAGTAAACACCGCAAACTTTACCATCCAGCCCTTCAATTACCTCTTGTATTTCCTGGTTACGCACAATCAGTGTGCGACTTGCCATGATAAAAACACGGGATGCACCTGCTCTCTCTACTGCGTCAGCCACTGCTTTGCCGATTGGTATTCCATACGTCACCCGTTCAAGTCGTGTGAACGTAACTTCGCCTGTTTTCATGATAGTTATCCTCGTATGCCGTGAAGATAAGGGCCAACTTCTCTAAGCGGTGCTGCCGTATTAGCAAAATCAACGAGATATTTTCGTGTTTCGCGGGGGTCAATGATTTCTTCAATCCAAAAGGTTTCTGCTGAACGAAAAGGCGAACGTAACTTCTCCAATCTTTCTTCAATCTCGGCAAGCTTGGCTGCGGGGTCGTCTGCTTCCGCAATATCTGCGCGATAAGCGGCTTCGATTCCACCCTCTAGCGGCAATGAACCCCAGCGCCCTGAGGGCCAGGCATAACGCATATTAAAGCGTGAGCCATTTTGATGTGCTGCCCCAGCAACTCCAAAGCAGTTTCTAACTATTATTGAGCACCATGGGATTGTGGTCTGCCAAATGGCAGCCATAGCGCGGGTACCTTCTTTGATGGTTCCAGCTTTTTCGCTCTCTAGTCCAATGAGAAAGCCTGGACAATCCACCAAATATATCATTGGCAAGTGAAAGGTTTGGGCCATATCCACAAAGCGCTCCACCTTTCGGCAGGCATCTGCAGTCCAGCCTCCTCCAAAATGATATGGATCGCTTGCCATTACTGCTACTGGCCATCCATCAACCCGTGCAAGGCCGGTTATTATGGAGCGACCGTACATTTTGCCCATCTCAAAAAAGGATCCCTGGTCAACTACCGACTCAACTATGGGACGCATTTTATAGACTTTACGGATATCTCTTGGAATCGCTTCCATGAGTGACGGGTCATTTCGCTCTTCTTTGTCAGAAGTCTCGATTCTCTCAGGAAGCTCGTAAACATTTTGAGGTAAATAAGAGAGGAACCGTCGAGCCATCTCGAATGCTTCTTCCTCAGAATCTACTGCCTCATCTACCGCACCAGCACGTAGTTGGATCTTCCAACCTCCCAGCTGTTGCTTATCCAAGTCCTGGCCCAACCGCTTTACTACCGGCGGACCCGCAACAAAGAGAGCTGAAATATCTTTAACCATGACAGAGTAGTGAGCGGCTGCTTGGTGTGCCGCCCCAAGCCCAGCAACTGAGCCTAAGCCAAGCGAAACCCGTGGGACCGTTCCGATATTACGTACTACCCACTCCCAGCCAGAAACGCCGGGCACATTTGCTCGACCAGTTGTCTCAATTGTTTTTACAGAGCCGCCTCCTCCTGAACCTTCGATAATACGGATTAGAGGTAACCGAAGCTCATTGGCCATTTGTTCGCACTTTATGTGCTTCTCTTTAATTGTTGCATCTGCAGAGCCACCGCGAACAGTAAAATCATCACCACCAATAACAACTTGGCGACCATTCACCCGACCACGACCAAACACAAAATTTGAGGGGGTAAGATGTTCTAGATCATTCTTCCCATCGTACTGTGCCATACCAGCAACTTTTCCCAGTTCGTGAAAGCTGCCGGGGTCAAGCATTCCGTCGATTCGCTCTCTGACTGTCAGTCGCCCACCATCTTTTTGCCGCTTAATTTTGTCGGCCCCACCCATCATTTCTGCAAAGGCTTCACGACGTTTTAATTCATCAAGTTCAGTCTGCCAGGACATCGAAAGTGGCTCCTTGGGCAATATGGTTCAACTATCCCTATGGTATGACTAAGAAGCGAGAACGCCAATCCAGGTAAGTTTAATTCACCTAAGGCGGCACAATTTCTTTGAAGTATCCGAAAATTCATTCGACCAAAAAGGAATAGCACTGCAGATTTTTGCGGGAGAGGACTAAGGGTATTTTATTAACTGCGTAATGCAGGAAGTCCAACGCCTGTTGCATCAAAACCTCCATCTACCGCAATTACTTGGCCAGTAATGTAGGATGCTTTGTCGCTCGCGAGAAACACAATTGCTTCGGCAATTTCGCGCTCGGTTCCATATCGGTTTAATGGAATAGCGTCATGATAGGCATCTATGATATCTTGGGAGTGAACTTGCTTTGACATCTCGGTAGCAACTGGTCCTGGTGAGACACAGTTCACTCGCACACCATATTCACCAAGTTCAGCCGCTTGTTGCTTGGTAAGGTGGATAACAGCGGCTTTAGAAGTGCCGTACGCAACTCTTAGAGTTGAAGCCCGAAGGCCTGAAATTGAGCCTATGTTAACAATCGAGCCTCTACCCTCTTTTAAATAAGGAATTGCGGCTTGAGAGCAGAGAAAAACACCATCAAGATTTGTTTCCATGACCCGCCTCCAGCGGGCAAAGTCATGTTCCTCGAGAAGACCGAAATCAGCAACGCCTGCATTATTCACAAGGCAATCCACGCGTCCAAACTCTCGAACGGCTTCTGTCATTATGCGGTTAGCATCTTGTGGATTGGACACATCAGCCTTGAGCGCAAATGTATTTTGAAGTTTGCTAGCTTCAGCTTCTAGCAACTCGCCCAGCCGATCGATCATCACAACATTCCAGCCGTCGGCAAGGAATAAATCTGTTGCAGCTCGACCTATTCCTCTAGCGGCACCGGTAACTATCACAACTTTTTTTTCTGTCATGGCTGTGCATTTTGCATAATTACTGCCACGTCATCCAAATCTTCCAGCTGCCAGCAGAGGTCGGACAAGTTTTGTGATTTTTGGTCGGATAGCACAAGCTTAGCCTGGTTAATAAATTTACTCTCAAGAGCATCATTTGACATTGGCTGCTTAAGGCTTCCTATTCCATGCTCAATTCGTCGATGATAGGTCTTTCCGTTGACCATCTTGATTGTAACGTCTGCACCATCCCGATTCACGGCATTATCCGGTTGAACCTGAATTTTGCGCCGTGCCGCAATAACTTCTGGGTTACTGACCGCCTCCGTCGAACCTTCTCCGATTCCTGCAGCTTTCCTTACAAGTGCTACGGCTGACCAATGTTGAAGGCTTACCTGAGCCAGCTGGGCGTCTGGTGGTTCGGGTCTATCTGTCAGCGTTAAACAAAGTGGGTTAAGTCTTAGAAGAATGTTGTCAATTTCTACTGCGGTAAAAGTAGGGTCATTTGAGATATCAAGGCATGCATCGAGAATGGGGTGTATGACGATGCCGCATGGATATGGCTTTGGCATGTTGTCCCGCATTTCCCATCGCGTTCCTAGCTCTGCCGTTACATGTTCTAAGTGAGCCTTTGGCGCAAAAACCTGGCCAAAGCCTTTAGGGCCTTCGAGAGAAGCACTAGTCGCAGTTACTCCTTCAGCTGCTAGTAATGCCGCCATGTAGCCAGCGCGTGAGGCTTGCGCTGGCAAGAGGCTGGTGCACATTGAGCCGTGGGTTTCGCGAAAGCCCATGGCAGCGTTAGCTGCCAAGCCTAATGCGTGGAGTGTCTGTTCCTCATTAAATTTCAAAAGATTTGCTAAAGCAGCGGCTGCGCCCATGGGTGTTGCAACACTGGACATATACCAACCAACCTGTGTTTCCGCAGGAGGTACGGTAAGAGCCATCGCAATTCTGCATGCAACCTCCACCCCAATGGTGAATGCGAGTTGGAGGTTTTGGCCAGAAATAATCTGCCTTTCTGCTTCAGCCATAAGTGGCGCTGCTATTGGACCAGCTGGGTGGAGGACTGTAGATAGGTGCGTGTCATCAAATGCGTGTGCAGCTGAGGCTTGAGCGTTTATGAGGACGGCGTCTGGTGCAGATAATTTTTCTTTCCGACCTATCAGTGATGTCTTCGCCCCCCCAGTGAACGGTAAAACAGTTTTAAATGTTCGGACTGTTGCATCATGTGTCATCCCACCAAGGGTGCAGCCAACAAAGTTGTGGAATTGGCGAGTTGCATCCAGGCGCACGTTAGCCGGTAAGTCGTCTGCCTTTGTGGAAGCAACAAATTTAGCTAGTTCTTTGGTTGTCTGGGTCATCAATTTTATATCCGCACCAATTCAGTAACTGCATCTGCAAATGCCACTGGTGCCTCTTGCGCAACATTGTGGCCTACTTTTTCTAGCAGCCGTCTTTTGTAACTACCGGTGAATTTTGTCGCTTGTCGATCTTTTGCAGGTGCTGGGTGCACTCCATCGGCTAATCCGTGAAGATTAATTGTGGGAACATTTATATTGGGCATTGCGGAAAGATCTGTTTCGATCTCTGCATAAGCTGGATCTGCCTCCGCATAGCCGTACCGAACGCGATAAGACTGGATTACTACTTCGACAAAATCAGGATTCTCGAAACTAGAGGCAGTTTTAAGAAATTCGGTCTCAGAAAAATTCCATTCTGGAGACCACAATCTCCAGAGAAGGCGTGCGAGATTAGCTCGATTCTGCTCTAGGCCTGCCCGACCCCTCGGGGTATGAAAATAGTATTGGTACCAGTAGCGGTGCTCCGCTTCGGGTGAGGCGGGCCGTTCCGAAGCGGCTACATTTTGTATGTTGTATCCAGCTCCCGTCACCAAGCCCATGGCCCGAGCAGGCCAGAGAGCTGCAACAACGTTGGCAGCTCGGCCGCCCCAGTCGTATCCCGCTAAGACTGCCTGCTCGATGGCAAGAACATCCATAAGTGCAAGAAGGTCTGCCCCTAAGGCGGCTTGTTCTCCTGAGCGAGGAGTTTGGGGATCAAGAAAAACTGTATGGCCGTACCCTCGAAGATAAGGAATTATTGTTCGAATTCCGCGCTCGTTCAGTAAAGGACCAACTTTTGAATAACTCTCTATGTCGTATGGAAAACCATGCATTAGCATTGCAACTGGGCCATCTTTTGGGCCTGAATCTAAGTATGCAATTTCGAGTTTATCTGTTTTTACTTTTTTCATGGCGTAAAGTCCTGGAAACCCTCAGGGGTTATAAAATTGTAACGTGTTCACTCCGCAGATGATATTTTGTGGTTCTCTCAAAAAATGTCGGCGAAACGTTGCTGTATATGAGTCCTGACGTAAAATTCTTCGATAAGAAAAACTTAACACCTTGCGCATATAAGATGAATCGGCGCTGACGTAATTTTCTTCAATTTTATCAACTAAGATCATTTTGGGATGATCCGTCAGAGTCTTATAGTGGAGTAATTCGAAGAGGCAGATAACATTTCAGATTGAGGTTCCTCTACTTGAGCTGAGCGGGTTAACTGAAAATAGCAATTACGAATTAGGATGAATAAGCGAATGGCAACAGTGACCAATATTCCAGCAAGTGTTGTTCGCGCTCAGCTTGAAGCAGTCTTTCAGGCATGGGGTATGACATCTGAAAATATAGCTACGACTGTAGAGGTAATGGTTGCAACCGACCTCTCGGGTGTCGATAGCCATGGTCTTGGCATGTTACCAGGTTACCATCAGAGGCGTGGTCGTGGCATGATAAAGGACACCCCTGATATCCGAGTCGTTAGAGAAAAACCTGCGGCTGCTTTAATCGATGCTGACCGTAGCCTGGGCCATCCTCCGTCGGTAATGGCAATGAAGCTTGCAATGGAAAAGGCCCGAACAATGGGCGTGGCTGTCGTTTCCGTCAGGAATTCCAATCATTTTGGTGCTGCGGGTTATTACAGTAGAATGGCGGCTGAGGAGGGTATTGTTGGAATGGCGATGACCAACGCTCCAACTCCAGCCATGGTTCCAACATTTGGTCGCGACCCTATACTCGGCACGAACCCAATTGCCTTCGCAGCCCCTGCAGAGCGCAATCCACCATTTAGTCTTGATATGGCGACCACCACTGTAGCTGTCGGAAAATTGAACATTGCTCGAAGACTAGGAAAAGCTATTCCCGAAGGTTGGGCTCTAAATAGTGAAGGCCAAATGGAAACCGATGGTGCAGCAGCATTTGAAGCGCGTCGTCTCACCCCTTTAGGTGGCGATAGAGAGCGAGGTAGCCATAAAGGTTATGGGCTTGCCACTATGGTCGAAATATTGTGCGCAACTCTCTCGGGCTCTTGGTCTGATGGACCGGGTCCAGATGGCAAGCCAGTGCGGACGAAGACAAATGTCGGCCATTTCTTCTTGGCAATAGATCCTTCCAAGGTCCGTGCCGATGGAGAGTTTCAAGCCGATTTAGACCGTATGATTGATATGCTTCACGCAACCCCTCCGGCAGATCCAGAAAACCCTGTACAGGTTGCAGGTGATGCAGAGGTACGGTCTACAGCAACTCGTTCGGCAGATGGTATACCAATTGCAGACACTCTCATTGAAGAAGTTCGTAAGGTAGCAATAGAATCGAGTGCCCCCTTCTTGCTTGCTGAATGATCAGACTCGGCCAGCTGAAACTCCACCATCTACCATATAAACGCCGCCCGTGCAGAAGCTTGAGTCATCGCTAGCCAAGAATAGCATCATTCTCGCAATTTCTTCCGCCGTTCCGTAGCGCTGCATTGGCGTGCCTTGAGCCATAGTAGCGTTGACGCCAGCGCCTGCTGCCACTCCACGCTTCGTCTCAATCTCAAAAATCATGTCGGTTTCAGTGGCGGCGGGGTTTACTGTATTTACTCTAATATCGTGGGCAGCACCTTCAAGCGCAGCTGAACGCATCAATCCTATCACCGCATGTTTTGAGGCCGTGTAGGGAGCTATATTTCTAGTTGCTCTAATGCCTGATGTTGAAGAAGTGCAAACGATTGATCCACCCTTGGCACTCATCGCCTGCATCACATACTTTAGACCAAGCCATACACCGCGCACGTTAATTGCTATTAGTCGGTCGAAGGCCTCTGCCGGATAGTCTGCAAAGGATTTGACTTCACCTACGATGCCCGCATTCAGAAGTGCTGCATCCACGGCGCCAAAGTGTGCGATTGTCTGGGAGACATAGTGTTTGGTGGCTTCCTCATCGGACACATCTGCAACTACGTAAGCAGCTTTGTCTTCACCCAACTCGGCAACGAGTTTTGCCATTGGGTCTTCGAGTACATCAACAAGCATCACGCGGCTACCTTCGCTAGTAAATAGCTTGGCTGCTGCCGCACCAATCCCCCTCGCACCACCCGTTATTATTGTGGCTTTACCTTCCATTTTGCCCATTACTTGCTCCCCTAAGCTGCCTATGTTCTTTCCCAGCCCCACCAATCACAAATTGCATCACCCATAACGAGGCGTTTATCATCTCCTTTAAGCCATGGGGCGGCAGTAAACATGTCGATACATTCAGTCCAGGAGCATGGCATTTTCGTGATATCGGTCCCCCAGAAAGTTCGCTCTGGTCCAAAGGTTTCGAATACCTGGCGCACATAGTCGAGCATTATGGGAAAGGGATATCCTTCGGCTGAATAACCAGGAGCACCCGTAGCTTTTACGGCGATATTTGGGTAACGAGCGAGTGCCAAAAGCTCAGGCATATGTGTCATGGCTGCGTGGTCTTTTAGCGTTGTATTACCACCGCGGCCCCCTAGATGATCGATCGTAATTTTTAAGCCAGGATGCTTTTCCGCAATTTTTGCAAACGTAGCCAATGTATCGGTACACAGAGCTGAAACCGGCACTCCACCTTCTTCAGCGGCTACCCAGATTTGATCGAGTTCACCAGAAGAAAGCAATTCGCGCTCTCGTCCTGCAAGAAAAGTATAGCGGATACCAAGCATTCCTGGTGTTTTTCTGAGATCTCTTACCCTATCTGCAGCGCCTGGGCCTTCCAAAGGTGGTGATGCCATTATAGAGAAGCGGCCCGGATAGTCGGAGACCGCCTGAAGAGCTAAAGCTTCTGACGTGGGATCCCAAGGTGGGGGGTGGATTACTGCACCAGCGACATCAGCTTCATCCATCATGGCAATAGCTTCCGGGGCCAGAAACGATGTAACTTGTCGGTGTGCCATATTTGATGGCAGCCCTTGTCCCCAAAGGTGAATTTGAGCGTCGACGATAGTCATGAGTAGTTTTGTCCTGTTAATTGAACATGATCACAGACCGGGCAATTTCGCCCTTTTTCATTTCCTCAAATGCATCGTTCACATCTTCTAGAGCGATATGCTGAGAGACTAATTCGTCTAGTTTAAGTCTTCTCTGCATATAAAAATCAATGTAACGAGGCATATCAACTCGGAACCGATTTGATCCCATTGTGGACCCTTGGATTTTTTTCTCGCGGAGAAATTCAGGGCCATGAAGTTCAATTTTTGTGCCTACCGGAATCATGCCAATGATAGTAGCAGTTCCTCCAGGCCGAATCATGCGAAAGGCATCTTCGGCCGTTTGCTTCAGCCCAATAGCTTCAAAAGCATAATGCACTCCACCCCCACCAATCAGGTTCCGTACCTGCTTTACGGGATCTCCATCGTTAGGATTAACTAAATCGGTTGCTCCAAATTCCTTGGCCAGGTTGAGCTTGGTAGCTGAAAGATCAATTGCAACAATGCGGCTTGCACCAGCAATTGCAGCACCATTAATCGCGGATAGCCCAACGCCTCCGCAGCCTATGACAGCAACTGTCGACCCAGCCTCGATTCTAGCTGTGTTTTGAACTGCTCCAACACCAGTAGTTACCCCACATCCAATAAGTGCGGCCTTGTCTAACGGCATATCTTCTCGGATTTTGACCGCGGCATGCTCATGCACAAGCATCCGTTCAGCAAAGGAGGAAAGTTGTGCGAATTGGTGAATTTCCATGTCCCCTTGAGACAACCTTGGCCTATCACTTTCCCCACGCATGCGGGATGGACTCTCGCAAAGGCTCATCTTTCCTGACAGACAATACTCGCAATTGCCGCAAAAGACTGAGAGGCAAGTAATTACTGTATCCCCTACCTGAAAGTCCGTAACTTGGTTGCCAACTGCTTCAACTATTCCAGCACTTTCGTGTCCAAGTACCGTTGGGTAGCGCCAAGGATAAGAACCCTCTGCCATGTGTAAGTCAGAGTGACATACTCCGCAGGCTTTAGTCTTAATCCGGATCTCGCGAGGTCCTGGATCGTCGACTGTAATGGTTTCAATTGTTAATGGTTGGCCTGTCTCTCGCAGGATGGCGGCTTTGGCTTCTGCGGGCATTTATGAATCCTCCAAAGGTTAGTTTTTCTTGTTACCGGCATAGCTATTGTAAGCAAGCCCAGCCAACCAACCGTTATCTACTGGGAGTGTTGCGCCAGTAATTGCTCTAGCCGCATTACTACAGAGAAAAAGGATAGCATCGGCAATTTCATCTGGTTCAACAATTCGACGTAGTGTCTTCTGTTCTTCCATTACGGATGTGTCTCTTTCACCAGCTTCTACTCGAGCCTTCAGAGCTTCAGTCATAACAAATCCGGGGGCTACGGCATTAACACGAACACCACGAGGCCCTAAATCGCCAGCCAACACCTTCGTCAATTGGTGAATGGCAGCTTTCGAAGGACTGTAGGCGGGTAATGGGAACATCTCGAAACCAGCTATTGAACCAATGTTAACTATTGAACCAACACCATATTCCGCCATTACCGGCCCAAAGGCCCGACAACAAAGATAGGTGCCGCGATAGTTAACGTTCCAAATTCTGTCATGTTCAGCCAAGTCCATATCTTCAACACGCGAACCGTTTTGCAGGATACCCGCACAGTTCACGAGGGTATCAATACGGCCCGCCTTTGCGACAGTCTGCATCAAGGCAGCAACTGATAATTCGTCAGATACATCAGCTTTAGTTGCGCTTGCATCCCCTCCTGCCGCCTTAATTCGGGAAACGGTTTCTGCAGCACCTTCTTCATCGATGTCAGCAACAATTACGTGATTTTCACGCGTCGATAGCTTGATGGAGGTTGCTCTGCCAATCCCGCTTCCCCCTCCTGTCACTAGACTAATTTTCTTCACTTGACCGCCTTTTGTTGTCACATTTGCGAGAAGCTTAGCAGGCTGCTCGCGAAATGCTCCAGATTAATAATGAATTGAGAAAAATTATGCCTCGAAATGATGATCTTGAGTTTTTTTTGAATGAGCTAAAAATATCAATTTTTAAAAGAAAACCTGACGAAAAAATTAGGTCAGCAACCGGTCTCGTATATGAGAGGCTCAAAAATATTGGCGCCTACAAAGGGGCTTTGTCATCCCATGAAGTTCCAGTAACAGCCTGGTTGGATAAAGCTATTAAAACAGCCAAGTCTGGGCCAGTAGGTAGGCTAGCAGAAGCCTTGGAGGTATTAACTCCAAAACTTTCCTGGCAGACACGATCGGATCGACACTCTAATGATCCAAATTGGCTTAAGTCTCACGCAAATGCCGTTATAGTGGGTGATATGGGATTGGAATATCGAACTGACATCCGAATAGGGGTAAGTTTGTTAGCGCCCAATACTGTTTATCCCAATCATCAACATCCGCCAGAGGAGGTTTACATAGCGCTCAGTGATGGGTGCTGGAGACAAAATAACGGAGAATGGCAATCTCCTGGGCCTGGAGGATTGATCTATAACAGGCCCAATATTATTCACGCGATGAAGTCGAGCAATGACCCGCTGTTTGCGATTTGGATGTTGCCCCTATGACAGTAAAAATTAGAAAATAAACTTGGAAATTTCTTCTAAGTCTCATTTTTAGGCGCATACTTAGCATATCGAACATCTGCGGTAATTGCGTGAGCCAGCATCCCCTCGCTCTCCGAGATTCTACTGATAACAGGAGCAATTTGCCGACTGGCATCCGGAGTTAGTCGCTGCCAGGTCACAGTTTTTAAAAATTTACCGACCCATAGCCCACCCGTATAACGGGCAGCCCGACCAGTTGGTAGGATATGGTTTGTTCCCACTCCCTTGTCGCCGTAAGCAACAGTGGTTGCTTCACCTACAAAAAGACTGCCGTAGTTGGAAAGATTGGCAAGGTAATATTCGTCGTCTGAAGTCATTACTTGTAAGTGCTCGGACGCGTACTCATCCGCCAATTCAACAGCTTCTTCTTTACTTTCAACAATCACAACCTCACCATAATCACGCCAAGCTTTTTGGGCGACCTCTCGGGTGGGGAGAGTTTTTAGCTGTGTTTCAATTTCCCTTAAAACTTCTTCGGCGAGTCGGCGCGACGTAGTTATGAGCCAGCAAGGACTGTCTGGCCCATGCTCTGCTTGGCCTAGAAGGTCCGTAGCAACAAGCGATGCAGGGACGCTATCGTCTGCGATTATTAGTGTTTCAGTAGGCCCCGCGAGCTGATCAATGCCACATACACCAAAAAGTTGTCGTTTTGCCTCAGCAACATAAGGATTGCCTGGTCCAATAATTAAGTCTGAGGGTGGCATACCTACTAGCCCGTATGCCATTGCTGCGAGGGCTTGTACGCCACCTATAGCAAAGATTTCGTGAGCTCCAGCTGCGTGGAAGGCGTAGAGTGTCTGTGGATAGACGCCGTCTGAATCTTTGGGTGGAGCGCAGCCAACTATAGTTCCAACACCGGCAACTGCGGCCACCCCTGCAGACATAATTGAACCCGCTACTAGAGGGTATTTGCCGCCTGGCGTATAGCAACCTGCTACTTTTATTGGAATGTGCCGATGCCCCATATGGGCACCAGGCCGAAGTTCAATGTTGAGCTCTGCCATTGTATCTCGTTGAGCTTTCGCAAAGTCCTGAACTTGCTGTAATGCAAATTTAATATCTTCCTTGAAGGTTTCCGGCAGCATGCGTTCAACTTGGCGAATGCGGTCTTCTGACATACGAAATTCTGAACTTTTCCAATTATCAAGATCGCGAGCATACCTCTGGATTGCATCGTCACCATTTTCTCGAATATCAGATAACATCTTGCTGACAGCAGCTTCGACGGCTGGTCGGTCGAAGCCCTCTCTTTGGCTAGATTTTTTCAGATAGGTGCGCATCGTTCACAGGCCTCACAATTTTAAAATAAGTGTAATTGTTCTTTAGACGTTCTTTTATTGATTGGTATCACAAGTTCGGGGTCATTGTGTTTAACGTTCCCCACCCTTTTATCAACTTCAACTAATCGAAACCTTTCCTCTGAAGCCGCCCGAATTAGATTAGCAGCATCTTTCGCTGATGCTCTGAGCCAGGTATCAAATTCCTCGGGTTGAATAACCACAGGCATCCTATGGTGGATACTTGCTAGCGATTGATTTGCTTCTGTTGTTACAATCGTAAAGGTCTCCAAAGTTGTCCCGTCTGACTTTCGGCTATTTTCCCAAAGACCAGCAAAGGCAATTGTCTCGCCGGGGTCTGCAAAGAAAGCCTGCCGCGAGTCCCCCTTGCCTCGCCATTCATAAAACCCATCGGCGGGGACTAGGCATCGGTGTTTTTTGAAACTCTCTTTGAAACTTGGCTTTTCAGCTATAGTCTCACCACGAGCGTTGATGAGTGGGTTTTGTCTTGATGATGAATGAGCTCGATTTTTGATAAAGCCCCAGCGTATTTTAGCGCATGACCGGTTGCGCCCAATATTTCGTATTACTGGTGCCTCTTGAGTTGGAGCTATATTCCAGTTTGGAGCAAGATTCGGCAGTTCAATAAAACCAAATAATCTAGCCAAGTCTGTGGTGGGTTTTGTTAGAAGATATCGTCCACACATTCTATTTTAATCCAGGTAGGCCTTTAGCCGAAAATAACATGATTGAGTTTTTTTGGGGCTAGGCTTTTATTCTTAGATTTTGGAAACTGTAGATACTCAACCAAGATTAACATTTGTTTTCCGTTCATGGTCTTATTGCACAACGTGAACTGAAAACTCTCAAGCTCGTAGTGGAACACCATGACCAAAAATCTCTCAGAAGCAGCGCTCGATCGAATTCATAATGTCATTGCCACTGGACCTTTTGGAAGGCATGTCGGGTTGTCTGTTGATGTAGTTGAGATTGATCGTGTTGTGTGCCGCATGAAAGCTTCACCGGAGATAATGAATGGCTTGAATATTGTTCATGGAGGAGCAACGGCCACACTCATTGACACTGCTGCAACCTGTGCAGCTTGGGCAACCCCTGATGCAAGAGCAACTACACGAGGAACAACGGTATCGCTAACTATCAATTATATTGGCCCAGGTCTTGGGAAGGATATATTGGCTGAGGGGAAAGTGGTCAGCCGTGGAGGCATTCTCACCATAGTTGACGTTATTGCTACGGATGAGGAGGGTCGTTTAGTAGCAAAGGCCCAGGCAACCTATAAACTCGACCTTGCGCGAGATCGTCGCCTTGAAAAAGAACAACGGGATTAGATGCTCAGGTCTTCCTTGTTGTAGTCCCAAATGTCGGCGCGCGCCTTCTCATTCCAATGGTAAACAAGCCCACTATCTCGATGCGGTTTGTATTCATATGGCGTTTCATCAGGAAATCGCTGCTGGCGAGCATCTATTGCATAGCCAAGCATCCGGGCTCGGCGCTTGATTCGTTCGTCATCATAAACGGCACGCGCATTGTGCAGGCCTCCAGCTTCAACATTCAATACTGAGGAGCGTCGGTGAAAGCCCATATTGACGGTCACACGCCATTGTTCACTTGTATTGGCAAAGGATCCATGGATCGCCTGACGGTTTGTCATTGCCACATCACCAGCAGCACAAATTATAGGGACCGCATCTGGAAATTGGTCAGATTGTGCCGCGGCAGCCATTGCTGGGATGTCAACGCGGCGCAGTTTGTGGCTGCCAGGGACGACACAT
>VMBT01000112.1_pt1 | contig 50981 bp, 59 predicted proteins | sample 4404301 | NCBI WGS metagenome assembly VMBT01 (sample SAMN12238535, study PRJNA552566) | marine metagenome | isolation source: Coastal seawater | place: USA: coastal Georgia, Sapelo Island | collected 2008-08/2009-08 | reverse complement strand
ATAAAAAATGAAGGCCAAAGTTCATTGCAGAGAGCAACATAAATATAGTTGCAATACTTTCGATTGCTTGGTTATTAAAATGACCAAAATTATCGGTATATATTGAAAAACCACCAATCGATACAGTACTAAATGAATGAGTAGCTGCTTCAAACAGGGTCATTCCAGCTGCCCAGTAAGAAAAAACACAAACTACAGTAAGAAGCAAATAGAACCCTAGCAATGATCTTGCTGTTTCTCTTAGCCTTGGTGAAAAGCTTTTATCAGCAAACCCAGAAGTTTCTGCCTGAAGCACTTTCATGCCCCCTGATACAGCAGGAATTATTGCCAATACAACAATTACTAACCCGACACCGCCAGCCCATTGAAGTAACTGCCTATAGAGCAACAAGTAATCTGGATAGGACTCTATGTTTTGTAAAACTGTAGAACCAGTTGTTGTTAAACCAGACACAGCCTCAAAAAATGAATCACTAAAACTTAAGCCTTGATAATAGAACGGCAAAGAGGCTATTAATGAAATAAACACCCAGCATACAAAAGTTATTAAAAAACCGTCTCTTGGAGTATAGGAAAACTTTTTTCGCCTCAATGTGAACATTATTAATAATGAGTAAAATAATGACCCAACACATATGTTTAATAATATTTGATCAAGATTGTTGTTTATTGCACCAAATACTAGTGCTGGCAAAGCAACAAATGTGCTGAAAAATAAAACAGTTGGCCCTAAAAATCTCAGTAACTTAAGAGTGGTATTCATTTATATCTATTATAGAAGTCTTCTATATCATCCTTGTTCTTGTAAAAGACAATTAAATGATCATTATCTAAAATTTCGGTTGCTCCATGAGCCATTAAGATATCTTCATCTCTTTTAATGCAGGGAATATCGATATTTTCATTAAGCTCTAAGTCCCCAACTGTTTTTCCAGCAATATTTTTAACTCTGTCATCAATTAATAATTCGATAGCTTCTGCCTTACCCTTTTTAACTTTATGCACATTAGAAACTGTCCCCTTTCTTATGTATTTAAGGATATGTGAAACGGTGATCTGAACAGGAGATATGATAATGTCCAGCTCATTTTTGCCAACAAGATCAAAATAAGCTTCATTATTAATAATTGTTACAGTTTTTTTAGACCCAAGCTTTTTCGCCATTAAAGAGCACAAAACATTTGATTCATCATCATGGGTAACAGCAACAAACACATCGCAATCTTGAATAGATTCAGAATCTAGAAAGTCTTTATCTGCCGCATCTGCATTCAAAACTAAAACATTATCAAGAACCTCATTTGCCAATTCAGATTGTTCTTCACATTTTTCAATTAACTTTATATTAAAGTCTTCATTTGTTTTCTTGGCTAATGATTTTCCAATGTTCCCAGCCCCCGCAATATATATATTCTTATATTTGCTTTCTAATTTTTGCAGTTCTCTTGTGACATCGCTTATATGTTTTTCATCTGCAATAAAAAACACCTCATCACCATCATTAATAACTGTTTCACCATTAGGAATAATCAACTCATCATTCCTGTAGATGGCAGGTATTCTTGTTTCGTAGTCAGGCAAATCATTTTTAAGCTCTTTGATTTGGCGACCCACTAAAAGCCCAGATGTTTTTGCTCTTACACTAACTAACTTTATGGAACCTTCTGCAAAATCAAGGATTTCAAGAGAACCTGGATGATGGAGCAAGCTGTTAATCTCATCTGTTATTAAATCTTCTGGATTGATAAAGTAATCAACAAAAGGGGTTATTTCCTTAGCAATCTTTCTATATTCAGAGCCTTTAAGCCTACAAACAATTCTTCCAGCGTTAAATTTATGTTTACCAACAATAGATGCAAGCAAGTTTGTTTCTTCAGAGTCTGTTAAGCATAAAAGCAATGATTCATTGTCCAAACCACTTTGAGATAATGTTCTTGGTGATGAGCCATTTCCACAAACAGTCTTAATTCCCTCTATTGATTTTAATGGTTCAAGGTTTTTTTTATTGTTGTCAATGACTACAACATCGTTTTCTTCTGATGACAGCTCTTTAGCGACACTGCTTCCTATTGAGCCCCCTCCTAAGATAATAATTTTCAACTTAAATTCTCCCCAGGTGAAATTATAGCTCTTTTTGAGTTAAAGAAATCACCTGCATTGATTAGTTTTTTGCCTGGAAACTGGACGCTAGCAATCTTTATCACACCATCACCACAAAAGACTTCTAATCCATCTTTTGTGAATGATTTTATTTCCCCAGCATTTTTAGTATCGTTCGAGGAACACCACATATTATGAACAGTAACCAATTCGCTTCCAAGCTTAAAGAAAGACCTAGGCCATTTTTTGAGCCCTCTGAACTTATCAATTATCTCCTTTGATGAAAGGCTCCAATCAACCAATCCTTCATCTTTATGTATCTTTTCAGCCATGCTTGCTTCAGTGTGGTTTTGCTCTTTTGCTTTCAGCCCCTCAAAAACAACCTTTTTAATTACGATGTTTATCTTCTCTAAAGATAATGCCAGCAGTGCATCTTCAAGTTGAAAAATATCAGAACTACCAATTTCATGAACATAGGATTCGTACACCGGCCCTGCATCTAGCTCATTTACCAAAGACATAAAACTAATTCCTGTTATTGAATCACCATTGCAGATTGCTCGTTGCATAGGAGCGGCCCCTCGATATTTTGGTAAAAGTGAGAAATGCACATTTAAACATCCATATTTTGGGTAGCTAAGCATCCAATCTGGAATTATTTTTCCGTAAGCAACCACTACCAGGAGATCAATTTCTTTAGCAAGTAAATTTTCTTTAAAAGTTTGGTCATTTAAATTATCAGGCTGAAGTATTTCTACCTCCTGTGCACTGCTGTTAAAAAGTGAGTTGCTAGTTTTTTGGCCCCTTCCAGTTTTCTTGTCTGGTTGAGTAAGTACAAACCTAATATCAATATCACTTGATTCCGAGATTTTTAAGAAATGGCGATAAGCAAGCTCTGGCGTCCCAGCAAAACCAATTGTTAGTTTATTTTTTTTTGACATGTTTTGACTTAAGAAGCTTCTCCTTAATTCTGTCTCTTTTTAAAGGTGAAATGTAGTCAACCATAAGTTTGCCATCAAGATGATCTATTTCATGTTGCACACAAACACTTAATACACCTTCAGCAATAAGCTTTTGATGTTTACCATCAAGATCCTGATAAGAAAGTTCAATTTTCTTTGGTCTATAAACCTCTTCATAGAAAGTAGGGATAGATAAGCACCCTTCTTTATAACCATCAAGGGTTTCATCAAGCACAACAAAAGATGGATTTACTAGATATAGCGGGTCATCCTGGTTTTCAGAAACATCAACCACTATAAGGCGGTGATGAAAGTCAACCTGGGTAGCGGCTAATCCTATTCCCTTATCGTCATACATGGTAAAGAGCATATCTGCTGCCTTATCTTTTAGTTTTTGATCAAAAACATCAATTGCAGCTGCCTTTTTTCTTAACCTTGGGTCAGGAAATGTTAATATGTTCAGTCTATTCATACTTTAATTATAATTTTATATATATGGACAATATACAAGTTTCTGTAATTCTAGGATCTGATTCCGACGTTGATCTTGGTAAGGCAGCAATCAAATCTTTAGAAAGTTTTGATATCGCATGTGAATTGAAAGTGATTTCAGCTCATCGCTCACCAGATGTTTTAGTAGATTATTTAAAAAGCTCAAAAGAAAGAGGTTGTAAGGCCTACATTGCTATTGCTGGAATGGCGGCTCACCTTGCAGGTGCTGTTGCTGCCCATTCTGCAAGTCCAGTTTTGGGTGTGCCAACAGCACACAGCTTAAATGGTCTTGATGCAATTCTTTCCACACTGCAAATGCCAGCAGGCGTGCCTGTTGCAACTTTTGCAGCTGGTACAGCAGGCGCTACCAATGCAGGGATATTTGCAGCACAGATGATCGCCACAACAGATGATCAGATGGCTGAAAGAATGAAAGAATTTAAAAAAGAACTTAGAGAAAAGACCATCCAGAAAGACAAAAATCTGGACAGAGGTTGAAAGTAACTCAAAGCTTGATAACTGCCTCCGGCATAATTAAAAACGGAGGTGTTATCGCTTATCCTACTGAAGGTATTTGGGGTATTGGTGGTCTAAATACATCTGAAATACAGCAAAAAATTTACTTAGCAAAAAAAAGAGACGACTCAAAAAAATTTATTTTGCTTTTTAAATCTTCTGATCAGCTCTTTGAGCACTTCCCCGAAGCAGAAAAATACAAAGAAACCATAAATAGCTTTAAAAATTCTTTCACAACAATTTTACTCCCTTTAGAAAAGGGCAAAACAGCTATTAGAATCCCAAATTACAAAAGGCTAGTAGAATTTTTAGACCTTATTGATAAGCCCCTAATTTCAACTTCAGCAAATATTTCTGGAAACGAGGTTTGTAAAACAATAGAAGAAATAGAAAATATATTTAAAGACAAAATAGAGGGAATTCTTGATATGCCTCTAGGGGGTGAAAAGAACCCATCAAGAATATATGATTTGGAACTAGATGAATACATTAGATAGAGAAACAATAGCTGATCATTTCAAAAGCTTTCAAGCACAAATTTATGAACGCATTGAAGGTTTTGAGGATAATAAGTCATTTATTAAAGACGGCTGGGAAAAACAAAACCTTGGTTCAGGCTTATCAATAGTTGTAGACGACGGGCTAGTATTTAATAAGGCAGGAATTAATTTTTCTCAAATTGCTGGAGATTCATTGCCAGAGTCCTCGTTAGGGATTTTAAATGAATCAGAGAAGTTGCCCTATTTTGCAACAGGGGTATCAGTAGTCTTTCATCCAAATAACCCAAATATTCCAACTGCACACTTGAATGTGCGCTATTTTTGCACAACGAAGGATGGTGAAATTCATAATCATTGGTTTGGTGGAGGGTTTGACCTTACTCCATATATATTATTTGAAGAAGATTGCTATGACTGGCATAAATCAGCTAAAAATGCGTGCGATCAAACAGACCCTGATTTTTACAAAACCTTCAAAAAAAATTGTGATGAATACTTTTATATTCCTCACCGAAACGAGCACAGAGGTGTGGGCGGCATATTCTATGAAAAACTTGAGATCCCATTGGATCAAGGCATTCAATTCTCAAAGGATGTTTGTGCAGCATTTATTGAGACATACACAAAAATTTTAGAAAAAAGAAAAGACCTAAACTTCACTCAAAGAGATGTTGATTTTCAAAAATTTAGAAGAGGAAGGTATGTAGAGTTCAACTTAATACATGATCGTGGTACATTGTTTGGCCTTCAAACCTCAGGCAGGATCGAGTCCATACTTATGTCTCTTCCGAAAGATGTAAATTGGCGCTATAAATTCGATGACAACCTCGAAGAGAAAGAAAAAAACCTATACGAACATATTACAAAACCCAAGGACTGGTTAAATGAATAAACTTGGAGTTATTGGGAGTAAAATTTCATACTCACTCTCACCCGACATACATAAACTATTCGCAGAACAATTTGGGATAGAGGTTGACTATCAAATTTACGACCTTGATGAAGATCCAAACCTATTTATAAAAAAATTTTTTAAAGATGGTGGGGTGGGTCTCAACGTTACAAAGCCATTTAAAGAAATTGTCGCAGAAAGCTTTTCAACCAACAGTTCAATTAATTGCTTATATGCAAATGGAACAAAAGGAACATCAACAGATGGAGAGGGATTAATTAATGACCTTTATTCAAAAAATATAAATATAGATAAAAAGAATATTTTAATTTTTGGTTTGGGCGGAGCAGCAAAATCAATAATTGAATCTTGCGCAGACCAAGCAAAAGTTTATGTGGCAAGCAGAACAAAAGACACTCTTGATAATGTCCTTAACACATACCCAAACTGCAGCCCATATGATGGTTCAAAAATAGATTTAATTATTTCATGTGCCACTTCACTTGATGAAAGCTCTCTTAACTTCCTTAAAGAAGTTAACTTATCTGCAGATAGCCACGTCTATGACATTAACTACTCAAACCCAACAAACAAACAAATTAGAGACTTGGAACTCGTGAGCGAAAGCGATATATATAGCGGGATTGGTATGCTTGTTGAACAGGCTGCAGCCAGCTTTTTTCTGTGGTTTGGCAAAAGACCTAATACAAAAATGGTAAAGGACACATTGAATGAAAGGCTATAAATTTATTGCGGGTGCTGTGTGTCCAGCATGCGGAGATATGGATTCAATAGTTTTGAAAAACGATGATTCTGAGGTTAGGTGTGTAAGTTGTAAATTCACTAAAACCAAAGACGAAGAATTAATACAATCGATTAAGATATTAAACGATTAAAATACCTCTTATTCATGACGGTTATTGATGGACATTAGCGCTATTTATAGTAGTATATTGCCTACATGAAGAACAAGCTCGGGCTATTCATTCTCTATCTTATATCATCATTTGCGTCAGCAGATTGGCTAGACGTTAATATGCCTGTTGGTGTAACAGATATAAGCCAAGAAGTTTTCACACTACATATGGCAATATTTTTTGTTGTTGTAGCAATTGGTGTTTTAGTTTTTGGGTTTTTATTCTGGTCTATGTGGAGATATCAGAAGTCTAAAAATGATAAGCCAGCCGATTTTAAAGAAAACCACAAATTAGAAATCCTTTGGACAGTAATACCAACGTTGATTCTAGTTGCAATGGCTATTCCTGCATCAATGACCTTAAAAACAATATATGACCATGAAGCCGAAGAAGGCGGAATAGACATTCAAGTAATAGGTTGGCAGTGGAAATGGCAGTATAAATACCTAGATGAGCAAGTTGGCAACAAACCGCTAAGCTTTTTTTCAAACCTAACAACTCCACCAGATCAATATGAATTTAATAGAGTGGAAAAATCAGAAAACTATCTATTAGAAGTAGATGAGCCAATTGTCATACCAGTTGATACATCTGTTAGATTTCTAATCACAAGTAATGATGTAATTCATTCATGGTATATGCCTGATTTTGCTGTCAAGCAAGATGCAATTCCTGGTTTTATTAATGTTGCTAAAACAAGAGTGAATGAGCCTGGAATTTATAGAGGGAACTGTACAGAACTATGTGGCGAAAGACATGCATATATGCCGATTGTTGTGAAAGCTGTTACAAGAGATGAATATGATGCATGGCTACAAACAAAAAGAGATGCAGCAGAAGAGCTAGCATATTTAACAGAAAAAGAATGGACAGTTGATGAGTTGATGAGCATCGGTGAAGAAATATATGCAACCAGATGCGCAGCCTGTCACCAAGCAGATGGATCTGGAATTGCTGGTTTTTATCCTGCTCTAGCCGGTAGTGATATTGTAATGAATGATAAAGCTAGGCAGACAGAAATTCTTATGGAAGGCATAAGAGGAAGCCAAATGCAGTCCTTTGCTGAACAGCTTAATGAAGTAGAAATGGCATCTGTTATTACTTTTACTAAATTATCATGGGGAAATGAGAGAAGCGGAGATGGAGAGATTGTCCTACCAAAAGATATTGTTGAATATAAGGAAAATGATACATAGGAGAAATTATGAGTGCAGTAGTTGAAAACCATAACCATGATGACCATCACCACGGGCCTGCAAAAGGGTTCATGAGATGGCTCACAACAACAAACCATAAAGATATTGGTACTTTATACCTATGGTTTAGTTTCGCGATGTTCTTGTTAGGCGGAGCTTTTGCAATGGGTATCAGAGCAGAACTTTTCGAACCAGGTCTTCAATTAATGGATCCAATTAGATACAACCAGCTTGTGACAATGCATGGTTTAATAATGGTTTTTGGAGCAGTTATGCCAGCATTTGTAGGGCTAGCAAACTGGTTAATTCCTATGCAAATAGGGGCTCCTGATATGGCTATGCCAAGGATGAATAATCTTAGCTTTTGGTTGCTACCAGTTGCCTTTACTATTTTACTTTCAACCGCTTTTATGGAAGGCGGTCTACCAGGATTCGGATGGACATTTTATGCTCCACTTTCAACAAACTATCCTAATGTGGCATTCTTTGTTTTCGCAGTTCATATTATGGGAATCTCCTCAATCATGGGGTCTATTAATGTAATCGTAACAATTATGAACATGAGAGCTCCGGGCATGACATTAATGAAAATGCCTTTATTTGTCTGGTCTTGGTTAATAACAGCTTATTTGCTTATCGCTGTGATGCCTGTGTTAGCAGGAGCAGTAACAATGTTGCTAATGGATGCTTATTTTGGCACTTCGTTTTTCGATGCTGCAGGTGGTGGTGATCCAGTATTGTTCCAGCACATATTCTGGTTCTTTGGTCACCCAGAAGTTTACATTATGATTCTTCCAGCATTTGGAATTACGTCACACATAATTTCAACATTCTCTAGAAAGCCTTTGTTTGGGCATGCTTCAATGGTCTATGCGATGGTATCTATCGCCGTGTTATCTTTTGTTGTTTGGGCTCACCACATGTTTACAGTAGGTATGCCTTTGGCTGCTGAACTTTTCTTCATGTGGGCCACAATGATTATTGCCATCCCAACAGGAGTAAAAGTATTTAACTGGTGTGCAACTATGTTTAAAGGGTCAATTACTTATGAAACACCAATGCTATTTGCCGTAGCCTTTGTTGTGTTATTTACAATTGGCGGATTTTCAGGCCTGATGCTTGCTATTACACCTGCTGATTTCCAATATCATGATACTTATTTTGTTGTTGCTCACTTTCACTATGTGCTTGTGCCAGGCTCTATTTTTTCAATTATGGCAGCTGTGTATTACTGGCTACCAAAATGGACAGGTAATATGTATGACGAAAAGATGGGAAGACTTCATTTCTGGCTTTCATTCGTTGGTGTAAACGTCACATTCTTTCCTCAACACTTTGTAGGGCTTGCAGGTATGCCTCGTAGATATGCTGACTACTCATTGCAATTCGCTGAGTGGAATGCAGTGTCATCTGTTGGTGCTTTCTTATTTGGGCTGTCCCAACTACTATTCTTATATATAGTGGTTAAGACAGTATTCGCTGGTAAAAAAGCAACACCACAAGTTTGGGATGGAGCAGAAGGATTAGAGTGGACAGTAGATTCACCAGCTCCTTACCACACATTTGAAACACCACCGAAGGTAAATGGCTAAAGGACCTCTACAAAATAAAATTTTCTTAAGCCTGCTGGGCGCTGTTGCCTTCATGTTTCTTTTCTCTTTTATGCTTGTGCCGTTATACAACGTTTTTTGTGAAGTTACAGGTTTAAATGGAAAAATATATGGCCCATCAGATTTCTTTAAAACAGAAAAACAAATTAAATCCAGAGAGGTAAATATACGTTTTTTAAGCACAGTTAATGGATCTGCTCCAGTAAAATTTTACCCTTCAAGCGATAATCTAGAGGTTTTAACAGACAAGGTAAGCTCAACAACATATGTTGCAACAAACAATACTAATAAAAACATAACATTGACAATAATCCCTTCAGTTTCGCCTGGTCTGGCAGCTGAAAACATAAAGAAAATTCAATGCTTTTGTTTTGAAGAGCAAACATTGGGACCATTTGAGACACAAGAATGGCCAATAAGATTTTATGTAGATTCCGACATTTCAGACAATGTAAATAATGTCTATTTGTCTTATACTTTATTCGAGAAAAATAGAGAAAACCCAATGGCAATGAATCATGAGTAGTGAAACAGTAGGACATCAAAAATATTATGTACCTGAGAAAAGCTCAATCCCTATAGTTTTTGCTATTGCAACATTTTTTGCAGGCATGGGTGCAGCAAATGCTATAACTGGTAACGGATCAACAATGCTTATTGCTGGCATGGTAGCAGTTGTTTTTACAATGGCTTATTGGTTTGCAACGGTAACAAGGGAATCAATGGCTGGATTAGATACGCCACAGCTGAATACTTCCTATGTTTACGGCATGGGCTGGTTTATCTTTTCAGAAGTAATGTTTTTCTTTGCCTTCTTTGGTGCATTGTTTTATATCAGGTCATTTTCGATAACATGGTTGGGCGGTGAAGGTGCAAAGGGAATTGCCGGCGATCTTTTATGGCCAGAATTTGAGGCAGTATGGCCTCCAATGATAACACCAGAACAAAGCTTGCTTGGTGATCAAGCGACAACAGTTGGGCCTAAAGAAAATATGTATTTACACAGTTTAAGTGGAGCACTTACATGGCTTCCACTATGGAACACAGTGGTTCTTTTGAGCTCAAGCGCAACAGTTCACGTCGCTCATATGGCACTTAAAGAAAACAACAGGAAAAGATTTAATTTCTGGCTAGGCATTACAGTTTTGCTAGCTTTTATTTTTGTTATTCTTCAGGCTGTTGAATACTATGAAGCTTATGCACACCTTGGTCTAACACTTTCATCTGGTGTTTATGGAACAACCTTCTTCATGCTTACAGGCTTCCATGGCATGCACGTTTTAATTGGTGGAATTTTCTTGTTAACCCAACTTGTTCGATCAACAGGCTACAACCATTTTTCAGATAAAGAGCACTTCGGTTTTGAAGCAGCTTCGTGGTATTGGCATTTTGTTGATGTGGTTTGGGTCTGTTTATTCTTATTTGTTTATATTCTTTAACCCCACGGCGCTTGGTTGCCAAGTTGCCCAGAATAAACACCATAAAATATAAGAATTATAATTATTGCCCCAAGCGTAACCCTAAAACCAAGACCATAAAGTATGCGTTTTTTTTCAGGATTGCCTCTATCAACAAATAGAAAGACAAGACTTGATGCAAGGCTAATTAAAACCAGAACAAGTAAAATGATGATAATTGTTTTTAACACGGGATTATTAAAACATTGAATAGATATAAATCAAAGATATTAATTTTTGCAATTATATTTGCACCAATTACTTTTTCGCTTGGCCTATGGCAAATAGAGCGTGCAGCTGAAAAAGACAACATAATTGAAAAGTTTAACGAACTTCAGAATAATCCTCATAAGCCCATTAATACTGAAGATAAATTTGCAAACTGGGAACCAATAAGCTCGTATGGGACATTTACTCAATACATAATTCTTGAAGACAATGCCTTACTTGATGGCCAAGCAGGATACAAGGTCTATCAGTACTTCAGGTTTGAAGAAAATTCGGGCGTATTTGTGAATCGTGGATTTATTGCAAGAGGCCGTTTGAAGAATGAAGTGCCAGAAATTACAACGCCAAGCGGCCAATTTTTAATAAAAGGGAGTGCTTTATATAAAAACTCCAATGCATTTGTGAAAAATATAGAGGAATCTGATAAAAGAATCATACAGGAATTTAATATTGGCCTTATATCTAACGTATACCCAGAGTTGAGGGCGGACAATATAAGACCTTATATCTTTAATCTTGATAAGAACGATCAGTTTAAATTTAAGGAAATTGAGAAGCCCATAAATATGTCGTCAGACAAACATATTGGATATGCAATTCAGTGGTTTGGGCTTTGTTTGGCCTTGATAGTATTGACCATAATTGCCTTTAGGAGAAAAGATGAATAATCAAAGATACATAGCTTTAATAATATTGCTGACCCCACTTATTGTTTTAAGTTTATCAACAGCACTTTTCTACTCAGGTATATTTTCGACAACAAATACAACAGAGAACGGCTCATTTTTAAACCCTCACATCGAAACAGAAGGAACAGAGCTTTCTTTAGAAGACGGAACAAGCTTTGAGTTTATAAAAGGCAAATGGTACTTGGTTTACTTTGATGACTTTAACGATCTTGAGCTAAGTTCAGAGAAATATCAGACAGCAAGAGCAATTAACATAACTCTTGGTAGAGAGATGAACAGGCTGAAGAGGGTGGTTGTTTATCGAGACAAAGAAAAATTTAAATCTATTAAGGATATAAGAGCGGATTATCCTGACATTGTTTTTGTTTATGATGGAGAATTTCTTTTTGAAGGAAGGATTGAAACTCAACGAGATAATCCTTATCAATCCAAATCTTTTTTTATTTTAAATTTTTACTCTGATGTTGTTGGTGAGTTCTATGACACATTAACATTCAGTGAAATTTTTGAGGATGTGAAGAAACTTTTATGAAAATACTTAATACAAAATTTATTGCAGCCATAGGCGTTGCCTTTTGCTTTGTTGTTATAGGCTTAGGAGCATGGACAAGGCTTGCTGATGCTGGGCTTGGGTGTCCAGACTGGCCAGGCTGTTATGGATTTATTACTTATCCAACAACAGTAGAGGAAATTGCTATAGCAGAACAACTATATCCTGATTCTCCTGTTGAGATTGACAAAATAATCCCAGAAGTTGTCCATAGATATTTTGCTGCTTCGCTTGGGTTGCTAGCTATATTTCTTGTATTCATAGCTTTTAGGGAAAACAAATTTAAAAAAACATCATCATTGCTATTGCTTGCAATAATCTGCCAAGGAATCTTTGGTTATCTCACAGTAAGCTTAAAATTACACCCTTTAATTGTCACAACCCATCTGTTTGGTGCGATGATAGTGGCTTCAATATTTCTAATTATTTATCTTAGATCTCTAAAATATAATGCGAACTATGACGCTTTGGTTGCTAACAGGAATTTAATCTTTATTGGGTTTGGTTTAATTGCTTTTCAAATATTCCTAGGCGCATGGACATCTACTAATTATGCTGCGCGAGCCTGTTTAGATCTTCCGCTTTGCCAGGGCCAGCTATTGCCAAACACTAATTTTTCAGAAGGTTTTAATTTGTTCCAAACTATTGGTCCAAATTACTTGTATGGTCAGCTTAGCAATGAGGCAAGAGTTGCTATACATATTACACACAGGGTTGGCGCTATAGTGGTTTTTTTATATTCATTATTTTTGGCCTTTAAGCTATGGTCCCCCCAAACAAAAAATATAGTAATTGTCTTTTTAAGCATCTTGGCAGTACAGATATTCTTGGGAGTTAATAATATATTAAGCTCACTGCCCCTCTGGAATGCAGTTGCTCATAACATAGTTGGTGTAATGCTGTTTTTAACCTTTATTGTTATGATCTATCTAAGCAAGGGCAATTTAAATGAACCTAAGTAGCTACATAAATTTATGTAAACCAAAAATTGTTGCACTGTTAACAGTAACAGCACTTATTGGTATGCTCTTGTCAGTAAATTTCTATACCAATTTAACCAATGTATTCAATGGATTGGCTAGTTTGGTGGGTTTTGCTCTGCTGGCTGCTGCTTCAGCTGCGCTTAATCAAATCTTTGACAGAGAAACGGACAAAAATATGTCCAGAACAAAATCACGACCATTGGCAGCAGGCAACATATCCCTAACAGAAGCTTTAACATTTACAGCCATTTTATTATTTGTTGGATCTAGCCTAATGCTATATTTCTCTAATCTACTAACTCTAATGATTACCACATTTGGGTTCATTTTTTATAGTTTGATTTATACGATTTATTTGAAATGGGCTACTCCTCAAAACATAGTCATCGGCGGCTTATCTGGAGCGCTTCCACCACTAATTGGCTGGACAGCAGTGAGTAATGAAATTTCTCTTATGCCACTAATTCTTGTTTTAATAATCTTTTTATGGACACCACCACATTTTTGGCCACTGGCAATTGACAGGATGGAGGAGTATAAAAAAGAGGGAGTGCCAATGATGCCAATTGCAAAAGGGGTAACAAGAACAAAAAAGGAGATGGTTGTATATGCTGTGTTGCTTTTAGCTGCGTCCTTAGCTCCATATATTTATGGTTTAGCCGGAATCTTTTATCTTGTCACAACAACAGCTCTAAATTTATATTTTATTTATTTATGCCTTATTTACTTAAACGACAAAGACAACCAACTTTCTATGAAAATATTTAACTTCTCTGTTAAATATATGCTTTTGTTTTTTCTTGCGACCTACATAGATTTTTTGATACAAATTTATGTCTAAAACAAGCCTTACAATTCTTCTTTTCGCAATAACTATCTTTCTTGGTTTTTATTCTATGTATAGAGTCAGTCAGCCGCGCATTCTTTCTGAATCTGAAATGCTGGTAAATGGTTTTGTTGAATATGGAGAATATGAAGAGTTAAGAGATTTTAAGCTCACTGATCATAACGGTAATGAATTTACTAACGAGAACCTAAAACAAAACAAATTGAATTTTTTATATTTTGGCTACACAAGTTGTCCTACAGAGTGTCCAGTGATGATGTCTGTGATGAGGCAGATATATGACAAAATCGAAGTTGATCAAGTTCAATATTACCTAATAAGCTTTGACCCTGAAATTGATACAAAAGAAAGATTAAAAGCTTACGTAACTGGATTTAACCCAGAATTTATCGGTATTACAGGGGATCAGCCCGAAGTGATAAAGCTTGGATATCAGTTAGGTGTAGAAAGGTTAGCTCCAATGGAGAACCACATGAATCAAAGAATTATTTCACACACAAATCACTTAATAGTGGTAAATCAAGATGCTGAAGTAATTGGAATCTTTAGAGGGCCTTTTGAAAGCTCAAACATGGCATTAGTTATTAAATCTTTGCTTAGAAAAATTTAATTGTTGCATATCTGTAACACCCAAACACTTCTTTTATTGATAGGATAAAAATTGAGGAGACTTTATGAAAAAAATATTTATCTTTATTTTTACTCTTACATTTTGTGCTTCAACTATTTCTGCAGATGATCACAAGGTTATGCCAGGAAACGAAGTTGGAGAGTTTCATTATATTAAAGCCACAAATCCATTAAATGTAGTAGCTGCTACAGATAAGTTTATGGCTTCAGAATGTGGAAAGAAATGGAAATCAGAAACAGGTGCGAACGTTGTTCTAATGCAACTGCAAGGTTCTGGAATGTCCCATTTTTTCTATGTTGGATATAGTGATTATGAAAAGATGGATCTTGGACAAAAGCTGTCTAATTGCGCTGCAAATTTTGAATTTTTACAAGAAATAGGCGCAAACACTCATGATGATATGTACTTTAATAGAATTGGAGAACTATCCTTACAGAGAGGCGACTGGACCAAAGATGCAGTGTTTTTTAAATATGACTTATATGTCGAGCCTGCAAAGGCTGGAGAATATGCAGCAGCATGGTCAAAAATGACTAATGCAGTTGGAGGTCCTGGTTCACAAGGGCTAGTTACTCATATTACAGGGAATGGATATGCATCACATTTTGCTTTTGTAGGCGCATCATCAATGCCTGAATTAACCTCTGAGACGCAAGGAGCTTTTGCTAGTGAAGCTTTTGCAGAATTCGCGGAAGAAGTTGGAGGTTATCGAAAAGTTCAGAATGTAATGATGGTTACACCAGTTAAGGGTTGGTAATAATTTTACATTTTTAAAAAGGGCCCTCTATAGGGTCCTTTTTTATTTATTTACTAAGACAACTTTTCCTATTACACCCCTGTTGCCAATCATTTTGATGGCTTCAACGGCATTTTCCATTGGCACTTCTTTTGAAATCAATGGTTTAATCTTGCCCTCAGAAAGTAGTTGGTTAATTTCAGCAATATTTTTTTGATTAACCTCACTTTCAAGCCCTGTAAATGTTCCCCAAAAAACCCCTACAAGTGATGCTCCTTTTAAAAGCGTAAGATTTATTGGAAGTTTAGGAATTTCCCCAGCAGCAAAACCAACAACGAGATATTTGCCTTTCCAGCCTATTGCTCTAAATGCTGGTTCCGTGTAGCAATCACCAATTGGGTCATAAATAATATCGTAACCACCTTTAAGACTTTTTGATTTAAGCTCGTTTGAAAAAGCTTTTGACTCATCTTTGGTCTTCGGTCCCTCGCCATAAATAATCAATTCATCTGCACCGTACTCTTTGCATATTTCAGCCTTTTCTTTTGTTGATACAGCGGCCACAACTCGCGCACCTTTTGCTTTAGCTATATCTAAAGCAGCAAGACCTACACCACCAGAAGCGCCTAAAACAAGGATCTCATCTTGATTTGATATTTCTCCTCTTTGCACTAGAGCATGGTAGCTTGTTCCATATGCCATTTGGTATGAAGCAGCAAGCTCAAATGAAATATCATCAGGTATTGGCATTACTCCAAATTCATGCATGCATGCTTCTTCAGCAAATGCTCCCCAAGGTGCCATAAAATACACTCTGTCACCTTCTTTAAATCTTGTTACGCTTTTACCAACTTTTTTAATTACTCCTGAGCCCTCATTTCCCGGTGCAAATGGAAGTTCCGGTTTGAATTGATACAGCCCTTGTACAATTAAAAAGTCAGGAAAGTTAAGAGCAGCAGCTTTTATAGATACTACAACTTCATGCTCACCTGGTTCTGGAGACTCTGCCTCTTCCCAGACTAGGTTTTCTACCGGTCCAAACTCTTTACAATGTAACGTTTTCATTTAATTTCTCCTCTAAATCCCTCTAAAAATGACTCAAAGTCTATATTATCTTCCTTTTGGTTTATAAGGTATTTTTTATGTGACTCATTGCTCTCCAGGTCAAACTTTGATTTAAGCCCAGGATCTATTTTTTTGTTTGTATGTTGTGATTGTTTAATAATAAATTCTAGAAGACTTTTATTGCCTAACTCCTCAATAAGTTGTGTTGACAGTGGTGTTTCATTTCTTTGAAGATAAATATCAAATAAATCAAGGCTACTTGCATCCCAGCCTAAGCTCTCAGCTAAACCCTTCATATTTTCAAGCATTTGTAAGGTTAAATCTTGAATGCTTGATTCCCCAGAATCTTCAAGAGAAGAATTAATTAGTGAGCAGTCTTGTCCAGCTTCAGAAGCTCTTCTTATATTCTCCTTAACAACAATGGCTTCTTCATCATCTATAGGCGGAGAGTCTGATAAGGCACAAAATGTTATTAATAGCTCTAAAAAATCTAAATCTAATTTTGAAATACCAATATCTGTAAATGGATTTAGATCGATTGATCTAATTTCTAAATATTCAATTCCATCATTTTTTAATTGGTTGTATTGTCGAGACTTTGTTGAGAATAACCCTTTGGGCCTAATATGGTTGTAAAGCTCATTTTCCATTTGGATTGTTCCGTTATTAACTTGCTTCTTCAAATCAAGGGAAATCTCACTAAACTTTTTATTTGGGATATTAATATAATCTTTAATTAAATTTAGATATTCACCCAAGGTGTTAAAGGTAATAAATTTTTCATCTTGTTCTTCAGAATAGTACCCAAGGCGACTCACTCTTAAAGAAGTTGACTTTGGAAGATAATTCTCGTCCCTTTTTAAGAGGTCAATCGAGAGCTCTCTGTCTTTAATAAATGACCTATGCGCAACTGGTGAACAACCCATTAGGCGCAAAACAAGAGGAAACACTCTCAAAAAATTTCTGCATATTCCTAAATATAAATCTGTTTTAGTTGTATTAAGTTCTTTTAAAACAGAATCAGAGAATGAAATATTAAAATGGATCCCCGCAGTGCTTTGCATCTTGTCTCCATATCTATTTCTAAGCCCTAAACGATACAGATGGGCTAATTTTGTTTTGTTACTTTTGCCATATGAAGGCAATTTAATAAACTTGCCTTTAAATTTTGGTGGCATGGAGTAATTCCACAGAAGATCGCCTTCAAGATTCTGCTCAACATATGCATGCAACTCACCCAAAAAATCATAAAGCTCAGAATTGTCCTGAAAAGTTGGAGTAACAATCTCTAAATGGGGCTCTGAGTAATCTAAAGTTACAAAGCTATTAAAATTATGGACGCCAAAAGCTTCTGGAAAACTTTTATTTGAAATCCTGCCATCCTTATCTGATCTAAGATTTTCTTTCTCAATGCCTTTAAAAGAGACTCGGTCAGAAGCCAAGAATTGATTAAGCTTTTTTTGGTTGATAGCAACCATTAGAAATTATTTAGGACCTGCTGCAACAATGTCATGATCTACATCGAATTTTGTAAAATTCTCCTTAAATCTTTCGCAAAGTTTTGAACATTCCTCATCATAATCTTCTTTAGATTCCCAACTATCTCTTGGATTAAGATAGGAAGGGTCAACCCCTTCTAATGATTTAGGCACGTATAAGTTAAGCTTCTCGAGATATTCAAGATCTGAGTGATCTATATTATTGTCTTGAATCGCATTAACCACAGCACGTGTAACAGGTATAGGAAATCGTTTTCCAACCCCATATCCACCACCAGACCATCCAGTATTAACTAGATAAACTTTAGTGTTATTTTTTCTCACTCTTTTTATTAATAGGTCAGCATAAACACCAGCAGGCCTAGGAAAGAATGGTGCCCCAAAACATGTAGAGAATGTGAAATCCATTGATTTGCTGCTTCCAATTTCGGTTGAACCTACTTTGGCTGTGTACCCACTCAGAAAATGATAAGCTGCTGCATTTTCATCTAAAACACTAACTGGTGGCAAAACACCAGACAAATCACATGTTAAGAAAATTATATTATCTGGCTCGACTCCTTCATTGGCAGGCACCGCACCGGCAATAAAGTTGCGTGGATAGCAAACTCGGCTATTTTCACTATGAGAGGCATCATCATAATCTGCATGGCCTGTTTCATCAGTAACCACATTTTCTAGAATGCTTCCAAATTTTATGGCATCCCATATTAAAGGTTCGTTTTCTTTGGAAAGTTTGATGCATTTGGCATAGCAGCCACCTTCAAAGTTGAATACTGATCCATCGGACCAGCCATGTTCATCATCACCAATAAGCGAACACTTTGGATCTGCTGACAAAGTTGTTTTTCCTGTTCCAGACAGGCCAAAGAATAATGTTGTTCTGTTGTCCTCTGTTTGGTTGGCTGAACAGTGCATTGGCAAAACATCTTTTTCTGGGAGCAAGAAATTTTGAACTGAAAACATTGATTTTTTCATTTCCCCAGCGTATTTCATTCCTGCTAGTAAAACCTTCCTTCTAAGAAAATTAATTATTACGCAGCACTCGGAGTTGGTATGGTCTACCTCTGGATCACAGACATAATCAGCTGCAGATAATATCTGCCATTCTTCCTTGCCCTCCTCATTGTAAGCATCAGGAACAATGAAAATTAGTTTAGAAAACAGAGAGTGCCAAGCCTTTTCAGTCTTAACTTTAACTGGGATATAGTGATCTTTATTGGCGCCAACATGCACGTTTGATATGTAATGATCTTTATTATCTAAGTAATCACTCACCTTATTCCATAGAGCATCAAAATGATCGGAATCAAACGGTCTATTTACTTCTCCCCAATCTATTTTGTCGGCTGTGCTACTTTCTTTAACAATAAATCTATCTTTAGGACTTCGCCCTGTTCTGTTTCCAGTTAGAGCAAGAAACGCTCCTGTATCTGTGAGTGTACCCTCAGCATTAGCTACTGCTGATTCAATAAGTTTTGCATTGGGTAGATCAAGTATTCTTGACATTGAAATTTATTTTTGGCCCTTAAAAATTAATAAACTGTATCTTAACAACAATAATACAATCATTGAAGCAAAAAATATCATTGACCACTCAGCAATGTTAAGCCCAAGAAAGAACCATGATTCTTCCGCACATTTTGCACTACCTTGAAAGACTTTTCCCACTCCTTCAAAAAACGAGTACATCTCAAAAATAAGATAAAAAGGAATATCACAATAACCACCTGACAACTGATCAGCAGGAAGGTTTTGGAGATATATTTGTCGTCCGCTTGCAGCAATTCCTGTAAAAAAAACAGGGACACCAACAACATCAAATAACCATTTTAAATTTGGAGCCAGAATTTTTAAAAGATATATCAAGAAAATTCCTCTAGCACATATAGTTTGAACAATGCATAAGTTGCAGGGAACTAGCCCCTCAATATTTTCTAGATAATATTGCGCCAGAACGACAAAACCAGCAGATGCAGTAATGATAAAATCTGAATAATATTGAATTATTGTTTTCACAATTAAGTATTATATAGAAAGTTAAATGATTTTTAGACCCGACTTAATATTAATTGATGGCACATCATATATTTATAGAGCATTTCATGCCTTGCCCCCACTAACAACTAAAGAAGGCAAACCAACTGGAGCAACCAGGGGGTTTGCGTCCATGATTAGAAAGCTTATTTCAACTTATCCAGGGGTGCCAATGGTTATGGTTTTCGATGCTAAGGGGCCTAACTTTAGAAATGACTATTATGAGCCTTATAAAAAAAATAGACCTCCAATGCCAAATGAACTTAGAGTTCAAATTGATGATATAAAAAAACTTTCAGAGCTATTCTGTTTTTCTATTGAAGAAGTTGTCGGTGTTGAGGCAGATGATGTGATTGCAACACTCGCAGAAAAGTTTGGAAAAGATAAAAAAATCTTAATTTCATCACCAGACAAAGATCTAACCCAATTAGTCACAAATAATATTATTCAACATAACTCAATGTCTAATGAATTCTTTAATGAAGAGTACGTTTTGGAAAAGTTTGGAGTTAGCCCTAATCAGATTTCAGAATTATTGGCTTTGGTAGGTGATAAAGCTGACAATATTCCAGGCATTACTAAAGTTGGCAACAAAACTGCAGCTAAATGGCTCAATCAGCATGGAAGTCTGGATAATTTACTAAAACATGCAGACGAGATTACAGGAGTTGTGGGCGAAAACTTAAGAAATGAAAAAGATTTCCTTAAAAGAAATTTATTTCTTGTGTCTTTAAAGAAAGACTTAAGCTTTGATTTGCAAATTGACGACATTAAGGTTCCAGAGCAATCTAATAAGGGGCTACAAGATTTTTTTAAAGAGCTTGAATTCAATGCCTTTGTCACTGAAGAACAGGTGGAGAAAAAAGTTGTAGAGTACAAAACTCTTAAAAGCATTGATGACCTTTCAATGATTGAAAACCTTATACACGAATCAAAGTGCTTTGCATTTGATACCGAAACAACATCTATTGATTCTCTTGAAGCTGAGCTTGTAGGTGTTTCATTTTCATTTGAAGCCAATTCTGGATACTACTTGCCAATTGCTCATCAAGAAAAAACTGCAATTTCAAGAGATGAAGCTCTTAGATGGCTAAAGCAAATTATTGAAGCAAGCCAAGATAAAGTTATTGGACAAAACCTTAAATATGACTTGCAAGTATTAAGAAATCATCAAATTAATATTAAAAGGTTCCATGCAGATACAATGCTGATGTCCTATTCAATAAACAGTACAGCATCCCGACACAACTTAGATGCTCTGGCTGAATACTACTTGAATATCAAGACTATTAAATTTGAAGATGTAATGGGCAAAGGGAAAAATAAGCTTAAAAATTTTAGTGAAGTACCAATTAAAGAAGCAACAAACTACGCAGCTGAGGATGCAGACATTACTCTGCAGCTATACAAAACATTTGAGACAAAAATTGATGATAAAACCAAAAAAATGTTGCAAGAAATTGAATACCCAATGATTTTTGTGCTCATGGAGATGGAAGCTACCGGCGCACTAATTGATATTAAGCACTTGAATAGCTTGTCTAACAATTTCGGATCTAAATTAATTAATCTAGTGCAGAAAATTCATAAACATTCAGGGGTGGTGTTTAATATTGATTCCCCGAAACAATTAAGCGAAGTTCTTTTCGATAAGATGGGTATTGAGGCTAAAGGATTAAAGAAAACATCAAGCGGGTACTATTCAACATCAGAGTCAGTCTTGCAAAAATTAGCTGATGAAAATGAAATAATTAAAGACATACTGGAATACAGAACACTTGCAAAACTCAAGAGCACTTATACAGATAAATTATCAGAAATATGTGATCTTGGCTCGCGTGTGCACACCTCATACCATCAAGCAGTAACGTCGACCGGAAGGCTTTCTTCGTCCGACCCAAACCTCCAAAATATACCAATTAGAACAAAGGATGGGATTGTAATTAGAGAGGCTTTTATTGCCCCTCAGGGCAAGAAGCTCTTAGCAATTGATTACTCTCAAATAGAGTTAAGGCTTATGGCCCATTATTCAAATGATGAGATTATGGTTAAATCATTCAACAACAATGAAGACATACACAAAAGAACAGCATCTGAAATATTTGGCGTAGACATTCAGGATGTAGATGATGATATGAGGCGAAAGGCTAAAACAATTAACTTTGGACTCTTGTATGGTATGAGCGCATTCGGACTTTCTAATCAACTTTCAGTCACGCGAGCTGAGGCTGATATATTTCTGGAAAGTTATTTTGATCGATACTCAGGTGTTAGTGCTTTTATGAAGAATATTGTAGAGGATGCAAAGGGCAAGAAATATGTAGAGACGTTACATGGAAGAAAAATACATGTGCCCAACATAGAGTCATCAAACTATTTAATGAGACAAGCGTCTGAGCGAGCGGCTATTAATGGTCCATTGCAGGGAAGTGCGGCTGATATTATTAAAATTGCAATGATCAAAATTGCAGAATGGATTGAAGGTAACGATCAAGAGATAAAGATGATACTACAAGTACATGATGAATTAATTTTTGAGGTTCCAGACTCCTATGGAGAAGAAAATATTGAACCAATAATTAAATTAATGGAACAATCAACAGAAATAAATGTGCCCTTAAAAGCAGAGTATGGTTTTGGCTCTAATTGGAGAGAAGCCCATTAATAAATTTGCCTAGTGAGGCAATGCTTTCTTTGTCATCTATTGAAAAAAGCATAAATTCTGGGTAAATCTCCTCAAAACTTTTAACTAATTGCTGTTTGTCTTTGTCTTTGAGCTTATCTGATTTCGTTAAAACAATTTTAAATGGAATATTTAAATCAAATAGCATTTCGGCCATACCAACATCCTGGTCTCTCATTGGATGTCTGGCATCTGTGAAAAGAATAACGTGCTCAAGATTTTCTCTTTTCTCAAAATATTGTGGGATCTCTTTAAACCATTCTTTTTTTTGGGTTTTTGATACTTTTGAGAACCCATAGCCTGGAAAATCTACGATATAACCTTTCCCACATTTAAAAAAATTAAACAATTTAGTTTTCCCGGGAGTTTTGCTTATTTTTGCTAGTTTTTTATTATTAGAAAGAGCATTAATAGCTGAAGATTTGCCTGCGTTTGATGCACCTACAAAAGCTATTTCTTTAAATTGACCATCAGGACATTGATCATACTGTGCAGCACTAGTAAAAAAGGCCAAAGGAAGAAAATTAAATTTAGCTTTCATAGATTTAATTATATATAAGTTGTTATATAATCATTCACTCATGAATAACTCAATACTTTCACATTTAGCTAAATTAGCGTTTTTACTATTTGCTGCAGGCTCAATATTTGCACAACCCCAGGCAGGCAGAGATTACGAAAGAATCCCAGAAGGCTTAATTACTGAACCAGGCATTACTGAAGTATTCGGCTACTGGTGCCCGGCTTGTTACGGTTTCGAGCAAACAGTGCTAGAGATGAAAAAAAGAAGACCAGACATAATTATCAATCAAATACCAGCTGGCGGTGAAATGCTTGCTAGGCTTTATTACACCATTCAAGCATTGGGTTTGGGAGATGAAGGCCATATGAATGTTTATAAGTATTACCAGATCGACAGAAAGCCAATAAGATCAAGCAGAGACATACAATCATTTGCCAGAAAATATGGGTATGACGAAGAAAAATTTATGACTATGTATAGCTCTTTTAGTGTTGGTATTAAAGCAAAAAATGCTACTCGATTGGTCAATAACCTTGGCAACTCAGGAGTATTTAGTGGGGTGCCAACAGTTGTCATTAATGGTAAATATAAATTAAATAGAACCAGAGACACTGAACTAAACATTCAAAATATGTTCTATCTTTACGATAGATAGGTTGAATTATTTAAAATTGGAACAATAAATTAAAGCAATGAAAAAACTTATAAGCACACTTTTGGTTTTACTTTTCTCTCAAGAGTTTCTTTCAGACTCCTACGAAGACGAAGTTAGAAAAAGATTAGGTTTGTTAAAGAACAAACCAATGGTAACTATGGCATCTGATTCTGATGCATCTGAGTCCGTGGCTGCAGGAAGAACAGGAGAAGCTGTCTATAATCTTGGTTGTGCAGCTTGTCATACAGCGGGTTTAGCAGGAGCACCTATGCTTGCAAACCAAGCGCAGTGGGAAGGCAGACTAGAGAAAGGGTTAGAGACTTTAACCAACAATGCATACAACGGATACAATGCTATGCCTGCTAAGGGGCTTTGCATGGACTGTTCGCTTGAAGAAATCGAAAGATCAGTTCAGTACATGCTTGATAGTCTGACTGTTAATTAAAATCTTCTTTCTAAGTCAGATACTTTTCTTTCAAGGGATTCAATTCTTTCAAGGGCTTTGTCTAAAACATCTTGCTTAACAAAACCTGATTCTTTCATGAATTTTTCAAGTGCAGGCTTTACCATTTTTTCCATGCCCTTCAAATCTTTTCCCATTCCAAATGGATTAAACATTATTTTTCTCCAATAAAAAATTTTTATTAATTACTTCATTGAGCTCTTTCCAGTTTTTGGCTTGAAGCTCACAAGGGAATATCTCATCCCACTTTTTTCTATCACAATTAAACCATATGGTATTAAAATTACAATTTCTTGCCCCACCGACATCATTTACTGGACAGTCTCCGATATGCAGGGCTTCACTAGCATCACATTTTGCTATCTCAAGAGCTTTTAGGAAATGACCTGGTGACGGCTTATTACTATTTACGTCGCTTGAAATAACACTAAAAGAAAAATAACTAGAAATTCCTATAATGCTAAGATCAGCATTGCCATTTGATAATGACCCAACCATAGTTTTTCGGCTTAGCCTCTCTAAACCTAATTTTGCATCTTTATAGAGGTGTACCTTGTTTCTTACTTTAAAGAATTCTGAAAAAGCTTCGTTGCTATAATAATTTGCTTCAGCATCATCTTTGCCATCCTGTAAAAAGATCTCTCGTACAATTTCTTTCCTAAACCTTGTTAAATCAAATTTAATTAACGGGTCTTGTTCAAGAAGCTCTAGCCTTATTTTGTTAATTTCTTTTTCACCAAATCCCTCATCCAGGCTAGTGGTTTTATTTTTTACATACGTCCATAAGGTTTTTTCAGCATCAAGAATAACTTTATGATTTGGCCAAACAGTATCGTCTAAGTCTAAGGTGATAAGTTTAATTTTCTTTCTTGGCATGAGGGTGTGAGTTGTCGTAAATCTTTGCTAACTGTTGGAAGTTTAATTTAGTGTAAATTTGAGTTGTACTCAAGCTGCTGTGCCCAAGCATTTCTTGAATGGATCGTAAATCTCCACTCGATTCCAACAAATGAGTCGCAAAACTATGTCTAAGCATGTGAGGATTTACTGGTGACATTCCTTGTCGCAACGACAAGTTATAAAGACGCTCTTGCATTGCTCTTGCTGTAATACGCTTGCCAAACTTATTAGTAAACAGAACATCTTTATCTGCAGAAACTTCCCTAATATCAAGCCATTTTTGAATGGCATATTTTGCATACTTTCCAACAGGCAACATTCTCTCTTTATTGCCCTTTCCAACTACGCGAACAAAAGTGAAATCTGATTCAAATGAAGAAAGGTTTACACTTATCGCTTCCGAAACACGAAGGCCAGAGGAGTAGAGTAGTTCTAAAAAAGCCTTATCTCTGTAATCAAAAATAGTTTTCGGTTCAAATGAGAGCAATTTGTTCACATCTTCTGGGCTGAGTGCTTTTGGCAAGGAGTCATTAATTTTTGGAGCCACAACACCTTCGAATGGATTGGATGATAAAAAACCATTTTTAAACATATATTGATAGAAGTTTTTTAAAGATGAAATATTCCTTTGAATTGAGCGATTGCCCAATCCAAGCTTTCTTAAAAAAATTATCCACTGAGAGATTTGGTTTGTTGCTAGTTGTTTAAAATTAAACCCTTGTGAATCTATGAAATTTAAAAATCTTGAAATGTCTCTTTGGTAGTTTGTAATAGTATGGACAGAATAGTTCTTAACTTTTAGAAATTGAGATAGTTGCTGTCTTATTTCATCCACCTGACAGCTCTCCTTGAAAAGAAATTTCAGCTTTTGCTTTTGAGATTAAATAATCATTACAAATATTAATTGTTGTTTCACCGCCTTTAGATAAAAATTTTATCGTTTTCTTATCTAGTTGCTTATAAATCATGAATGCAGTTGCTGAGGTTCCAGTGCCACAAGACAAGGTTTCACCAACCCCATTTTCAAAGGTTCTTATTTGATAGTAATTATTTACTTCTTCATAAACATTAAGATTAAAATCTATATCTAATTTCAAAGTTTTTACATATTCTTGATACTTATCATAAAGCACAACTAGGTTGGCATTATGTATGTCTTTAACATGCACAACGACATGCTTATTGCCTATATCAAGATATGCAAAGGTGTCATCATGTAAGATGGCTGGGTGTTTTGATTGAACCGAACCATCAGAATTTAAAATAAGACTTCTCCCAAACAGCTCTAATTGAAAGTTATTTAAATCATATAGTTTTGCAACACATCGCAGACCATTGAAACAACTCTTTGCTTTTGATCCATCGGCATTAAAAATTTGCACAGACTGTATTTCTTTGTCAAAGAAAAGCAGCTGATCAAATCCAACTCCTGTTTTTCTGTTAGAAAGCTTTTGAATTGGTTGGTTAAGAATTTCTCGATCATCGGTAATCAAAAAATCATTACCATTTGCATGCATTTTGTTAAATGTGATCGTTTTCAATTATTTTCCTGTAGATAAATTTAATATTATGCCTAAAAGCCTAAATTGAATTATATAATTGTGATAACAAATACTCTAAATTGATTACAAATAATACAGTTAATGCTCTTCGTTTTTTATCTGCTGATAGTGTAGAAAGGGCTAATTCTGGACATCCTGGTATGCCATTAGGTATGGCTGATATTGCAGAAGTATTATGGCGTGATCATCTAAACCACTCTCCCTCAAATCCAAGTTGGTTTAATAGGGATCGATTTGTTTTGTCAAATGGACATGGTTCAATGCTTCTTTACAGCTTGCTTCATCTTAGCGGGTATGATCTTAGTATTGAGGACTTAAAAGACTTCAGACAGCTTGGATCTAAAACTCCTGGACATCCTGAGTATGGCATAACAGCTGGAGTTGAAACTACTACGGGGCCCTTAGGACAGGGCATAGCTAATGCAGTAGGTTTGGCTATTGCTGAAAAAAATCTTGCATCAAAAATTAACTCTGAACATGTGAAAGTAATTGATCATTTTACATATTGCTTCTTGGGTGATGGTTGTCTAATGGAAGGAATATCGCATGAGGCAATGTCTTTAGCAGGAGTATTGAAACTAAATAAACTGATCTGCTTCTATGACAGCAATGGAATATCAATTGATGGAGAAATAGATTCATGGTACCAAGACGATATTGCTCTTAGATGCAAATCATATAACTGGAACGTAATTGATAACGTTGATGGGCATGATCGAAATGCAATTAATCAAGCTATTGAGCAAGCAAAAGAATCAACAAAACCAACAATGATCGTTTGCAAAACCTCCATTGGTTATGGTGCTGACAGTAAGCAAGATAGCGCATCTTCTCATGGCGCTGCTCTTGGTGCTGAAATATTGTCAAAGTTAAGATCCAATCTTAACTGGGATTACGAGCCTTTCGAAATTCCTGATGAAATTTATAAAGATTGGAATGCTGTAGAAAAGGGTAAGCAGCTTGAGCTGGATTGGGAAGAAAAATGTGCTGAGTTAAGAAATGCTAATCCGAGCAAAGCAGAATTGTTTGATAGGCTTGTAAACAACGAGCTGCCCAAAGACTTTGACAAAAAATTTGATGCGTTTTTGGATGAGCTAAGCTCAAACACTGATTCAGTTGCATCAAGAAAAGCTTCTCAAATTGTTTTGGAAAGAATGACAGAATTATTGCCAGAAATGATTGGTGGTTCAGCCGACCTGACTGGCTCAAATAATACCAATACAAAAGCTTCTGTTGCGCTTTCTGATGATTTTTCTGGAAACTACATCTATTACGGCGTGCGAGAGTTTGGTATGAATGCTGTGATGAATGGCATGGCATTGCATGGGGGAATAATTCCATATGCAGGAACCTTTCTAGTGTTTATGGACTACGGTCGTAATGCTGTAAGGATGTCGGCCCTGATGGGAATTAGAACAATTTATGTATTCTCTCATGACTCAGTGGCTTTGGGAGAAGACGGCCCAACACACCAACCAATAGAACATCTTACAACACTCAGAGCTACTCCAAATATGCATACATGGCGTCCAGCAAATTTACTTGAAACAGCAATAGCTTGGCAATTATCTGTTAAACGCAAAGATGGGCCATCATCATTAATTCTCTCAAGACAAAATCTCAACTATTTTAACAACCCAAATATAAGTGAAATCTGTTTAGGTGGTTATTTTGTTGAAAAAAGAGATGAGGCAAAAATTAATTTAATTGCGACAGGATCAGAGGTAGCAACAGCAATAGCTGCTGCAGAGATACTTATGAAGGAAGATATTTTATGCAGTGTTGCAAGTGTCCCTTGTATTGAGACTCTAAAGACAAACAAGGATGCTTATAACAAAATTTTTGATAACAATAAGACCAATATTGTGATCGAATGTTCTCATCCAATGTCTTGGTATGAGCATACAAACAATGTCATTGGAATTTCTTCTTTTGGCGAATCAGGCAAAGGAGATGTTTTGCTTGATCATTTTGGCTTTAGCCCTGATAAAGTCGCGCAAAAGGTAAAAGAAATAATATGAAACTCCTATCAGATATTGACCTTTCTAATAAAAAGGTTGGAATCAGGCTTGATCTCAATGTGCCTGTTAAAAATGGTGAAATTCAAAGTGATGAGAGGCTTAAAGCCGCACTGCCAACAATCCAATATGTTCTAAATGAAACAGAGTCAGTAACTATTATTAGTCATTTTGGTCGTCCTGATGAAGGCGTCTATAATTCTGAGCTATCATTAAAGCCTGTATGCGATTGGTTTTGTAAGGCTCTTAACAGAGACATTCAATTTATTTCAAATTTTGACCAGGTTCCAGATGGTCTATGCATGGTTGAAAATTCTAGATTCTTAGTTGGAGAGAAAGGAAATGACGATTCTTTATCAAATCTGATTGCAAGCTCTTTTGAAGTCTATGTGATGGATGCCTTTGCCACCGCTCACAGAAAATCAGCTAGTACTTATGGAGCTATTCTTAAATCTGAGCAATCTTGCGCAGGGCTATTGTTTGCAAACGAGGTGTTAAATATAAACTCTGCGCTTGAACATAAGGGTAGCTTGGTGAGTGTTGTGGGTGGAGCAAAAGTTTCAACTAAACTCGAAGTCATTAAAAACCTATTGCTTAAATCACAAAAAGTTATGGTTGGCGGTGGTATAGCAAATACATTTTTAAAAGCAGCAGGACACGAAGTAGGCAATTCACTATGTGAAGATGATATGGTTCAGACAGCGTCAGAGATGTTGTCAACAAATAAGATCATCTTACCTAATGAGGTTTATGTTGCTAACAGTCTTGATTCTGATGAAGTGAGATGTGTGTCTGTAAATAATGTTATGCCTGAAGATATGATCTTAGATATAGAGTTCAATAAAGAAGAAATGGAATCAGCTGCTCAGGAAATGATTATCTGGAATGGGCCTTTAGGTATTTTTGAAAATGATCTTTTTGCAAAAGGCACTAGAGATCTTGTCTCATATCTGGCTAAATCTAATTCAAATGTTATTGCTGGTGGCGGTGAAACAATTTTTGCAATTAATAAATTTTCAAATATGAGTAATTTTCATTATGTTTCAACAGCAGGAGGGGCTTTTTTAGAGTATTTAAGTGGATCAACCCTTCCTTCTATTGAGGCATTAGATGTAAAATAGCTCCATGTCCCTAATATCACTTAGACAATTACTCGATCACGCGGCTGAGAACGACTATGGCGTTCCAGCATTTAATGTAAATAATTTAGAGCAAATGAGAGCTATCATGGAAGCAGCAAATGAGACAAACAGTCCAGTAATTTGCCAAGCTTCTGCGGGTGCTAGGAAATATGCGGGGCCAACATTTTTACGACATCTCATACTTGCTGCAATGGAAGAATTTCCACATATTCCTGTAGTTATGCATCAGGATCACGGTGCATCGCCTGACGTATGTCAGAGATCAATTCAGCTTGGCTTTTCATCTGTAATGATGGATGGTTCTTTAATGGCTGATATGAAAACTCCAGCTTCGTATGAATACAATGTCGATGTTACAAAACGAACAGTTGATATGGCTCATGCATGTGGAGTTTCAGTCGAAGGAGAGCTTGGATGCTTAGGATCTTTAGAAACAGGTATGGCTGGAGAAGAGGATGGGAGTGGAGCTGAAGGAGTTTTAAGCGAAGATATGCTCCTCACTGACCCAGACGAAGCAGCGTCATTTGTTAAAGATACCGGAGTAGATGCATTAGCTATTGCAATAGGCACCTCTCATGGAGCTTATAAATTTACTAGACCACCAACAGGAGATATTCTTTCTATGAAGAGAGTTAAAGAGCTTCATGAAAGAATTCCAAACACACACCTTGTGATGCATGGCTCATCAAGTGTTCCTCAAGACCAATTGGAAATCATTAATGAATTTGGAGGTGAAATTCCTGAGACATATGGTGTGCCAGTAGAAGAAATTCAAGAAGGAATAAAAAATGGTGTGCGAAAAGTAAATATTGATACAGATTTAAGGCTTGCCTCAACTGCAACAATTAGAAAATTCATGGCTGAAAACAAAAGTGAGTTTGATCCAAGAAAATATCTTGGTAAAACAGTGGATGCTATGAAAAAGATTTGCATTGATAGGTACGAAGCATTTGGATGCAGTGGTAACGCAGCCAAGATTAAACCTATATCTCTTTTTGATATGACTGATAGGTACAATTCAGGAGAGCTTGATCCTATAGTCAAATGAAGAAGGCTTGCTTCTTCTTAGCATCTACCGATAAAGGAATAAATGTTGAAACTCAGCTTGAAACAATAGCTGAGTTTCTTATTTCAAAAAACATTGGTCTTGTGTATGGGGGTGGAAAGCTTGGCCTAATGGGCAAGATCTCCCAAACATTCTTAAAAAATAATGGCTATGTAGAAGGCTATACGTGTGATATTTTTCATAAAAAAGGCTACACACCAGAAAACTTAAATAAATTAGAAGTTGTCACAACATTTAGTGAAAGAAAACAACTTCTGATGGATAATTCCGACTTCTTCATAATTTTTCCAGGTGGTCTTGGAACTTTGGATGAGCTGCTTGATATTCTCAACCTAGTCTCACTGGGCATATCTGATAAACAGATATTTATTTTAAATATTGAGGGATATTGGACACCAATACTAGAGTGGCTTGAAACAGCCATTAGCAAAGGGTATGTAAGCAGAGACCCTAATAATTTTTATGTATGCGATAATGTTGAAGAGTTAATTGAAAGCATAGATAAGAATGTCGAGGTTTGATAATACATCTTTTAAAAATCCACACTTCAAGGATCTAGATGCATTCATAGATGAATATCAGCGGTCAATTTCCGATCCTAAATATTTCCTAAATAAAGCTAAACAAGAGCTAAGTTGGTTCCGTGAGCCTACCAGATCAAATGAAGGAACTTTTACAACGCCAAAATGGTTTGGTGATGGACAAATAAATATTTCTTACAACTGTATTGATAGGCATGCTGAAAAAACACCAAACAAAACTGCAATTATCTGGCAAGGGGATCAACAAGACCAATCTGAGCATATTTCATACAAAACCTTACAAGAAAAGGTTTCAAAACTTGCTAACGGTTTAAAAGAAATAGGTGTTTCGAAAGGAGATAGGGTATGCATCTACATGCCAATGATACCTGAAGCAGCATTTGCAATGTTTGCATGTATGCGAATTGGGGCAATTCATTCTGTTGTTTTTGGTGGTTTTTCTCCGGAAGCAATTAAATCTCGAATCCTTGATTCTGATTGTCAGTTTGTTATCACGGCTGATGAAGGCACAAGGGGAGGCAAGATTATTCCTTTAAAAAGTAGTGTTGATATTGCTCTAGCTCAGTGCCCCAATGTAAAAAAATGTGTTGTTGTGAAATATACCAATGGCACTGTTGATTGGAATGATGATAGAGATATTTGGTATGAAGATTTAGTGGCAAACCAACCAACTATTTGTGAATGTGAGCCAATGGATGCAGAGGACCCATCCTTTATTCTTTATACATCTGGTTCAACTGGAAAACCCAAAGGGGTGTTGCATACCACAGGCGGATATCTACTAGGAGCACATCTATCTTTTAAATATATATTTGGTTATGAAGATGGCGATGTGTATTGGTGCACAGCAGATGTTGGCTGGATTACTGGCCACACATATATTCTTTATGGGCCCCTTTCAAATGGAGCAACAACACTCATGTTTGAGGGTGTTCCAAGTTATCCAGATTTTTCACGATTTTGGGAAGTCTGCGATAAACACTCTGTAAATATTTTTTATACTGCGCCGACGGCAATACGGGCTTTGATCGCTGCAGGTGATAAATATCTTGAGAGCTCATCAAGAGACTCATTAAAGGTATTGGGTACAGTAGGTGAGCCAATTAATCCTGAAGTTTGGGAATGGTATTTTGATAAAGTTGGTAATTCTAAATGTGAAGTAGTAGATACCTGGTGGCAGACTGAAACGGGTTCGGTACTCATTACCCCAATAGCAGGAATAACGCCTAAAAAACCTGGATCTGCAACATTGCCTTTTCTTGGTGTTATTCCATCAATTGTAAATTCTGAAGGAGAACAACTTGAAGGGAAAAGCAAAGGCAACCTATGCATTGATGTTTCATGGCCTAGTCAAATTAGAACAGTATATGGCGACCACGAGAGAATGATTTCAACTTATTTTTCTCAATATGCAGACAAATACTTTACGGGGGATGGCGCATCAAGAGATGAAGATGGCTATTACTGGGTAACAGGCAGAGTAGATGATGTGCTAAATGTTTCTGGACATCGAATTGGTACAGCAGAAGTTGAGAGTGCTCTAGTAACACACAATGCTGTAGCTGAAGCAGCAGTAGTCGGAATAGAGCATGAAATAAAGGGCCAAGCTATTTATGCCTTCGTCATTCTAAAAGAGACATCAAAAAATCATAATGAGTTGATTGCAGAAATGATAGATACAGTTTCAAGCGAAATTGGAAAAATTGCTAAACCTGAAACAATTCAAATAACTAGAGATTTGCCAAAAACCAGATCTGGCAAAATTATGCGAAGGATTCTTAGAAAAATCGCTAATGACGACGTTGAAAATTTAGGTGATACAACCACATTGGCTGACCCATCTATAGTTGAAGATCTAATCAAGAACAAAGAACATTAAACCCTATGCAGGCTGTCGCCTGCACCAGATTTAACACTCTCTTTCAAGAGAGCTTACCGCATTAAGGTAATTTTTGTCTTTTGCATAAGCAAGCTTCATGCGACAAGTTTTGAGAGTATTGATTTTACCTGTCTCTTGAAACTGATAAGCATCGAACATCAAACCAAATAACGATACATCATGTAATGACTTTGATATGGAATTAGTTATATAAATAAAAAGCTCACCATCTTGTGAATTTACCAAACAACCTGAGGTAGTAGGCGGGCATTTTGATTTAACCATCATATTATCTTCAATCAAATTAACATCGTTCATTTGATCAAAAAAAGATTCATCATTAGTAAAAGAAGCTAGATTCATAGCGCCTATGGACAGTATTAATAATGCTAAATTTTTCATCACTTCTCCTTTATGTAACATAAATGTCACACAAATGTAATATAAGTGTTTCAATTTAAAGAGTCAAGTGAAGCTAATCTTGATCAGTATGCTTCTTTTTTCTGGAATATTTCTTTTTGTCACGTGTAACGCGCATTTTATACTTAGGAGATTTAAGATCTTTTGCCAGTGGATTACGTTTTTTTATCATTTGAAAATATTAGACCTAACTCAAACAACAAATACATGGGCACTGCTAATAGAAATTGAGAGATGACGTCTGGTGGGGTAAAAATCATCCCAAAGGTGAAACAAATTACCAAGAAAATTCCACGTAGATTTTTTAAATCTTTTTTTGTTGCAACGCCCAAAGAAATTATTGCGTTAATGATGATTGGTATTTGAAAACCAAAACCAAAAGCGATTGATAACCCAAGGACAAAGCTTAGAAATTTAGAGATATCAGTTGAAATGTTAATTGAGTCAGGCCCTATGGTTTGAAAAAAATTAAACACATTGGGCAAAACAACTGCGGTACAAAACATTACACCTGCAAAAAACAAAAAAGTGCCAAGAGCAGATCGTGATAAGACTATTTTTTTCTCATTTTCATATAAACCAGGTGCCATAAACATAAATAGCTGGAAAATAAGAAATGGCATAGATAACAGCAAAGCTAAAAAAGCTGTTAGCCTTAAAGGCACTAAAAAAGGAGAGGCAACCTCAACTGCAATAAGCTCAAAATCAGGAATTATAAAAATATATTCTGAAAGAAGGTTAAAGAAAGTGTTGTTGAATGGGTATAAACAGCAAAAAGCTACTACAAAAAAAATTACTGACTTTATTAATCTTTGCTTTAATTCAAGAAAATGACTTTCAAGACCGTCAGACATTCTTATCCCTCTCAAATTCTTTCATTTTTTCCTCATTGTGAAGATCTTGTTTAAGTTCATCTATTTTTAACTGCTGCTTGAGGTCATCTTTTGTATCTGCAACAAATTTTTTTGTATCAAAAAAGATTTTTAAGAATTGTTTGATATTTTTCTGGATATCTTCTGGTTTAAAAGCGAAAAAAATAACGAGTATTAGTATTAATAACTCAGGAATCCCTATCTGGATCATTGTTTTTTATTTCTTTTTTAAAACCAGTGAATGCTTTACCTAAATCTGAACCTAGACTTCGTATCCTTTTTGAACCAAAAAGAAGTAAAACAATTACAAGTACAACTAATATCTGTGTTAAACCAATGCTCATTTATATTCTCCTTCCCAATCAGAAAATTGTTGCTTACTGTCTTCAATTTTCTTGAGAATCATATATGTAAGTATATGTTTTTTTGATACAAGATAGCTAACCAATCCTTTAACACTGTATTTTTCTTTGATCCAGTTAGACAGAAATGGTGTAGCGACATGCCAAAAGTCTAAGTCAGGATAAATTTGTCTTCCCATGCCTTCAATATGAATTAAAGTTTTTACAAGCAACATAAGATCATTATCAAGATAAAGATCAAACTTTCTCATTGCTTCAAATAAACTTAATAGCAGCTCTCCAAATAATATTTCAGATAATGGGCTATCTAATAACGACTCACAATTTGCCCGAAGCACCGATTCAAGCTCTTCGGTTTTAGTTTTCTCATCCACCCATTCAGCAAAGATAAATAATTGCGCTAATGAATAAAAATCACGCTCTGTAAGACAAGAAATCATCTGAGCTAATAGAATTTGATTTGATTCAGTTAGTGAGCCACAGATTGCGTAGTCAACAGCATAGTAACTTGGCGATGCAGGATTTTCTTTTGATGCAAAAATATTGCCTGGATGCATATCAGCATGAAAGAAATTATCATCAAAAACCTGCTTTAAAAATATTTGGACGCCATTTTCAGATAATTTTTTTAGATCCAAGCCTTGTTGTGTCATTTGATTAACATCAGTAACCGGAATGCCATCTATATATTCCATTACTAAGATTTTTTTTGTTGTATATTCATCAAAAATCTTTGGAACATAAAGAAGATCACTGTTCTTAAAATTTTCATACGTTTTCTTAGCATTTGCCGCTTCAATTCTGAAATCTAGCTCATTAAGAAGCACATTTTCATAATCTAAAGCAAGATTCATTAGGTTGACCCGCGGGTAACCTTTGTAAAATAACCTAAGTATTTTTACCCCATCTTTAATTGCTGCTAGATCATTTTTTATTTGTTGATAAAGATCAGGTCTTTGAACTTTTATAACCAGCTCTTCTTCATCAACATTGAGTCGATGCACTTGTGCTAATGATGCAGATGCTAATGGAGTGACTTCAATATTCTTTAAAATCCTCTCTGCCTTAGCTCCAAGCTCTTTATTAATCAGATTAGATATATAGCTAAAATCTACAGGTGCACAATTATCTGTTAGCTTATTAAGCTCTTTAGAAACTTCATAATCAAAAATGTCAGTTCGAGTTGATAGTAATTGCCCAAGTTTAATAAACATTGGACCCAAACCCTCTAGAGCTTCTCTGAATTTAAGAGGAATATTTTCAGGCTTTGAAAATGGTTTTAATAATGGATTAAATGAATCTATGAAGTAATAAAAAATACCAGATTTTCTTAGTGCCAAGAAAACTTGAATAAGTCTGAAAATCTTCATTTTTCACCTTGATGAATGGCCACAATCCCTTTGAAAAGATTGGTATATTTAGTGTTTTGAAAACCATTAGAATCAAGCATATTGCATAACTGCTCCTGAGATTCATGTGTTCTGATTGATTTAACCAAGTACTCATAACTATCTGCATCATTGGAAACAAGATCCCCAATTTTTGGAATTATATTAAAACTAAAAAAATCATATATTTTTGTAAACATTTCTCCGTTAGTTCTTGAAAACTCTAAAATATGCAACTTCCCTCCTGGTTTTAAAACCCTTTGTATCTCTTTAAGGCTCTGATTTTTATCCGAAAAGTTTCTAAATCCAAAGGATATAAACACATGGTTAAAAAAATTATCTTCGTAAGGCAGATTTTCAGCACTGGAAACGTTAAAGTTGCATTTATTGTAAAAGCCCTCATCTAGCGATCTTTCTATAGCTTTATCTATCATTTCTTTATTTTGGTCGCACAAATGAATTGTCTTATTAGATACAAATTTAGTTAGTTTTTTTGCAATATCTCCAGTGCCTGCAGCCAAATCTAGAATAGTATCGTCTTTTTGAATGCCTGCCGTATCAACAAAATGCTTTTTCCATATTCGATGAGTTCCAACTGACATAAGATCGTTCATCAGATCATAATTATCTGAAACTTTTGAAAATATAGACTCAACGCCTTCTTTTTTCTCAAGCTTCTCAACTTTTTTGTCTCCAAAATAGACTTTTTGATTATCTTCTTTACTCATATAGTATTATTGTGATGAATAAAAAAAGTATAAATGACAAAATCTAATTTACTAGCATGGATAGATCTGGAGATGACAGGACTTGATCCTGAAAAGCATCATATTATCGAAATTGCCACTTTAGTTACTGACTCAAACCTAAATATTGTTGAAGAAGGGCCAGAAATAGCAATCTACCAAACCGACGAAATTCTAAGCTTGATGAATGATTGGAATGTTAATCAGCACACATCCACTGGGCTCGTTGAAAAAGTGAAAGCTAGCAACATCTCTCTATCTAGTGCTGAATCGCAAACGCTAGAATTTTTTAAAAAACATTTAAAACAGCATCAGTCCCCTTTATGTGGCAGCAGTGTTTCGCATGATAGACGCTTTATGATCAAACATATGCCAAAGCTTGCCAACTTTTTCCATTATAGGCACATCGATGTTAGTTCATTCAAAGAGGTAATTAAAAGATGGCATCCTGAGGCAGAAGAATTTAAAAAAACTTCTTCTCATCGTGCTCTAGATGATATTAAAGAATCTGTTAATGAGCTAAAATTTTATAGAGATAACTTTTTCAAATAGCAGATCTTCCACTAAGCACTCTTATATATTTGCTAAAATTTAAAAAATGACAAAAAAACTCTACATCAAAACATATGGTTGCCAAATGAACGAGTATGACTCGGGCAAAATAATTGATGTGCTTCAGTCAAAGGAAAAAATTGAATTAATAGATAAGCCCGCCGATGCTGACATCGTAATTCTGAACACATGCTCCATCAGAGAGAAAGCTGAAGAAAAGGTATTCCATGAGTTAGGTCGAATAAGAAAATTTAAAGAGAAAAACAAAGACTTAAAAATAGGAGTTGCTGGTTGTGTTGCTGCACAAGAGGGAAAAAATATCTTCAAAAGAGCTCCGTATGTAAATGTTGTTTTTGGTCCTCAGGACCTTCATAAAACAAATGATCTATTGGAGAAATCCTCAAAAATTCCAGTAGTGGAAACTACATTTGATGAGATCAAAAAGTTTGATCATCTGCCTGACACAATGCGCACCCAAAACTCCGCGCCGTTATCAATTATGGAAGGATGCTCAAAATATTGTACTTATTGTGTTGTTCCATATACACGTGGTGAAGAAGTAAGCCGAACATTAGATAGCATCCTATTAGAGCTTGTAAATTTAATAAAAAATGGAGCAACAGAAATTATCTTATTAGGACAAAATGTAAATGCATATACTGCTGTTTGGGAAGGTAGACAAATAAGGCTTGGTGATCTAATTCAGATTATTTCTGAATTTGAACAGATCAAACGCATCAGATTTACAACCTCTCATCCAAATGATGTTGATCAAAATCTATTTGATTGTTTCAGAGCAGTTCCTAAGCTTGTTAATCACTTTCATCTTCCTGTTCAATCTGGATCTAATAAAATTTTAACTAACATGAAGAGAGACTATACAAAAGAAAGCTATTTAAAGATCGTATCAGATATCAGAAAAATACGATCAAACATTCCAATTTCATCAGATTTTATAGTTGGATTTCCAGGCGAGACCAAACAAGATTTTCAGGAAACCTTAGAGCTAGTGGAAGAGGTTAAGTTTGATAAGTCTTATTCATTTATTTTCAGCCCAAGACCAGGAACACCAGCAGCAAAAATGAAGGATGAAGTCTCAAAAACTGAGAAACAAGTCAGACTTAAAGAATTACAAGATCTATTAAATCAATATTCAAAAGAGCGAAGCGTCGAGCTTGGTGGTACTGTTCAAAATTGTATGGTCATAGGCAAGGCAAAAAAGCATGACAATCAGCTTCAGGCAAGAACTGAATGTAACAGGGTTGTAAATTTTGAATGCAACTCTATTGATTTGGTTGGACAATTAGTTAATATTCGAATAGATGAAGTATTACCTAACTCACTCCGAGGAAGTTTGCAGACTTAAAACATTTGTATAACCATCACTTAAACTTTTCAAATATGCCTCCGGAAAGGCTAATCCTTTTGTGTGGCGAATTTAATAAAAATTTAAAGCAAATTGAGAAAGCTCTCAAAATTAAGATTCTACAAAATGGAACTGAATTTGATCTATCAGGAAAAGAGGATGATGTTCAGATTGGAGTCTCAGCCCTTTTTGATCTAAAGCAAAAGCTTGATAGTAATGCTGTAATAACACCAGATTTAGTCCATCTAAGCCTGCATTCTGCAAAATTTAATGGAGAAGAAGTCTCCTCTAAAAAAACACCACAGATCAAGACACCACGTGTGGTTGTTTCCGGGAGGGGCAAAAAACAGAATGATTATCTTAGCAATATAAAAAATAGCGATCTCACTTTTGGGATAGGGCCATCAGGTACAGGTAAAACATTTTTAGCAGTTGCTTGTGCTGTCGATGATTTAATGCAAGAAAAAATAAGAAAAATTGTTCTTGTTAGGCCTGCAGTAGAAGCTGGTGAAAAACTTGGGTTTCTTCCTGGAGATTTAAGTTCCAAGATCGATCCTTATTTAAGGCCACTCTATGATGCTCTTCATGACATGTTAGGAGCTGAAAGAGTTAATCGATTGGTAGAGCGAGATATTATTGAAATAGCACCTTTGGCATATATGAGAGGGAGAACATTGCGCGAGGCCTTTATTATTATGGATGAAGGTCAAAACACAACCATAGAGCAAATGAAAATGTTTCTTACTAGATTGGGGTTTGGTTCTAAAGCTGTAGTTAATGGCGATTTAAGTCAAATTGATTTACCAAAGAGTACAACTTCTGGATTAAAGCATGCAATTGAGGTTTTGAAAGATGTGGATTCAATCAAATTCACTAAATTTAGTGCACGTGATGTTGTACGTCACTCTTTAGTTCAGGAAATAGTTGAGGCATATGATAATTTCAACTAACTCTGGAAAAGTAGTTTTTTATAATCCACCAAATAATCAAATTTTGTTAAACATATCGAATGATATTGATGAGTTCATTTCTTATTTTTCTGTTGAAAAAATTGATGTTGAGGTAAGTTTCTGTACCGCTGAACAAATAAAAGATTTAAATTATAAATTCAGAAAAAAGGATTCTGAAACAAATGTTTTGTCTTTCCCTGCTGAAAGTTCTATCGGCATTCAGAATGCTTGTTGTGGTGAAGTTATAATCTGCTATGAAGTTCTAAATAACGAAGCAAAAGAATCATCAAAGAATATTACTAATCACTTTAAGCATTTATTGATACACTCACTTTTGCACTTGCTTGGTTATGAGCATGACAAAGAAAATGATGCTATATTAATGGAAAGTGAAGAAATTAAATTTTTATCTAAAATTGGAATATCTGATCCATATAAATAATGCCTGAAGAACCATCTGAATCGTTTTTTTCAAAACTAAAAAATCTTTTTAAAGCTGATAGCCAATCTTCAGAGCAGACAAGCACTCAACAGCCTGCTGATGAGCAGATTAATGAGCTGATTCAAAATGTTCTTAAGATTAAAGGGGCAAAGGTTAAGGAAATTATGATTCCAAGTGTAAATATATCTTCAATAACCGAAGATGATAGTGCTGCACAAATTCATGAGACTGTGAAAGATTCAAGACACTCTCGTTACCCAGTATTTAATCAAAATAAAGATGAAGTGATTGGTATACTTCACGTTAAAGATTTGATCGATCTTAATGCTTCCGAAAGTTTTTCGCTATCTGATCTTTTAAGGCCTGCAAAATTTGTACCCGAAACCCAATCCGTAACTTCTCTGTTAGAAGACTTTAAAAAAGATAGAGCTCATCTGGCGATTGTTATAGACGAATACGGGATGATATCTGGACTTATAACTATTGAAGACATATTGGAAGAAATTGTGGGAGAGATTGAGGATGAGTTCTATGAAGAAAAAAATGATGAAGTTATTAAAATAAATGATTCAGAATATATCGTCTCATCTGTAATTGAAAAAGAAAAATTTGAGGAATTCTTTGAAATTGGTCTCAACTGCCCAGAAGTTGAAAGTTTGGGAGGTTTTATTCTAAAAGAATTTGGACATCTGCCCAAAGTAGGGGAAAGCATTCAGGTAGAAAATTTAGAACTCATAGTTACTTCTGCCGATCAAAGAAAAATAAAAAAAATAACTGTAAGAAAAATTGATTAAATTCTTTAGATTAGGCTTTTTATTTGGTTTTCTGTTTTGGTCTTTCTCTATTCTATGGATATATGATGCAATTAATTTTTATGGTGCAGGCACTTTTCTCAGCTCTTTATTAACATTTCTACTTATAGCTTATCTTTCATGTTATTTCGGCCTTTTTGGTATGGTAGTTCATTTCTTCAAAGATCATAAATATCGATTATTTCTCATACCTTCAGCCTTTTTTCTATTGGAATGGGTTAAATCATGGATGATTTCTGGATTTCCATGGCTCAACTTAGGAATAATCTTTGAGAGCTTATGGGGGTTATTGCCAATAGTTGGTGTTTCAGGAACTTCCTTTGTGATGCTACTAATAATTTGTGCCATTTTAGAAAAAAATATTTATGTAAAAACAGTGGTTCCAATTTTATTTACTGGGTTGTTATTATTTGGTCCAGGACATTATCAAAAAATTAGTGAAGAGAACTCAGATTTAACAGTTACTGTAGTACAGCCTGCAAATTTAGGTTTAGATGGTTTAATCGAGCTTACAAATAAGGCAGATTCAAATATTGTTGTATGGCCTGAAGCATCAGCATGGTATACAGGCAATGCATTCAGCACGGATAAAAGGATAATTGGCGGGTTTTTTAGGAGAGAGGAAAGCAAAACATTTACGGCTGTTATAGATGCAAGCAATGGAGAAGGATATAACAAGCATAATCTTGTGCCATTTGGTGAGTTTCAACCATTTGGTGATCTATTAATTGGGATAAATAGTTTCTTTAATATCCCAAATTCCCGTATTTCAAGAGGAGCTTTTGTGCAGGATAAATTAAATTGGTCAGGTCTTGTATGTTGGGAGCTCGTATTTAATAACACTTTCATTGAAAGAGCTAAAGGAACAGAATTTATTATTCATGTGAGCAATGATAGTTGGTATGGCTCTTCTATGCCTGCTCAACACTTAAAACACGCTAGAGCAAGATCTGTGGAATCAAATAAATGGGTAGTAAGATCAACAACAGATGGCCTTTCTCAAATAATCAGTCCACAAAATGAACAGTCATCAAAGTTGCTAAATAGAAAAGAGTATGGATCTATTACACATACAATTAAAACGAATACAGATGATACTATTTATCTTAAAATCGGAGACTGGCCAATACTAATATTCTCATTGCTTGCATGTTTAATGGGTTATATTTTTAGAGGTAACAATGAAAATTAAGCTTGTTTTATTTTATTTCTTGGCCAATATGATCGCAGGGATGGAAATACAGATTTCAATTGATAAGCAAGAGCTGAAAGTAGTTGATGATGAAAAAATTGTTAAGACTTACGTTATTTCTTCGTCTTCATATGGAGAAGGATCAGCAGAAGGATCCTTCAAAACACCTCTAGGAGAACATTTTATAAAAAAGAAGATTGGAGATGGTGTTGAGCTTGGCGGCCGGTTTGAGGGTAGAGTATTCTACGGCGAAATTTATCCAATATATGAAAAGGATGAAGTATATGTCGATGATGATGTTGTTCAAACTAGAATTCTATGGCTTTCAGGTTTAGAAGAAGGAAAAAACAAAGGGAAGGGTGTCGATTCTTTTGAGAGATATATCTATATTCATGGGACTCCGGAAGAATGGCTTTTAGGGACCAAAGCATCAAAGGGCTGCATAAGAATGGCTAATAAAGATGTTATTGAGCTTTTTGATATTGTTGAAGAAAACACCAAAGTAATCATTAAATAAACATTGATTATTTCATAAAATAAATACCATTTATTTATAAAAACTATTGATATTATAAAATAACTATCTATTATATGTATTGAGTCAGTCTCTCCTCTCCCCCATGACTGACATGCCGGGGCTTCGGCCCCAGCAACTTTTGAGATAGTTAATATGGAAAGATTTTCAGACAATTTTGAACTTGCAATTTTATTCACAATTTTTATGATCTTAATCATAGGTATTTCAAATATCTAAAAGCTATCTATAATTGTTGGGCGCATATGAAACATTTTTTAATCACACTTTTATTTTTCGTTTGTGGATCTGCATATTCTTGCCAGGGTCTATTAGACACTGACGTAAAGATTCTCAATAAGAAAGAATACAAAAACCTTTGTGAATTTGAGGACAAAACTATTTTAGTAGTTAATACAGCAAGTAAGTGTGGGTTTACCTATCAATATGAGCAACTAGAGACACTGCAAAAAAGATTCAAAGAAAATGATTTTACTGTTCTTGCATTTCCATCAAGAAACTTCCTTAATCAAGAATATCGTGATGAAGAGCAGGTAGAAGAATTCTGTAAATCAACATTTGATGTTTCATTTCCGATGTTTTCAATAGCAGATGTTGGGAATAGAACAAAAAACCCTTTCTATAAGAAGTTATTTGAAATGACAGACGATAGACCAAAATGGAACTTTCACAAATTTTTAATAACTAAAGATGGAGAAATTAAAAGTTTTTCTCACAAAATTGATCCACTAGATGAAAGGGTAGTGGGCGCAATTCAAGATTCAATCAACTCATAACCTTCTGCGTTACCTACAACAATATAGCGAGGCACATGATGTGCAAAAATACCGTTGTCTACAACGCCTGGGATAAGATTGAGTTTCGTTTCAATTTCTTTAGGCGATCTTAGATCAACCCCATGTAGGTCTAAGATAATGTTTCCACTGTCAGTGATAAAATCTCTTTGAATAATATTCTCAGAATACTCTCCAAGAGCATTAAGTACAGAATCTTTTGCAAAAGGTATTACCTCTATAGGAAGTGGAAATGCTCCAAGCTGTTCAACTCTTTTTGTTGAATCAGCAATACATATGAAACATTTAGATGAAGAAGCTAAGACCTTTTCCTTTGTATGGGCTCCACCACCACCTTTTATGAGACATTTGTTTAGATCAAATTCATCTGCACCATCAATATAAAAATCTAATTTAAAATCTGGTGTTCCATCTTCTACTTTAAAACCGTACTTTTGCATCAAAGCAGTGCTTTTTTCAGAACTTGAAAACACCATATTAATGTGATCCTTAATCTTGCTTAGATTGTTTTCAATAAATGCATTGGTAGTGCTGCCCGTGCCTATACCAAGATTGATATTTGCTGAGTTTTTTATAATTTCATATGCCCCAAACGCAGCATTAGTTTTTTCATTCATAAATATGTTGTTCAGTTATGACCTTATCTAATCTTACATCAAGATTATCTTGAAAATTCTCTTTTGTTAGTTGAAAGCTAAAACCAACACCCCAAATTTTTGGGCGTTTAGTCAAATTACTTAACCTGCATAGAGTTTTATCATAAAACCCACCGCCGAAACCTACTCGATAGAGATTTTTATTAAATGCCAAGAAGGGAACTAAGATTATATCGAGCTCTGCTAAGTCAATTTTATTGCTATTGCTTGGCTCATCTATGCCATATTTATTTTTCTGCGTTTTTGGGCTCTCTTCGTAAAATTCCAATGCTTTGTCTTCAATCTTAGGAAGATAGATCTGATGTTTAGGATCAAAGGAAATAATTGGCTCATTTTCAAAAGGTGAAAAGTATCCAATTTTGCAAGGGTCTACTGAATTAATTTTGTTATTAATGTAATTATGAATAGATTTTGAATTTTCTAGAATAACTGATTTAGGCAAGGATTTTCTTTTTTGCCTCATTTTTGTTCTGATTAAAGATTTAGACATCTGAATCATTGCTCTCAGTTACCCTGAACCCTCAGGTCAGGTGGGTAGCTCATTTAATAAGTAAGGCTTCCTTAAAAAGTAACGCACAGCTCACTAAAATCTGCTTCCCTATTCTCATATTATCGGTTCTAGAGTAATTTCTGAAAACCTATGATTCAGACAATTTAAATATAACTTATTTTTTATATGAGAGAAATTACTGATTTAAAAAGATTTGGATCTTGTCAGAAATTTCGTCAATCTCATTCTCTGATTCTTTAGTCTGCTCAGTATTCTTTGAAAGGACGCTATCATTTTGAACTGCTAGTTTGATAGCAGCATACACAAGGGCATGGTCAACTTGATCTTTCTTAAAATCAATTTGTGAGATTAGTTCGTGAATTCTTTTTTCAGCTTTTTTCGTTGGAATGTATTCATTGTATGGGATCATAAACTCGAATTTTTTCCCATGAATCTCTATCTCTACTCGTTGCTCATTCATGATAACGATTTTCCCCCATCAACACATATATTTCTACCTGTCATATAGGTATTTTTAGTAATTAAATAATCAGCAAGCATCACTATGTCTTTATCAGAACCAATTCTCTTCATTGGTATATCAGCTAAAATCTGCTGTTTCTTTTCTTCTGATGGCTCATTCACGTCCCATAATATAGCACCCGGTGCAATAGCATTTACTAGAACATCTGGAGCTAATTCTTTCGCAAGGCTCTTCGTTAAGTTAAGCAAGCCACCTTTTGCTGCTGAGTAGATGCTGTAATTTTTGAGCCCAATTTCGGCATGTATATCTGTCATGTTGATTATGTGCCCTTTATGCTTTTTTAAAGAATCTGCTAATTCACGTGCAATAAACAATGGGTGGTAAAGATTTGAAGGAAATAATTTTGCCCAATCTTCTTTTGTTGATTCGCTTAAGGGCTTTGGGTAAAAAGTTGATGCATTATTAATCAATGCATGAACATTTTCTGCTTGAACAGAAAGTTCTTCATAGAAATTTTTACAAGATTCTTGATTATCAAAATCGCACTGTAGGGCAAGACAGGATTCTGGTCTTTTAGTGTTTAATCTTGCTGCTAATTCTTCTGCATCGACTTTTGAAGATCTGTATTGAAATATGATATCCCAGCCTATAGAGTGAAAGTGCTTAACCAACTCTTTACCAATTCTTTGAGCTCCGCCAGTAATAAATATTTTTTTACTCATGCTTTTCTATAATTTCTAAAAAAATTGATGCTTTGGCATCTTTAATTTCTTCTGCATTCATGCCATTTAAGTGCGCAAGATCTCTTTTCTTATAATCTTTAATTATTTTATAAATAAATTCTGCTTTTTCTGAGAAATAAGGCACAACTTTTGCTATGTCATCAATATCTATGTTTTGAGATAAACCAATCAATTCTCTAGAAAGAAGGTTTTTATCATTAATATCCTGCAAATTACTAAGATTCTTCCATAAAGCTAAGCGCTTAGAAAAATCTTTTGAATGAAGAAGATTTTCACCGAATTTAAAATTGTTTTCTCTGGCCACATAGCACCATTTATCAATAATATTGCTTGGCAAAGAGCTTGGAATATTTTCTAGCCCTGAAAACCATGGTTCATCTAAGTTTATTTTCTTTATAAGCTCTAAATATTTATGGAAGTCTCCTTTTAGCGCTTTTAAGGTTTCATCCCAAACCCTTTCCCTAGATAAATGCTTTAACTCCCCTGAATCTGATATTCTTTTAAGAGCATCAAATGTTTCGGTGTGAATAGAAAATTCAGGCAAAGTAGCTGCAAACCTGCAAACTCTTAATGCTCTAAGCGGATCTTCAAAAAAACTGTCAGAAACGTGCCTAAGTATTTTATTTTCGATATCGCCTCGACCATTAAATGGATCGATAAGGTTGCCACTTTCGTCTTCAGCAATTGCATTTATCGTCAGGTCTCTTCTAGCTAAATCTTCCTCAAGAGTTATTTCAGGAGAAAAGTTAAACTCAAAGTTTTTATGTCCTAATCCAGTTTTCTGTTCTTTTCTTGCAAGTGCATATTCTTCTTTTGTGTCAGGATGAATAAAAACAGGAAAATTTTTTCCAACTTGAGTGAAGCCATTCTTAATCATTTCTTCAGGAGTGCTTCCAACGACAAGCCAATCAATGTCTTTTGACTTTACACCAAGTATCTTGTCTCTCACATAGCCCCCGACTTTATAAATTTTCATTTTCTTGACTCTACGGTAATTATTGATTTGTCATATATGTTTATTGCTGCTAATGACCCACCCCATACACAGCCCAAATCAACTCCTTTTATTTTATTGTGATTAGTAACACCATTTATTGCAGCCCAATGACCAAATATAATCCCATCAACATCATTTAAAGTTTTGTGATCATACTCAAACCAAGGCAAATAGCTTTCTTTTGTCGATTTCTTTAGCTTAGTTTTAAGATCAAGTTTATTTTGAGGCGTTATGAAGCGCATTCTTGTAAAAACATTTACAAGATACCTTCTTCTATTAAGTTTATTAGTAGATTTAGAGATTGCTTTCCCTCGATCACTGTACATCGTTGTTAAAAATTTTTCAGGATCAGATCTTAATTCAGCAACTAGCTCATCATTTGCTGATTGCACATCAGATAATTTCCAATTTGGCAAAATGCCCGCATGCACAACTAATGTTTTTTTATTATCGTTGGACAAAACTTTTGCAAAAGGGTATTTAAGAAAATGGTCAATGATGTCTAGTGATTTATTTTTTGAAATTACTTTTTGCAATGTATCCTTTTTTTTATTGTGTTTTTTTGCACCAATTAAAATAGCCAACATATGCAAATCATGGTTACCCAGCACAGATTTAATATTATTTTCTAAAATATAGTCGACTACTTTTTCTGAATCAGGACCTCTATTTACTAAATCACCTACACAGAAAACTTTATTTTCCTTTTTGGGATCAATAAGTTTAAGTAATGCCTTAAACTCTTTGTAGCAGCCCTGTATATCGCCTATGACAAATTTAAATTTGCTTCTCATGCTCCTCTAGTATTTCAAAATAATCATCTAGTGCAAGGTCTTCAGGCCTAAGATCAAGACTAAAGCTAAACTTTGGAATAGTTTTGAATAGCGCTTTAAGTGGATAGCTAATTTTTTTTCTGGGATTTGCAAATGCTACAGTAAGAATGGATTTAAATGTATCAAAATCCTGGCTGTAATTTTTATGAGGTGTAATTTTTATCAAAGAAGAAGTTACCTTTGGCATTGGGTTAAATGCTTCTGGTGGTATTTCAAAAAGTTCTTCAATATCAGCACGCAATTTTGCTAACAATGACAATTTAGATGCTTTTTCTTGATTAAGAATGAATCGGTTTGCCATTTCTTTTTGAACCATGAAAATACAATGTTTAAATGTAATTTTAGATTCCAAGATTTTTAAAATAATTTGAGATGATACGTTATATGGCAGGTTGCCAACTATTACTGAGTTAGCATTTGATAATTCTTCTAGATTAGCATTTAGAAAATCAATATTAACAATTTCTAAATTTCTTTCTGAAAACCTCTTATTTAGTATTGGCACTAAAGATCTATCTATCTCATATGCGGTAATGCTGTTAACCTTTTGAAAAAGAAATTCAGTTAATGCGCCGTCACCAGGACCAATTTCATAGACATCATCGGTTGGATTAATTTCAGATGAATCGACGATTCTCTCTAAGATTAGCCTATCTTTAAGAAAGTTTTGGCCAAGACTCTTTTTATGACGAATTTGCATTTCCTGCTAATTTAATTGCCTCATACATGCTACCAAAATCCGCCTCAAAATTTTTTGCGATGTCTTCAGCAGTTCCATGATCTACAGAGGTTCTAATAAAAGGAAGGCCAAGTGTAATATTTACTGCTGTTTTAAAATCCAAGGTTTTAATAACTGGAAGTGCTTGATCATGATACATTGACATATAAGCGTCTACATCGCTTCTTAAAAAGGCTGTATCTGCTGATAATGGACCACATATTGACATGCCCAGTTGCTCAAGACTTCTGATTGCAGGGATTATTGTATCTATCTCTTCTGTTCCAAAAGATCCACCCTCACCAGCATGTGGATTCAGTCCCAAAATACCAATTTTTGGACTTTTATTGCCCGTTAAGGCCTTTACTCCACTAAAGAGAATCTTAGTTTTACGTATGATCAAATCTTCATTTATGCTTTTTGATACTTGTGATAAAGGTATATGAGTAGTGAGAACGCCGACTTTCAGGGAATTATTTGCTAGAAGCATCAAAACTTCATCAGATTTATACCTCTCTTTAAGAAATTCTGTGTGACCTGTAAAATTTTCAAAACTAGATCTAATTGTTTTCTTGTTAATAGGTCCTGTTACCAAAGCAAAAGAATGTTTGTGAGCATAATCAGCTGCATAAATTAAACTGTTAAGTGTGTACTTTGATGTTTTGGGTTCTGATAATCCCAGTTGGTATTCTGGGCATTGTTCAGAACATATAACATTAACTGCATCACGAGCATTCTGATTGTGGTCGGCAACAATATTAATCTCTAGTGATTCATCAAGGCCAGATAAGGTGTTTGTTAACACTGTCGGGTCACAGATAACAGTAATTTTTTCTAGATTATCTCTAAGCTCAGTATTTATTATTGATTTCAGAAAGACTTCTGGGCCTATGCCGCTTGGATCACCAATAGAAATTACAACGGGGCTTCTAATCAAACTCTTTTATTTCAACAAATGATTCTGCTCTTAACTCCTGAAGATCAGATTCAAGTTCCTCTTCAAACTTTCTGCCATAAAGATATTGGAAAGCTTGGTCTTCAATTCTTTGTTCTGTTTTGTCCTCAACTCTTGTGCCTAGAACTTCTAAAATATGCCAACCAAATTGGGTTACAAAAGGTTGGGTAACAGAATTTATATTTGCCTTTTTCATCATCATCTCAAATTGCTCAGCATATACACCTTCACCAGCCCATCCAAGGTTGCCACCTTCTTGCTTAGAGCCAGGATCATCAGAATACTCGGTTGCTAGGGATTCAAATGATTCACCATTAATTATTCTCTCTCTGATCTCAGTTATTAGTTTTTCACTAGCACTTTCAGGTCTTATTCTGTTCGGTATTAAGAGAATATGTCGCACGTTCCATTGTTTTTCGAAAGTTACAGTTGGTCCTCTTTTGTCCTCTAAAAATAATATGTGATTTCCTGCCCCACTTTGAATAGGGTCTGAGATGCTACCTATTTCCAAACCTTTGATTGGATTCTTAAATAGTTCTGGGAATCCTGTAATTTTTCTCCAACCCAAATCCCCATCGTTGTTATCCTCAGAGTATTTAGTTACAAATTCCTTAAAGTTTATGCCATTTGACAGCCCAAGAAGTATTTCTTCATATACGTCAGACACATCATTTTTGGAATCTCTCCTAATTAGAACTTGTTGAACTTTTAATTCTGGTGTCAGTTGATTTTGTGCTTCCTCTGTTTGTAAGAAATTATCAACTTCCTCTTGTGTAATAGATATTTTATTTTGAATTCTTCCTCTCTGAACTCTTTGAATTTTTAAGCCCTTCCTGACATCTTCTCTTAATTGAGCATACGAGTCACCTTGATTCTCAACAAAGCTTATAAAGTCTTCAAGGCTTAAGTTATTTTGTTGGGCTAGAGTTTTCAAAGTAAGGTTAAGCTCCTCATCACTTATTTTTATTCCAACCCTATCAGCAATCTGAAGCTGCAGCTCATCCAGGATTAGTTGCTCAACAACTGTCTCTCTCAATGCTTCATCGCCAGGAATGCTCTGCCCCTCTAATGCAGCATTTTTCTTATATTCTCTTACTTTTAGCTGTATATCAGATTCAAGTACAACGCCATCATTAACTATTACGGCAACTCTATCGAGCTGATTGCTAAAGGCATAAAAAGAGAACGAACAAAGTGTCAAAAACAAAAAGGTAAATCTAATTAAATAATCCATTTTCAATAATATTATCTATTGGTGTTAGAACGTTTGTAAGACCAATAAGTTCAAATTCAAAGCTAAGGTTATTTTTTACTGCTGGATTAGTCAAATAAATATT
>VMBT01000111.1_pt1 | contig 51052 bp, 58 predicted proteins | sample 4404301 | NCBI WGS metagenome assembly VMBT01 (sample SAMN12238535, study PRJNA552566) | marine metagenome | isolation source: Coastal seawater | place: USA: coastal Georgia, Sapelo Island | collected 2008-08/2009-08 | reverse complement strand
TGTTCCCTAAAAAATATCAAGGGGCAATTTTTAGTGCACAACATGGTTCTTGGAACGCTGTAAAACCAAGAGGTGCTAGAGTAATGGTTACTTACTTAGATAGTAAAGGTAACGCTACTAAGCATGAACCTTTTGCTGAAGGTTGGATGACTGAAATGGGTACTTACTTAGGTAGACCTGTTGACGTTCAACAATATGTTGATGGTTCACTACTTGTATCTGATGACAAAGCAGGAGTAATTTATCGTATATCTTATGATGGAAACACTGCTGGGTTAGAAGATCCAAGTAAAGTAATTAAATAATTTATAAATTAAATAGGCCGATTAAACATCGGCCTATTTTTAATAAAGAAACGATTATTAAAATGAAAAAAATTTTTTATACAATAACTGTCTTATTTCTAACCATACTTACGAGTGAGATAACTTATGCCAAAGAAAGTGATAAAATTTGTGGTGGTGGTGGTTTATCCGTTTGGACAAAAGATGGAGAATTTAAAACTGTAAGAGAACCAGTATGTATTTCTAAAAGTGAATATGAAGCAAAATTACAATCAAAAGATTATCTATGCAACTACTACCCGGAATATATATGGAAAGAGTCTGAGAGAGAATTTGGTAAAAAACAATACGCTTATACAGAAGAGAGTTTAAAAAAAATTGCGAGTTTAAAAGAAGAAGGTATTTCTTTATGTAAAGCTGGAAAAAGAAAAGAGGGAGAGGAAAAATTTATCGAAGCAATTAGAATTATAAGTTTTACACCGCCAGCGAAAGAATAAATGAAAAAAATAATCTGCATAATAATACTTTTAAAATTAGCTTTATTGAATGCAGTTCTTGCAGAACCAGAACTAACTGCGGAGCTTAAAAATGGTAAAGAAAAAGCCCTAACTATTTGCTCGGCTTGCCATGGCTTAAATGGGCAAGCAGCCTCGGCCGGAAACTCGGTCCTTATTCCTAATATCACTGCTCAACAAAAAAATTACTTAGTGGCAAGACTTAAATCCTATAAATCTGGGGAAATTAAACATCCTCAGATGACTGTAGTTGCACAAATGTTATCTGACAAAGACATCGACGATGTATCTGAGTGGTATTCAAGAATTAAAATTACAATTGCAGATCCAGAAGTAGAAATTGCTGCTCCTAAGTAAAATTTATATTTCTATTTAAATTTATTCATTAATATATTAGTTAGTGTAATACTTTAAATTTATGAGTTATCACAAGCCCTTCAGCTTTTTAAAACAGTTACCTTTTAAACTTAATAATTATTATAAAAAAAGTGCACAATCTGGTTTTAAAGTAAGTAATAAATCAAAAACTATCAAAGACTTTGATCCTGTTACAAATATTGATCGAGGATTTGAAAAGTATATCAGATCGCTTATTCATAAATCATTTCCAAATGACTCTATTATAGGAGAGGAATTTGAAGACAAATTTTCTGCTAATGATTTTCAATGGTGCATAGATCCAATAGATGGAACTAGAGCTTTTGTTATCGGTGCTCCAACATGGTCAAATTTAATTGGTTTATCCTTTAAGGGTAAATCAGTTTTGGGTTTAGCAAATTTTCCAGAGTTAAATAAGCACTACATAAGTGAAAAAAATAAATCATATGTAATAAAAAATAAAATAAAGACCAATTTAAAGTCTTCAAACAATAATAATTTAAAAACAATAAAAATTATTGGAAATTTTCATGGAACACTTAGCTATGAGAAACAAAAAAGAATTATTAAGAAATTTGGTTGGTCCTTTAGATTGGCAGGCTTTGATGCCTTGAATTACTGTTTGCTAGCCGAAGGCAAAGTAGATGCTGTCATAGAAGCTAATTTAAAACCTTATGATATTTTACCTCTCATACCAATTATCAAAAACTCTGGAGCGATAGTTACAAATTGGAAAAATGAGCCTGCCGAAAACGGTGGCAATATCTTAGCAACAGCAAATAGAATGCTGCATAATAAAATTTTGAAATTACTTAAGCCTTTTGCTAAATAATTAATTCAACTTTTTTTCTAAAACATCAGCCCTTAATGAAGCTAGAATAATTAAAATAATGAATGGTATAGTGATCATATTCATTGTCTTCCAGCTTGTGATGCTCAACATATATCCAGCGGATAAACTTGCCAAAGCCTGAATGGAAAATACTAAAATGTCATTAAAACCTTGTGCTTTAAACTTTTCTTCCTCATTATAAGATAAGACTAATAATCCAGTTCCTGAAATATATAAAAAATTCCATCCCAGTCCTAAGAATACTAATGCAAAAATATAATTTATGAATGAAGTATCAAAAAAACAAATGATCACTGTTAAAACATAAAAAAATACTCCTGCATAAATGATTTTGCTATGACCAAATTTTGTTAATAAGCGTCCAGTAATCAAGGATGGCAAAAACATACTAATGATGTGAAATTGAATTACTACGCCAGTCTTACTAAGGCTATAATGCTCGAGTACATGCATATTAATTGGCGTTGCAGTCATTAAAAAAGACATAATTGCATAAGCAAATGCAGAGGTCACAACAGCTTGTAAAAACCTTGGTTGTGATATGAGTTGAAGATAATTTCTACCTTCATATGTTTTTTTTACTCTTGGAACTGACTGAGGTTCATAAAAATTTAAAAGAATAAATGGAACAAAAGTTAAAACTGCTAATGAAACATATGAACCTACGTAAAGATGATCATCAAATAAATCTTTATTAAAATTAGCTATGTTTGGTCCCAGTAAAGCTGCAAAAATAGTTGCAAGCATTACGATTGAAAGAGCCTTTGGAATGAATTCTTTTTCAACACTCTCAGCTGCAGCAAAACGATATTGATGGGTGAATGACATCCCGTTTCCAATCAAAAAACATGACAAACAAAACAAATAAAAGTTTTTATCCCAAATAGCATAAGCTGCTAAAAGTGCTGAAAAAGTACTAAAGAGTGAGGCTAATAAAAAACCTGCCTTTCTTCCAATGATACTCATAATTTTTGCAGCAAAAAAAGAAAATACAGCAATGCCAACGATCATTAAGGAAGTTGGAACAGTTTGTAATGCTTTGACTGGACTTAAAGTACTTCCAATAATTCCACTTAAAAAAACATTAATTGGCGCAGGTGTAAAACTAAAAATCTGACTTAATGTTATAATCCAAAGGTTTCTGTTCATTTTAAAATAGATTAAAATATTGAGCGTGGTAGCATAACATTTATCAACACACAAAGGATATAATATGAGTAATAAATTATTGGGTGGTATAACGATTGTACTTGGCCTTTTAATCTTCTTTGCTCAAAATGAAAATGCCTGGATTTTCTCTGCTATATTATTAGGTGTTGGTAGTGGTCTATTTTTTTGGGAAGACTAATTTATCAGTTAGCAAAAAAAAGTAAGAAAATACTTTCATTTTTTTTTATATTCAACACACATAAGTCGATCAATAAAATTTATTTTTGCATTATATGTTCCATTAATTTCTTTTATCCCTTTGTTTAGATCGTTTGTGCTTAAATCTAGTAAACATGAGGTAAATCTATTGTTAAGCATCTTTATATAAACGCTTTTCATCAAAACAACTCTAAAATTAAAATTACTTATTTTAAATTCTTTCAAGATTGATTTAACAAGTGAGATAATTTTTTCGTCCTTTTTTAAACTTTTACTCAACTTTAATCTAAAACTTTTAAATTTTGGCCATTCATTTCTTTTGGTATCAAGAGATAAAATTATTATTTTCCCATCTTTATTTAATATTCTCTGAGCGTTAAATATTAATGTTTTTATCTCTGATAATTTAAAGAAATGAATAGATTGTTTAAATAATATTAAATCAAATTTTAATTTTGTTTTTTTTAGATAATTTACAGCACTTGTATTAATAAATTTAATTTTTTTATCTGTTATTTTATGTTTAACAATATCAATTCCGATAGGTAAATTTTTAAGATGATATTTATTTGATAAAGCACCTATTAATTTTCCTCTTCCACATCCAATATCTAAGATAGTTGTTTGGTTATTAAATCTAATTTTTTTGTTCAAGAATTTAATTAAACTTGCAAGATATCGACTTGAAGATAGCCAGGTTTTATTGTCCCAGTTTTTTAAATGTTTCATTTATCTATTTATATAATGCATTTTGATCTTATGAATCTATGGTTCCTTTATAATAAGGATTGAATAATTTAAACAATCAGCTAGTTTACAAAAATAATTTATGAGCTCACACAGAACAAGTATACCTAACTCATTAAACGAGCATTGGATGCCGTTTACAGCTAATCGAGAGTTTAAGAAATCCCCTCGATTAATAACTGGTGCTAAAGGAGTTTATTTAAAAACACATGAAGGAAATACTTTAATCGATGCTAGTTGTGGTCTTTTTTGTAACCCATTAGGACATGGTCGAGAAGAAATAGTTGAGGCGGTTAGTAAACAACTTAGGGAATTAGATTATACGTTACCTTTTCATCAAGGGTTTGGTGGTTCATTCGAGCTAGCAACAAGAATTGCAAAACATACACCTGAGGATTTAAATAAAATTTTTTACACGATCTGTGGATCAACTGCTGTGGAGTCTGCAATTAAAATTGCTATGGCCTATCATTCATCAAAGGGGGATAAGAAAAAATTTAGATTTGTTGGTAGAGATAGAGGTTACCATGGAATGAATATCGGGGGTTTATCAGTTGGTGGGTTTAATAATTATAAAGAAATGTGCGCAAGTGTTTTAATGCCAGGTGTTCAACATATGCGTCATACTTTTTTAGAAGATCATAAATTTATCAAGGGACAACCTGAAACAGGAATGGAGCTTGCAGATGATCTTGAGGTTATTGCAAATAAATTTAAAGGTGAAATAGCAGCTTGCATCGTTGAGCCCATTGCAGGTTCAACAGGTATTTTAGTTCCGCCAAAAGGATACTTAAATCGACTAAGAGAAATTTGTAACAAGCATGGCATACTATTAATTTTTGATGAAGTGATTACGGGCTGGGGAAGAACTGGTTCTCCATTTGCAGCCCAGGAATTTGGAGTTACTCCAGACATTATGACAATGGCAAAAGCTACAACTAATGGTGTTGTGCCAATGGGCGTTGTTGCCGTAAGAGAAGGAATTTATGACACCATTTCTAATGCTGCACCTGAAGGAGCAATTGAATTATTTCATGGATATACTTATTCTGGAATTCCTGTTGCTGTAGCGGCTGCATTAGCAGTTCAAGATATATTTGAAAAAGAAAATATTTTTAAAAAAGTAAAAAATATTTCACCTTACTTCCAAGAAAAACTTCATACCTTAAAAGATTTAGAGTGCATTGAAAGTATTAGAGGTTATGGATTATTAGGTGGCATAGACATTAAAATGAAAGACAAACCTGGTAAAGCAGGGTTTCAAGTATATAAAGCTTGCTATGAAAATGGAGTAAATTTTAAGGCAACAGCTGATGCTCTTGTGTTGGCTCCTCCGTTCATTTCTGAAGAAAAACATATTGATGAAATCTTTGACAAATTAAGAAAAGGTATCATTCAATATATGAGTCAGAAAAATTAACATTACTAAAAGCCAAGAATCAAGGAGTTGACTCCTAAGCTTAAAGCTAATTGTATCTATATAAATGAAGATTAAACCAGAGCCACATATTTACTCTGATAAAACTAAGTTTAACTACCTTGGTAGAGAGGAAATAAAAAAAAATCGGGTTGATATCAATGTGTTAAATGCAAAACTGAATTTAACTAAAAAAGAATCTATTTATAGCAATCTAAAATTGATCGCATTCGGTGCATTGTTAATCTTGGTAATTTTAGGGATTAGTCTTCTAAATTAGTTTCTTACTTTCACTGGTCAAAGCTTTTAAACAAATAGAATAAAAATTACTAAATAAAGCAAATACCTTTTTTTCAGTATTATTTCTTATTTCAGAGCTTTGGAAGAATTCTGGAGTTATATGATATCTTTTTGTGATTTTGTTTTGTTTAAATAATTTTAATTTTACTAAATGATTAAGTTTTCTAATAACTGTTGCTCGGGGAATATTAGTAATCTCTGAAATTGATGTAGCGCTAATATCATTAGCTGAATGCTTCAGAGTATTTTCAGGATTATTGTACATATCATCAAAAGATTTATTTTCTAATTTAGTTTTTTGAGACAACATTAACGCTATGTTTACGCCAATTAAAAAAACTTCAATATCTTTAAAATGCTTTGTCCATAAAGTTAGGTATTGATTTTCAGTTTCTAAAAAATGAAACCAAAAGAAACTAAAATTTTTAGAAATTATCTTTTTTATATTTTCAAGTTCAAGATTTAAATTAAAAAAATTTCCTACATATTTTAAGACAATAGATAAATCGTGAATTTGTTTTTCAACTATACCTCTATAAGTTTTGATGTATTCATCGTTAGGTGACCAAGTTATTATTTTATTTTTTCTAGTTAATATTTTATTCTTAACTAATTCTAAAACTTTTCTTCTGGCTGTTTCTTTAGGAAGTCCGGTGCTATCAGCTATTTGAATTATCGATATTTTTTCTTGTGAAATGCTTTCTAGATTTTTCCAAAAATTATCTAAACTTATATCGTGTTCTAAATCAAATTTTCTTTTCCTTAAAATAGTTTCATGCGCTCTTCGACCAAAAAGTAAAACAAGATGGGCGTTGTCTAGGTTTTTATAGCGAATATTAAGGTTGGATAAAAAGGTTGATTGGAAATTTAAAAAGACATCTATGTACTCAGCAAAATTTATCTTAAAGTTTTCTTCAATAGTTTTTGGCTCAAAAGATGTATTATTCATCTTTTACCTTCCTTAAAGTTAAAGTGATTAATATGGGTTATTTAAACTGATAAAAAAATTTGAGTCAATTAATTATGAGTTTTAAAAACCTAGAAAAGACTGAGAAAAATTAAAAGAATTTTAAGTTAATTAGCCGTTGCTTACAAAAATAGCCAGCACAGCCACACCTAAAAACGAAAGGGTCAAAGTAATAAGAGTATTTTTTCTCTCTTTTCTTCTCTCAACGACTATTCGTTTAATTAGATGATCTATATTTGGTCTAGGTGAGTAATTAGATGCCTGCTCAGCACCTTGGTTAGTTTCATTATTGAGGTTTGAATTTAAACTCATGTGAGTATAAAAACACGTGAATAGTAAAAAATACAGCTAACTAAAGATCAATTTGGGTTATCTCTTTTTTTTATTATATACGTTAACTTTTTAATCTGTTGAAAATGGGTTTAATGGCAAACTATAAAAACATAAAAATTGAAATTAATGGTCATGTAGGTTGTGTAACGCTTGATAGACAAAAAGATAATAACGCACTTAACATAGAAACCTCAAAAGAAATTTACGAAGGATTTAAAGAATTAGAGTCTAACTCATCTGTTAGAACAATTTTGATACAGGGTAATCAAAAACTTTTTTCTCCTGGTGCTGATATTAAAGAATTAAATAGTTTAAGTACTAACTCAGCAAAAGAAAAAGGATTGTTTAATTATTTTGATAAAATAAAAGAAATTAAAATTCCAATTGTAGCTTCTGTTGAGGGTTATGCTTTGGGAGGCGGAATGGAACTTGCTTTATTGTGCGACATCATCATAGCCTGCAAGGAAGCTAAATTTGGTCAACCTGAAATTAATTTAGGTTTAATTCCAGGCATAGGTGGCACACAACGATTAAAGTTTTTTGCTGGAAAGCATAATGCAAACTACTTGTGTATGACGGGTGAAATAATTTCAGGTGTTAGAGCCTATGAGTTGGGATTAGTAAATATTCTTTTAGATAAAGAAAATTTTTCTGCAGAAGCTTTTAATATTGCAAAAAAAATATCAGAAAAACCAAAATCAAGTTTAATTGAAATTAAAAAACTTATTTCTAACAATCAATTATTAGATCAAGGATTAGAGGAGGAACGACAATCTTTTTACAACTTGCTTGATCACGAAAATTCTAAAATAGGAATTAATGCTTTTTTAAATAAAGCAAAAGCAGATTGGAAAGATTAAAGTTTTTTACTTAATTCAAATCTTATAAATAAAACACCAAAAATTATAATAGCAATCATACCTAGAACTCTGTTTAACTCTATGGGTGTGCCAAAAATTAGTAGTCCTAGAATAGAAGACCAGACTAACTGACTATACTGAAAATTAGCCACGAAAGATAAATTAGATAATTGAATTGCGTAAACTAAAATTAAATGAGAGATAAAACCAAATACTCCTAAAATAACTAAACCCAACCAAATCCAATTGTTATCAATAGTGTTCCAATGCCCAAAATTATAAATAGAAAAAATAATTGTGCCAACTAAACCACTGTAAAAAACTGCTACAAAAGGTTCTCTATTGTTAGAAATTAATTTTGTCAAAAATTGATACATTGACCAACAAATTGGTATCAAAAAAGGAAATGCAACCGTTACAGACATTACTTTCATGCTCGGACCAAGTGTATAGACAATGGCAACAAAACTAAGTGCCATTAAAATCCAGCCTTTAAAACTAAGATTATCTTTTAAAAAAATTGCAGACAACAAAGCTAAGATAAGAGGTGCGGTAAAAAAGAGAACATAGATATCTACTAAACTAAAAAGCTTTAAGGCATTGAACATTAAAAATGTAGCAAAGACGAGCAATGCAGAACGAGCTAATTGAATTTTAAAATTTTTTTTTAAATCAAGCTTAGGCTTAAAAATCATAAAATAAATAACCATAGCTATAAGATGAAAAGTGTATCTTCCCCAAACAAGTTGATTAACAGGAATATACTGGGTTAAATATTTTGACAGGGTATCCATCGCGACAAATAAGAAATAAGCAGATGAAGCTAATAGGATAACAATAAGGTTAGATGGCTTTGAATCTGGCATTACATCACAACGCCAACTTGCCAAGGATTGAATTCTTCGTCACCGTATCCATTAAGTTCACTTTTGGATTTGTGACCAGACGCTGTCTTTAAGACAAGTTCAAATACTCTTTGACCAGCTTGTTCAACTGTTTCTTCTCCATCTATGACTGTTCCACAATTAATGTCCATATCTTCACTCATCTTTTTAAACATTGCAGTATTAGTAGCTAATTTTAAACTAGGCACGGGTTTGCAACCAAAACATGATCCTCGTCCAGTAGTAAAGCAAATTACATTAGCGCCTGAGGCTACCTGGCCTGTAACTGAGACTGGATCGTAACCAGGTGAGTCCATAAAATTAAAACCTTTTTTAGTTAATGGTTCTGCGTAACTAAGAACGTCGCTTAATAATGAGTTGCCACCTTTAGCTACGGCACCTAATGATTTTTCCAATATTGTTGTAAGACCACCTTTTTTATTTCCAGGTGCAGGATTATTATCCATAGAGCTATTATTAATTGTTGTGTAATGCTTCCACCATTCAATTTTTGCAACTAATTTATCAGCTACTTCTTTACTTACTGCTCTGTTAATTAATAAATGCTCCGCTCCATAGATTTCAGGTGTCTCTGATAAAATTGAACTACCACCATTCTTAACTAATAAATCTGCGGCTACTCCTAATGCAGGGTTTGCAGAAATTCCTGAATAACCATCAGAACCTCCACATTGTAATGCTAATGTTAAATGATTAATAGCTTGAGGGGTTCTTTTAACATTGTTAGCTTCTTTTAATAAATCTTTGATTTGACCAAAAACTTTTTCAACAATTTTTTTAGTTCCACCTTCATCTTGAATAGTTAAAAAATGAATTCGGTTATGTTTTTTCATTGACTCAACGAATAGACTTACTTGCGCACATTCACATCCTAAACCAATCACAAAAACATGTGAAAAATTAGGATGATTTTTAAATCCATCTATTGTTCTTTGAAAAATTTGCATTCCTTCACTAACAGTATTCATCCCGCAGCCAGTAGAATGAGTAATAGGAACAATACCATCAATGTTAGGGTAATCTTTGAGAATATCGCTATATTTTATTTTCTCAGCAATCATTTTACTTACCGTTGCTGAACAATTCACTGTACTTATGATTCCAATATAATTTCTAGTAGCGACATCTCCGTTGTCTCGTTGAATGCCGTCAAAAAATAAATTACTTTTTTCTAGTGCAATTTTATTCTTTTCACTTACTGAAAATTTTCTATCAAATTCTTTAAATTCTAAATTATGAGAATGAACGTGTTCTCCAGGCTGAATGCTTTTAGAAGCAAAACCAATTATTTGATCATATTTAATTACTGGATCACCTTTATTTATAGGCTTTAAACAAATTTTATGACCAAAAGGTATATTGTCTAAGCTTACAATGCCCTGACTTTCAATTTTAGTTTTAGGAGAAATCTCTAAAGATGTTACAGCAACGTTATCATTTTTATTTAGAATGATTAGATTATTCATGCTTTTATTATACAATTATTCCATTTATAAAGTTAATCAATATTTTTAATTACAAAGATTACTTAACAAATTGATAAATTAATAGATGGCTAAAAAAAAATTAAGAAGTCAGCAATGGTTTGATAATCCAAAAGATCCAGCACAAACAGCTTTATATTTAGAACGATATTTAAATTATGGTTTAACCAGAAAAGAATTACAATCTGGCAGTCCAATAATTGGAATTGCTCAATCTGGCAGTGATCTTTCTCCATGTAACAGACATTTTCAGCAATTAAGCTCAAGGATTAAAGACGGGATAAGAAAAGCAGGTGGAGTCCCAATGGAATTTCCAACACATCCAATTCAAGAAACAGGAAAAAGACCAACGGCAGCTTTGGATAGAAATTTATCTTATCTTTCTTTAGTAGAAGTTTTATATGGCTACCCTATTGATGGTGTCGTGCTAACAACAGGATGTGATAAGACAACTCCGGCTGCATTGATGGCGGCAGCAACGGTAAATATTCCTGCAATCGTATTATCCGGCGGTCCAATGCTCGATGGATATTATAATGGAAAATTAGTTGGCTCAGGTTCAGTCGTTTGGGATGCAAGAAAACTTTTAGGAAAAGGAGAAATTAATTACGATCAATTTATGGAAATGGTTGCTTCTTCTGCTCCAAGCATTGGTCATTGCAATACAATGGGAACGGCTTCTTCGATGAATTCTGTTGCTGAAGCTTTAGGAATGTCTTTAACAGGTTGCGCTGTAATTCCAGCTCCATATAGAGAACGTGGACAAATTTCTTACGAGACAGGAAAAAGAATTGTTGAGATGGTGTTTGAAGATTTAACTCCATCAAAAATAATGACAAAGAAAGCTTTTGAAAATGCAATCGTTGTTGCAAGTGCTATAGGAGCTTCAAGTAACTGCCCTCCACATTTAGCTGCAATTGCAAAACATATGGGTGTTAAGATTAATTTAGATGACTGGCAAAAATTAGGTCATGACATTCCACTCTTAGTCAATTGCAAACCTGCTGGTGAACATTTAATGGAAAGATTTCATAGAGGTGGAGGAATTCCAGCTGTTATGCAAGAGTTAATGAAAAATAAAAGACTACACAAATCTGTGATGACTGTAAGTGGTAAGACTTTAGAACAGAACTTAAAAATAAAATTAAATGTTGATACAGACGTTATTAAAAGTTTTGAGGATCCTGTTGTTGAGAACGCTGGATTTATTGTAATGCGTAGTAATTTTTTCAACTCTGCTGTAATGAAAACCTCTGTAATTAGTGAAGAATTTAGAGAAAGATATTTGTCTGATCCGGACCACCCAAATGTTTTTGAAGGTAAAGCTGTCGTGTTTGAGGGACCAGAAGATTATCATCACCGAATTAACAGTGCCAAACTAAAAATTGATGAACATTCCATATTGATTGTTAGAGGATGTGGGCCTGTAGGTTACCCAGGATCTGCTGAGGTTGTTAATATGCAACCACCTGATCGACTACTAAAACAAGGAATTAACGCTCTGCCAACTTTAGGTGATGGACGCCAAAGTGGAACTTCAGAAAGTCCTTCAATTCTTAACGTTTCCCCAGAGTCAGCCATCGGTGGAGATTTGGCTATAGTTAAAACAGGAGATAAAATTAAAATTGATTTAAACAAAAGAAGAGTTGATCTACTTATCTCTGCTGCTGAATTCAAAAAAAGAAGAAAAAATAAAAAAATACCTAAGTTAAAAAATCAAACACCTTGGCAAGAATTAGCTAGAGATTATGTTGGCCAATTAGAAGATGGTGCTTGCATTAATTCTAGAGAGAACTATTTAGATATAGCTAAGAAAAAAGGTATTCCTAGAAACTCACATTAAATCATGAAACCAAAGATTTTAGTTACTCGAAAAATTGCAGACTCTGCAGAAGAACAATTGTTAAAAAATTTTGAAGTTTCACTCAATAAAAACGACTCTCCATTTTCTTATGATGAGTTAGTAAAAAAATGTAATGAGTATGATGGGGTAGTTGCAGCAAGTTGGGATAAATTTGATAAAAACTTTTTTGATAATATGAATGGTAAGCTTCAAATTATTTCTAGCATTGCTGTTGGATACGATAACATAAATACTGAAGCTGCGAAGAACAAAAAAATAGTAATAACTAACGCGCCAAATGTTTTAAATGATGCCGTGGCTGAAACTACATTATTATTAATGCTTGGGGCAGCAAGAAGAGCTTATGAAGGTTTAACTCTGGTTAAATCTAATAAATGGAAAGATGCAAAAGTAGATTTTACAAATTTTATGGTTGGGCAACCTCTAACAGGTAAAACATTAGGGATTATTGGTATGGGACGTATCGGTCAAATCGTTGCAGAGAGAGTTAAAGGGTTTGGCATGAAAGTAATTTATTATAATAGAAAAAAATTATCTTCAGATTTAGAGCGAGGTGCAAAATATTATGAAAACGTTAATTCTATGATGCCTCATTGTGATTTCATTTCTGTGCATTGCCCTGCTACACCTGAAACTAAAAATATTTTAAATGCTGAGGCAATTAAACTTTTACCAAAACACGCCATTGTCATAAATACATCAAGGGGTATTACCGTAGATGATAATGCGCTTATAGATGCACTTGAGAAAAAAACAATTTATGCAGCTGGTTTGGATGTTTTTACAAATGAACCAAAATTAGATGAAAGATATTTAAAATTAGATAATTGTTTTACCCTTCCTCATATAGGAAGCGCTACACATGAAACCCGAGCTGCGATGAGTATGCTTGCTGTCAAAAACATAGAAGCACACTTCCTAAAAAAAAATTATCCTTCAAGGGTAGTTTAAATCCTTATTAAAGCTATAAATTCTTAACACAACCTATAAGGGAAAAGTTTTTTTTAGGCATTCTCTTTCTAGTTTAATTATGGTTAAGTTAAGCATAATTAATAATCAATAAGGGAGAATTAAATGTTAAAATTAATTAATAAAATTGCTATCGCAATTGCAGTTTTTATTTTAGCTAGTTCTGCTAACGCAGCACAAACTCTAAAAATAGAAACACACTTTGCAGCTAACCAACCTTCAGGTGAAGTTGCTGCACAATTCGCAAAAGATGTTGAAAAAAACTCTGGTGGTGAGCTTAAAGTTGAAATGTATTATTCTTCAGCTGTAACAGGAAAAGCTCCAGAAATTTTTAACTCTGCTGCTAACGGTATTATCGACTGTGATATGTCAGGTGGTGCTTACCAAACAAGTAAGAATGCTGCTTTCCAATTTGCTGGAGATATTATGGGAGGATACGAAACGCCTTACCAAATGTATGACTGGTTAAATAAAGGTGGTGGTAGAGATGCACTTAACAATCTTTACAACAAATATGGAATGCAATTTGTTGGTTGGTGGATCCCAGGAATGGAGTCTTTGATTTCATCTAAACCACTTCCAAATATTGCTTCATTGAAAAATTTCAAATTTAGATCTCCTCCAGGAATGGAAACAGAGATCTTTGCTGAATTAGGAGCAAAACCAATCGTGATGGATTTCGGTGAAGTGCCAACTGCCCTTCAAACTGGAATTATCGATGGTGCTGACTTTTCAAACTTAGCTAATAATACTGCATCAGGTTTGTATGATACAAACCCTCATGCAACTTACCCAGGATTTCACTCTATGCCTGCTGACCATTTAGCATGTAATAAAGCGATGTGGGATAAGCTAAGCAAAAAAAATCAAAATGCTATTCTTAAAGCAATTGGAGATGCTGGTGCAGCTGTAACTAAATATGTAGAGGTTAAAAACGAAGAAGCCATTAAAGAGTTAAAAGGCAAAGGCGTTACTTTACATGATTTATCTAAAGCAGATAGATTAACATTCAGAGTAGCAGCTCAAAAAGCTTGGTCTGACTGGTCTAAAAAAACACCAGAAGCTAAAGTGCTAGTAGACTCGCACGTTGCTTACATGAAAAAAATTGGTTTGCTTAAATAAATTATCAAACCTTTAAAAAATAAAGGCAGGGAAATAATATCCCTGCCTTTTTTAAAATTAGTTTTCAGTTATGAAAAAAGAAGATTTAAATATCGATCTAGTTAATGATGAAAAAATTGCTAGCAAAGATGACTATGAAATTACATGGGTCGATAAAATAAACTTATTTATATCCCATACAATAAAATATTTAATTCCAGGCATTGTATTAGTTATGATGTACGAGGTGTTTGTAAGATACGTTTTGTTCGCGCCAACACTGTGGGCTAATGAGCTTTCATTATGGTTAGCAGGAATTGTATATTTAATTGGTGGAATTTATGCGATGCGAGTCAGAAGCCATATAAGAATAGTAATGCTTTACGACATCGTCTCAAGAAAAACTCAAAGAATTTTTGATCTGATTGGTGTAATTGTATTAGTTCTATATGTAATTGCATTAGTTTATGGGGGCATTCCAGATGCTTCACGTGCATTTTTAAAATGGGAAAGATTTGGAACAGCTTGGGATCCTCCTATTCCGGCAGTGTTAAAACCACTAATTTTGCTTTCTATGATTTTAATTACTCTACAAGCAATTAATAATTTAATAATTGATTGGAAGAAGCCAAAAGAAATTGCATATGATCCAACGAAAGATTTAAAATAATTATTTTATGAGCGTTGGTATCCTTTCATTAATTATACTTTTTGGTTTGATTGGTCTTATCTCCATTGGTGTGCCGCTAGGTTTTGCCTCTGGTTTTTTAGGAGCAGTTATTGTTTTGTTAAAAATTGGACCTAATGGTCTTGGGATCCTTCTTGCAAGAATGTATGCCCTTGTTACTACCTATTCTTTTTTATCGGTTCCTTTATTTATATTTATGGCTTCCTTGCTAGAGCGCTCCAACATTGCAAGAGACCTTTATGATTCTTTAAATGCATGGCTAAAAAAAACAAGAGGAGGAGTAGCAGTTGTTACAGCGATAATGGCTACGATTATGGCTGCTATGAGTGGAATTATCGGAGGTGAAATAGTTTTATTAGGATTAATTGCACTGCCTCAAATGTTGCGATTAAAATATAATCAAGATTTGGCTATTGGTGTTGTTTGTGCATCTGGGTCTTTAGGTACTATGATACCTCCATCAATTGTTTTGATTATATATGGATTAACAACTTCAACCTCGATTACATTATTATTTAAAGAAGCTTTTTTACCTGGCTTAATGTTAGCAGGATTAATTATAGCCTACATTCTCATAAGAACTCGTTTGCAACCTCATCTGGCCCCTATAAATGAAGATGAACCAGCTTTAACATTAAAAGAAAAAATAAAATATCTACCAGGATTACTTCCACCAATCATAATTGCAGTAGTTGTATTAGGATCGATATATGGTGGAATTACTGGAATCACTGAAGCAGCTGGAGTGGGTTGTATTGCGACTTTATTTTTAATCTTTATGAGAAAAGAACTAACTTGGTTCTTATTTAAAGACTCTTTGACACGAACTTTTAAGGCTACTGGAACTATCATAACGATTACATTTGGTGCAACAGTATTAGCTGGAGCTTATTCTTTAATTGGAGGACCAACTTACGTAGCAAACTCAATACTTGGCTTAGATATGTCTCCAATGATGATCATTTTCATAATGATGGTGATGTTCTTGATACTTGGGGCATTTATGGATTGGGTTGGTATCGTTCTGCTAACTATGCCAGTATTTTTACCCATAATATTAAAATTGGGATTTGATCCAATATGGTTTGGAATTTTATTTTGTGTAAATATGCAAGTTTCTTTTTTAAGTCCACCATTTGGACCAGCAGCATTTTACTTAAAGTCAGTAACTCCACCTCATATCACTTTGATAGATATATTCAGAGGATTTGGCCCATTCATCGTATTGCAGTTAATTGTACTCTTGCTAATAATGTTCTTTCCAGAGTTAACTCAAAACTTCCATAATTTTAAGAACATTAATCATTAGAATGAAACGAATAGCTTTTATAGGAACTGGCTTAATGGGTTTGCCTATGGCTATAAATTTATTAAAAAAAAATTATCCATTAAGTGCATTCAGTAGAACCTTGAGTAAAGCTGAACCTATTAAAAAATTTGGTGGTCACGTATCAAATTCGATTGAGGAAGCCGTAACTAATGCAGATGTAATAATTACGATGTTAACCGATGATAGCGCTGTGGATGCGGTAATGAAAGATGATAAATTTTTAAACAACATTAAATCAAAAGCCACTGTAATAGATATGAGTTCTGTTAAGCCAGAAACAGCAAAATTTCATAGCGATAACTTAAAGTTAAAAAACATAAATTATTTAGACGCACCAGTTTCAGGGGGAACTATTGGAGCAGAAGAAGCATCGCTTGCCATAATGGTTGGTGGAGAAGAAGAAATTTTTAATGAAAATTTTGAAATACTTAACGTAATGGGAAATCCCACATTGGTGGGTCCTGTCACAAGTGGTCAAGTTTCAAAACTAGCTAATCAAATCATAGTTGGTTTAACAATTGGTGCCGTAGCAGAAGCTGTTACGCTTTGTGAAAGAGCTGGGGCAAATCCTAATAAAATGATTAAAGCTTTAACAGGTGGTTGGGCAGATAGTAAAATTTTACAAACTCATGGCCTTCGAATGATAGCAAAAGATTTCACTCCAAAAGGTAAGACTTCTACTCATTTAAAAGATATGAATAATATCTTAGGTTGTGCAAAGAATTTCAATGTTCACTTACCTATTTCCACACTAGTTAAAGATATGTATAACACGTTAGTGAAAAACGGTCATGGTAACGAAGACCATAGTTCACTTTACAAAGAAATCGAGAGGATAAACAAAAAATGAGCGAACGATTAAAAAATAAAAACGCAATAGTTACTGCGGCAGGTCAAGGAATTGGAAAAGCAACAGCGATAGCTTTTCACAATGAAGGAGCTAATGTAATCGCTACAGATTTAAATGAAGAAACTTTAAAAAATTTAAACAAAGAGTATCCAAAAATTAAAGTTCAAAAATTAGACTCAACTAATAAAGCAGAAATTGAAAATTTTACAAAAACTTTAGGTAAAGTAGATATTTTGTTTAATGCAGTTGGATTTGTCCATCATGGAACTATTCTTGAATGTGAAGAAAAAGATTGGGATTTTTCTTTTAATGTAAATATCAAATCAATGTATTTTATGGTTAAATCAATTTTGCCTAAAATGATTGAGCAAAATGGTGGCAGCATAATTAATATTTCCTCAATTGCTTCAAGTATTAGAGGTCTACCCAATAGATTTGTTTACGGAGCTTCGAAAGCAGCGATCATTGGATTTACAAAATCGATTGCTGCTGATTTTGTAAAACAAAACATTAGATGTAATACCATAGCACCAGGAACGGTTCACACTCCATCATGGGAAGATAGGGTAAAGGCTAGTAAGGATCCTGTGCAAGCTAAAAAAGATTTTATAGCAAGACAACCAATGGGAAGATTAGGCACACCAGAAGAGATAGCTGCAATTGCAATTTATTTGGCAAGTGATGAATCAACTTTTGCAACTGGAAATATTTTTTCAGTTGATGGCGGAATGACAATATAAAAAGGAGAAAATATGAAACTATTAAGAGTTGGAGAATTTGGAAAAGAAAAACCTGCTGCATTGGATAAAAATGGCAAAATACGTGATTTATCAAAACACATAAAGGACTTTGACCATTCCACTTTAAACTTTTCTACTTTGGAAACTTTAAAGAAAGTTAACTTAGAAACTTTACCAGAGGTTACTTCTTCTACTCGAATAGGATCATGTATTGCAAAACCAGGTAAATTTTTAGCAGTTGGATTAAATTATTCTGATCATGCAGCAGAAACAAATGCTGAGATTCCAAAAGAACCAATTATTTTTAATAAAGCTGCAAATTGTATGGTTGGACCTAATGATAATATTATCTTACCAAAAGCATCTAAAAAATTAGATTGGGAAATAGAAATTGCTTTTGTTGTTGGAAAAAACACAAAATATATTACCGAGAAAGAAGCGCCAGATCATATTCTAGGTTATTGCATGGTTAATGATATTAGTGAAAGAGAGTGGCAAATTGAAAGAGGAGGTCTTTGGGATAAAGGAAAATCTGGAGACACTTTTGGGCCAACTGGTCCATATTTAGTTACTAAAGATGAACTAAAAGATGTTCAAAATCTTTCAATGTCTTTAGATATCGACGGAAAAAGAATGCAAACAGGTAATACAAATAAAATGATTTTTGATATGAATTTTATATTATCATATTTAAGTAATTTTATGTCACTACAACCAGGAGATATAGTTACTACAGGTACACCTCCAGGTGTTGGTATGGCAATGAAACCAGCTAAATATTTACAAGTAGGAAACAAACTTAAATTAAATATTGAAGGTCTTGGTGAGCAAAATTCACAAATTGTTGGTGAATAAAATTATTGCATTAAAATTATATAGCAACAAGTAGTAATTATGATAATAGTTTCATAATTAACGCATCATTAATCAAATGTTTTCAAAAAAATATTACTCAATAATCTTTGTATTTTTCATTAGTCTTGGAATGTCAATATTTATGTCCTGCATAATCACAATAGTAAATACAGGTATAGATTCGAACTTTATTTTAAGATGGTTTAAAGCTTGGGTGGTTGCTTTTCCTTTGGCATTTTTAGCAGGGAATTTTTTCTCACCAATATCCAAGAAAATAACTGATCGATTAACGTCTGGCTAACCTGAAATTAATACTTTCTTTCAAATTTATTAAATGATTTATTTCTTGAGCCTTTAAATTTTTTTTTAAATTTAAAAAATTTCTTTTTACCATCATCATTTTTTCTAAAATCTCTAGAGTTATTATTTGAGGAATTTGGTTTTTCATTATTATTTTTATCTCTAAAATCTCTTTTATCTCTAAAATCTCTATTTTTTCTAAAATCTCTGTTATCTCTGCCTTCACTTCTTTTTTTATCAAAAAAATTTCTTTTCTCGTCTTTTTTTGGTGAGCCAAAAAAACTTTTTCTTTCTGAAAACTGATCTCTTCCTCTGCTTCTATTCCTAGAAAACGGCTTTCTTCTTCTATTATTTCTACTATCTCCACTTCCTCTTTCTTGTTTAAAATTTGGATCTATTAATCTTTGAATTGCATTCCATTTGCTTCTATCTTCTCCACCAATAAAGCTTAGCGCTGAACCTTCCGCGCCTGCTCTAGCTGTTCTACCTATTCGATGAATAAAATCCTCGGGAAGTTGTGGTAAATCAAAATTTATCACATGTTTAATAGCTGGAATATCAAGACCTCTACTTGCAACATCGGTTCCAACAAGAATTCTAAAATGTCCATTTCTGAATGCCTTGATTACTCTATCTCTTTTATTTTGTCTCAAGTTTCCATGAATTGCATCAGCGTCATGGTCATCGTATTTTAATCTTTTAACCATCTTCTCTGCATTTCTTCGTGTCTTTACAAAAATTAATATAGAACCTTGTCTGTTATAAATTTCTTTAATAAGTTGATTGTACTTATCTCCATCTTTTACATGAATAACTTCTTGCTTTATTTTGTCTATTGGAGTTGATGTAGAACCCACAGCTATTCTGACAGGATTAGATAAATATTTTTCTGCTAACCTGACGATGTTATTTCCTAAAGTGGCTGAGAATAATAAAGTTTGATGTTTTTTTGGCACAGTTTGTAGGACTTGATTAATTTGAGGAGTAAAACCCATATCCAACATTCTATCGCTTTCATCTAAAACTAAAAAAGTAGTATTGTTTAATCTAAGTGTATTTCGTTTTAAATGATCATTAATTCTTCCGGGAGTTCCAACTATTAATCTTGGATTTCTTCTCATTTGGCTTAATTGTTTTTGCATTGAGTCACCACCAATCAATAAAGCAGTTCTAATATTGCCTCTGCCAATTAAACTATTCATTGTTTGCATAACTTGAGTTGCGAGTTCTCTAGTTGGTGTCATTATTAATGCATTATCTTTTTTTGTTTTTAGTAAAAAATTTACTAGGGGAATTCCAAATGCAGCTGTTTTACCTGTACCAGTTTGTGCGGTTCCTAAAATATCTTTTCCTTCTAACGCTACGGGAATTGCTTGCGCTTGAATAGGTGTAGGAGTTTTAAAATTAATGACAGCTATCGAGTCCATTAAAGTTTGCTCTAAATTGAGTGATTTAAAATTTTCCATAGTTTTTGGAGGAGAATTTAAGTTAATTATTAGGGCATCTATATACCTTTGTGGATGCTTTACAACTTTTTTGATAAGTTAAGGTATGGCTAGAAAGCGAAAACGAACTTTTGCTCAATATTTAGAACGAAAAAGAAAAAAAAGAAATACAAAAGGTTTTTTAAAAATCATTAAAGAAAGTAATAAAAATGTCAAAAAGATATAGCGGAAAATCCTTCAAAGACTCAAGTGTTATGAAAAAAGCTAAGCTTAGTATTAAAGAAAAAAGAAGATTAAAGAAGGAAAAAAAGAAAAATAAATAAATGTGCGGAAGATATGTAATAACTAAACCAGTAAGTAAAACTTTAGATTTAGTTAAAACAAATATAAAAGTTGAAGACACAGATAATTTTAATGCACACCCCTCACAAAAACTTCCGGTTATAAAATCTTACACTAATGGAAAAGCTTTGGAAAATCTTGAGTGGGGCCTTACCCCTTCTTGGGCTAAAGATAAAAAAGATTTTAAACCTTTAATTAATGCAAGGGTTGAAACCTTGGTTGAAAAAATTTCTTTTAAAAAATTAATTCAAACATCAAGATGCTTGGTAGTAGCTGATGGTTATTATGAATGGAAGAGGGTTGAGAAAGAAAAAGTGCCATACTTTTTTCAGCGTGAAGATAATGATCTAATGTTTTTTGCAGGAATATTTCAGGACAACAAGTTTTGCATCATAACTCGAGAAGCTAGTAATGAAATTAAAGAAATACATAGCAGAGAGCCACTGATTATAAACAAAAGTCAAATTAATAATTATTTAAATATAAAAAAAAATGGAATGGAAATACTAAATGCAATTAAAGCACCAAAAATCAAATTTCATGAAATAACAAAAGATGTAAATAATCCTATTAATAATGACCCGAGCTTGATTAACCCAATTTAAAAACTATATCTTATTAACTCTAGTTATGTGTCCCATTTTTCTTTTTTCTTTTGCTTCAACTTTTAAATAATCATAAAAAAATTCATCATTTGAAAATTTTATTTTTCTATATTTTTCAATTTCAAAACCTAAAATATTTTTCATTTCTGCGTTATAAGTTTTATTAAGTTTAATTTTTTCTAAATCACATACTGCCCTTATGTGATTTTCAAATTGGCTAATATTATACGCATTAAGTGTAAGGTGTCCTGAATTGTGTACTCTTGGAGCGATTTCGTTAACTAATAAATTATTTTTTTTATCTATAAAATATTCAACACACATCGTTCCCACATAGTTAAGTTTTTCTGCTATTAATTTTGCCTGATACTGCGCTTTGTCAAAAATATCTTTAGTAATTTTTGCAGGTATGATTGATTTATTTAAAATTTGATCTACGTGTAAATTTTCTATTGGCTCATACATAGAAATTTCACCATTTTGAAAGCGAGTAATGATTACAGAGATTTCTTTTTCTAAATCAATTTTTTTTTCTAATATATATTCTTGATTTAAATTTATATTCAAATTTTCTATTTCACTTTGATCTTTAATTACATATTGACCTTTTCCATCGTAGCCCATTGTGTTTGTTTTTAGTATGCCAGGCAAATAATCATCTAAATTCACAATATGCTCTTTGTTAGTAATGGGTTTAAATAAAGTTGTTTTAATACCTAGGCTATTAACAAATTGTTTTTCTAAAATTCTATTTTGTACTATTTTATTAATGGAAGGATTTGGGAAAATTGGTTTTATTTTTAAAATTTGCTTCAATGTTTCAAAAGGTATGTTTTCAAATTCAAAAGTTATTACATCTACTTTATTTGTAAATTCTTTAATCTTAGTTAAGTCATCATATTGCGCAAAAATTAAATCATCACAAAAATTTTTTGCTGGTGCATCTTTGTCATCTGTAATTACAACAGTTTTAATATTTAATTTTCTGGCTGCAGATGCAAGTAGACTACCTAATTGACCTCCGCCTATAATACCTAGATTAGGCATCGCATTAACCATTGTTATTTTGGTTTTCTTTTTACTGAAGCGGTTTGAAGTCTACGCCACTTCTCTAAATTTTTTTTAACCTTATGATCAAATAAACCAATAATTGAAGCTGCAAGTAATCCAGCGTTGAAAGCTCCGTTTTCACCAATGGCAACTGTGCCCACCGGGATACCTTTTGGCATTTGCACAATTGAAAGAAGGCTATCTAAACCTTTTAATTTTTTTGTTTCAACTGGAACGCCTATGACTGGAAGTGTTGTTATGGAAGCAATCATACCGGGTAAGTGTGCTGAACCTCCTGCGCCAGCTACTATCACGGCAAAATTATTCTTTATTGCTTTTTTTGCAAAATCAAACATTCTTTCCGGTGTACGGTGAGCTGAAACTATCTGAGTTTCATACTTGATGTTTAATTTTTTTAGAATCTCTACGCAATTTTTCATTATAGGATAGTCAGACTGACTACCCATTACAATTGCAACTTTTTTAATATTTTTGTTTTGTGACATAAAAATAACTTAACAACTTAAAATAAAAAAACAAATTTAATATTAAAAATTACTATAAATTAGTCTTGATAGCTTCAATTAAATTCTCTGTGCTTTGTGCTCCAGAAATATAAGTATTATTATTTATATTAAAAAAAGGAACTCCAGTTATACCTTTGCTTCTTGCATCAGAATCGCTTAAATTTATTTTCTTCATTTCTACCTCTGATAACAAAAAATCCTTTATTTCTTTTTCTTCTAAATTAAATTTTTTTCCAATTTTAATTAAATTATTTATATTCCCAATATCTATTCCTTCTTGAAAATAAGACTTAAAAATTTCATTAATAATTTTTAATCCAATTTTTTTCCTGTAAGCTAATTTAATTAATAGATGGGATAAGCTTGTGTTAGGTGTTAATATGATTTTATCAAAAACGAATGAAAGGCCTTCTTTTTTTCCTTCTTCAGCCATCCTTTCATACATTGGTCTAGCGATCTCTATGCCACCAAATTTATACTTTAAGTAATCAATCCTTTTAATACCCTCTTTTGGCATATCAGGATTAAGTTGAAATGGAACATGTTCCAAATCAAATGTACTATCCTTAAAAAAACTTAGAGCTTTCGCAAGTTTTGTATGGCCAATATAACACCAGCCACAAATAGTGTCGGAATAAACTTTAATATTCATAAAATTAAAGTTTTTATATTGAAGTATATTTAGATTGTCGAACCGATTTTAAAAGATGCTTAATTTTACTTAAATACTTCTTCTGTTAACCCAGTTTCCCCAACAATTGCTATCTGCACGATTTTGCAATTGAAACATAGACATTTTTTTAAAACGTCTATTCTTTACTCTAATTTTTACTTTTTTATTTCTGTTTGTTGATTGCATTTAGCGGGTATTTAAAAACAAAAGATGTCTGAACTATGACAATTATTTAATCTTTTTTAGAATTTTTAAACTATTTTAACTTTTTAAATAATTCTTCTGGAAGCTTAGTAACTAACCCTTTGCTATTTACAACCGCTAATTCTACCTCGGCTACAACCAAAAGTTCCTCTTTTCTTTTAACTTCTTGCAAAAGATTTAGTCTCACCTGTGATTTTTTAACAATGCTTGTTGTTATCTTTAGTTTGTCCTCAAAAAATGCTGATTTTAAATACTTTGTGTTGCATGAGCGCACTACAAAAATAGCATTATGTTTTTTTTTTAGTTCCTGGTGACTAATGCCAAATCTCTCATAGATCATCTCTGTTCTTGCTCTTTCAATAAATTTTAAATAGTTGGCATAATAGACAACCCCTCCAACGTCAGTGTCTTCATAATAAATGCTAAGATCAAATTGATGGGAACTATTCATGATAATCAATTATACAACTAACTAACTAAACCTAACAAGAAATTAATAAAAAAAAATAAACCTTAAAACACAATAAAAACAATTTTATAACAATTGTTTGTCTAACTAATTAACTAATTATAATCTATGAAAAAATTAATGCTTTTAAGTTTATTTTTAATTCTAGCTAACTGTTCAGCACATAGTGTTAAAGTTGGAAAGCGTTGTACTACGCCTACAGCTGACGGAAGTTTTGAAAAATCATACGTTTGGATAGTTGATAAAACAACAGTTCAAACTTTTGATAAAAAAATAAACAAAGATAACTGTATAAAAAATAGCTAAAATACTTTCAATTATTTATTAATTTGATATGTATTGCACAGTATGAATTTAACTTTGATAATTATACTGTGCGTAGCTATAAGTCTTGTATTAATCCTCTTTCCTCTATTTATTTCTTACAAAGCTGAAAAAGCAAAAAAAGATAGTGAATGGGATAAAATTGCTGAATACGGAAATAAAATAAACGAACAATCTCGTAAAAATAAGTTACACTAAGTAGCTTAAATTAATGAGAAGTTTTTTATTATTTTGCTTAATTATTTTTTTTATCACTCACTTACAAGCTATGGAAAATAAGCCTTATCATCATAATCTAGATGGAACCTTTAGAAACCCTGAAGGTAGTCCTGTTAGATCAAGCGATATTAAATTCTCATACTCAACATTCAGTAAAGAGAAGAAAAAATTAGATTTAACGTATCCTTCAGAACATGTGGTTTCTCAAGAAAAGGTTTTGTCCGATTTAAATAATTTGAAAGATAATAATTATATTGCTTGGATTGGACATGCTACTTTTTTAATTAAATTAGGGGACACAACCATTATCACTGATCCTTTGTTTTCTAAAAATGCTGGGCCACTAGTATTTGGACCTAAGCGATATATTGACCCTGCAATTCCTCTAAATAAAATTCCTAAAATAAATTTATTTTTATTAACTCACAATCATTATGACCATCTAGATTATAGAACTATAAAAAAATTTCCTCATAAAGAAGCAAAAGTCATCGTGCCCCTAAAACTATCAAAATACTTCACTAAAAATAAATTTAATGATGTGGAAGAAATTGATTGGTATCAAGAAACTCAAATAAATAATGATATAAAAATTACTTTATTACCAGCAGTTCATTGGTCGAAAAGAACACTAACTGATACCAATAAAACTCTATGGGGTAGCTTTCTAATAGAATATAAAGGTAAAAAAATTTTCTTTGCTTGTGATACTGGTTATGGAAATATTTACAAAGAATTAGGCAACAAATACGGACCAATAGATATTACATTTATAAATATTGGTGCCTATGATTTTAGGCCTATGTTTGAAAAATCTGTTTATCATACCAATCCTGAAGAGGCTTTAAATATTGGCAAAGATTTAAATAGTAAAAAACTTATTGGCATGCATTGGGGAACTGTTGTTTTGTCTCTAGAACCAATTATGGAACCACCAGTTAGATTTAAAAATTCTGCTGAAAAATATGGTTATCAAAAAAAAGATGCTATGATTTTCAAAATAGGCGAGGTAAAGAAACTGGAAGATATTATTGACTAATAATGTTTATTTTTTTTTAAATGTTTGGATATTTCAATAGACTTGTTCATAATTTTTATTAAATCATATACACTTTTAGCTCCTCTTTCTTGAGCTTCTCTCGCTAAAATAACAAATAAATTTGCTGTCATTATACTATCACCTAGAGCGGTATGTCTAATTTCTGGTTTGATTTTAAAAGTTTTGCATAAATCAGAAAGTTCATGACTTTCAAGATCTGGAAAAAGTGAAATAGCTAAAGAAAAAGTATCAAGTATTGGATTTAATTTAAACTTAAGAGCAAGTTCACTATAAGGAATAATTGTTTCAACAAAGTCTTGATCAAATTGAATGTTATGACCAACTATGGTGCAATTTGATATAAAATTAGAAATATCATGTTCTATTTCCCTAATCTTAGGCTTTCCAACAATATCTTTTTGATAAATTCCATGAATCTTTGATGATGATGAAGGAACATCTCTTTCTGGATCAATAAGTTGATCAAATATTGCATCTAATAATTTGAAAGATTTTACTTTTACGCCTGCAAAAGAAATTATTTTGTCTCCACTTCTAACTTCTAATCCAGTTGTTTCAGTGTCTATTATACAAAAAGTTTCTTCCGCTAATTTTCTATCATTAAATTTTTTTGGAAAAATCTTGTTTAAAAAATTAAACATATTCTTCTCCAAAATCACCTTTCAACCTTGTCTTTAGACTTTTAATTTCTTTTAAATACATTTTAAGTAGTTTTTTTTCTCTTTTATAAAGACCCTTAGGATCAATATAATTTTTAATAGGTAAATTCTTTTTGGCCTGTCTAATCTGAGCTGACATAAGAATACTAGATAAATATTCCAGGGCATTTTTTAAGAAATCAAACTCCTCTGTTGTAAAAACTTTTTTTTCTGTCAGTTCTTGCAAACGATCAATGGTTGAGCCCTTATCAACTTGATGTTTAATTGAGTACATTCTAATCGACTCAACAAGTGGGAGTGTTCCAGTGTGTTTTAAATTTAATAGATTTAAATTTTCATTATCTTCTTTTTCTAAAATAAATTGACCAAAAATACCTATTGCTGCGTTTGTTCCCTCATCTCTTTTATAAAGATATTTTAAAAATTGAGGTGTTTTTTCTAATTTCTTTAAAAGAAAATATCTCAATGATTTTGCTAAATTTTCATTTCCAAAGACAGGTTGAAAATCATAAAGCATATCTAAGTATCTTAGTGAATTATCATTTGAACTCTGAATCCAATCATCTAATTGTAGCTTCCAATCTTCCAAAGACTTTCTCCACAAATGATTGGTAGCCATTAAATCTCCTTTACAGTAAGGAATGTCTGCCATATCTAAAATTCTTGTAAATTCCTTTGCCAATTCATAAAAGTATTTATCTACCTGTTCTTTATTAGAAGAGGAATTTTCTAGGTCATATATAATTCCATTATCTTGATCTGGGTGTAAATAGCTTTCCATTCTTCCACCTGAACCCATAACAAGAACACAAAAATCAGGGATATTTTGTATTATTTTTTTTTCATTTACTTTTTTTTGAGCAAGTCGAATAGCTCTTCTATAGATGATTATGTTGATGAAACTTAACAAGTAACTTACATCAAAAGCACTCACTTTGTTGTTAAGTAAATTTTCAGCGAGTTCTATCTGTTTTTTTTTTAGTTTTACAATTCCGTCTTCATTTTTGTCAAAAGTAAGATCATCAATTTCTTTGATACTATCTCCTAATTCTGCTTCAAGGGCTTTATGCATATAAATAATTCCTAGAATATCTCCAGTCATATTAATAACTGGTAAATGCCTTAAATTATTTTTTCTCATCGTTCCAATGGCATGAAACAAAAGATCATAATCATAGACAAATTCAACTGGTGAGGTCATATAATTCCCAATCGGATCATCTGGTTTAGATTTAAAAATTATTTTTCTTACAATGTCTTGTTCTGTAATTATTCCGATTAATTTTTTTTCTTTTAAAATAAGAATAGTAGATTTTTTTTCTTTTTGAATTTTATCAATACATTCCTTTACAGAACTATCAGCGTCACAAGCTAAGAAATCTAAAGAAACAAAATCTTTAGCTTTTTTTGTAAACACTTCAATTAATGAAGATCTAGTAAAACTCATAGGTTTTAATACTTAGCTTGCTTTTCTTTTTTTTCTTTCGGTGTCTAATAATGTGGTTAATGAATCAACCATAACATCACTTGCTCTAAATATTTCATTAGATTTAAATTCATTAGAAACATTTTTTTCTGGATTTGTCTTGTCTTCAATAACTATTCCTTCTGAGGGAGAATTATTTTTAATATAAATAAGTATCAACCAATCTTCATCTTGTGCTTCATCCCATTTAATAAATATTTCTCCTGTTTCAAATCTTCGATCCACCACTCTCAAGATATTTAAATATTTCGGAATATATCTCTTGTTAATCTGAAAACATAAACTATGCGCAGATCTGTAAAAACTTTCTAGGGCAAATTCGACCTTTTGTCTTTGTTCGTTATATTGTCTCTCTTTTTCAAGAAGTGAACTTCTGTCCTCTCCTTCTTCAACTTTAATTCCTAACTGTTCAATTCTTTCACGAATTTTTTGATCTCTTAATGCTTGGTATTTTTGTTTAATTTTTTCAATTCGTTGCTGAACTTCTTCGTAAGACTCTCTTTCTTGGCTAAGAACATACTTTTCTAAATTTTTAATTTCTAGTGCTTCCCTTTTTCTAAATTGTTCAATCTTTTTCTCTAGTCTAATTTGCTCTAAAAACTTTCTTTGTTTTTCAGCTTGTTCCTTTCTTACTAACGCTTGTTCAATTCGAATAAATTTTTGTAATTCTTTTTTTCTTTCTTTTACTAAAGCTGCTTCGTCTTTTAATTCTTGTTCTTTCTGTTTTTTTGCTAATTCTTTTTCTAATTTAATTTTTTTAATAGACTCTATTTTTTCAATTTCCATCTCCTTAATTCTTTTTTGTTTTTGATGTTCCCTTTCTTCAGCTATTATGGTCTTAATATTATCGATTGAATTAGAAATTGACTGAAAGAATTTAAGAATAAAAGAGTCTAAATTAAAATTTAATTTAAAATTAAATTTCTCTCTAAAACGTATAATAGAAACAATAGCTGCTCGGGTTGTTTTGTTTACTTTTATTCTTTTTTTAGAATTTTTTTTATTTTTTATTTTTAAGATTTTTTTGCTTTTATTTCTTTGTTTTTTTACTTTAATAATTTTTTTTATTTTTACTTTTTTTAAATTTAGTTTTTTTTTACTAAAATTTTTTAATTTATTATTAATTTTTTTTTTCTTTTTTTTCATTACTATAAAAGCTTTTTCTTAATAACAGTTAGTTATCTATAAATATAGTCTCTAGTAGGGGGTGTTGTGTCTAACTCTTTTGAAAGTTGTATTTGATAAACAACCTGATCTCCAAACTTAAAGGCAGCCTCACAAGATGCAAGATAAAATTCATACATTCTATAAAATCTATCATCAAACATTTGTAATACTTTTTCCTTATTCTCTAAAAACCTTTTCTTCCAATGTTTTAAAGTGTGGGCATAATGTATTTTTAAAACCTCTAAGTCTGACACAATTAAACCTGAGCTTTCTATGGGCCCAGCAATTTGGCTAAGGCTTGGGGTGTAGCCTCCAGGAAAAATATATTTGGTTATCCAAGGCTGTGGATCTCTTGGTAAGTCAACACTGCCTATCGTATGTAGTAAGGCAACACCTCTTTCATTTAATAAATCATAAACTTTATTAAAAAAAGTCTTGTAGAATTTTCTTCCAACATGCTCAAACATCCCTACTGAAACAATTCGATCAAATTTTTCATTTATCTCTCTATAATCAATCATTTTTATTTCTACCTGATTATTGAGATGCAATTCTTTTATCTTCTTGGTGGCATGATTAAATTGATTTTTCGATAGGGTAACACCAGTTACTTGGCAATTATATTTTTTTGCAATCTCCATAGCTAAATAACCCCACCCACACCCAATATCTAAAATTTTTTGATTAGGTTTTATATCTAGTTTTTTTATAATGTGATTTATTTTATTTAACTGAGCTTGTTCTAATGACTCATCTTCATTTTTAAAATATGCGCATGAGTATTGTTTTAACGGGTCTAAAAATAGAAAATACAAATCATCTGAGACATCATAGTGATGTGCGACATTCATTTTTGACTTTTTTATAAAATTAAAATTAGTTAATAGCCTAAAAGATCCTCTAAATTTATTTAAGAAATTATTAAAAGGGTTTATTCTTGTTCTTCCAATATTTTCCAAAGCTAAATATAAAAAATCAGTTAACGAACCACTTTTAAAATATAAATTACCATCGGTATAAGCTTCACCAAAATATAAATCTGGATAAAAAAACAATTTATAATGTAAAGATTTTTCTTTTAATTTAATTTCAATTAAATTCCCTTGATCTGGTTCGCCTATAATGTATTTTTTTCCAAACGCATCTTCTAAAATAAACCCACCTTTTTTAAAAAGCTTATTTAGAAAACGAGCTAAAAGCATTTTTACGCTGCTATATTTTTTTCAGGAATAAAATTTATTTTTTTTAAATTACTTAGTAGTTCTTGTTTTTTTTCAGAGTTTAATAAAGTCAATGGTGGTAAAATATTTTTGTAAATTTTATTTTCCTCGTTTAAAAAAGAATGTAGAGCTGAAATCAATGGGTAATTATCAAAAGTTTGCCTAACATTTACTAATTTTTCATTAACTGTTTGATTTTTCTTTCCTTCAAAATCATCGAAAACTTTTCTTGCCAAAGAATGTGTAACATTGGTAACTGCTGAAATACAACCACTGCACCCAAGCTCCAATCCTTTTAATAATTTAGCCTCAGATCCTGGAAACATTTTAAAATTTGGAATTTTTAGACTTTCAAATAAATTATAGCTTGAGTCCTTGCAGCCAATGACTTGTTTTGGAAAATTATTAACTAATTTTTTTACAATATCCTGATTAAAGAGATAGCCGCTGAGCTTTTCAAAATTATATAAAATAATTTTAATTTTTGGAATTTTAGAAATAATTTCAGAATAAAAGTTAAAAACTCCCTCGTCAGAGTTCCCTTTATAATAAGCAGGGGGCATAATTAAGAATGTTTGATATCCATATTCCATTGAATATCGAATGATATCAATATTATCTTTTAAAGAATTTACCCCGGTACCAATATAAAATTGATTTTTAAATTTGCTGGTTGAAGTTTTTGAAATTAATTCTTTTTTTTCTGATATTGAAATTAATTGACTTTGACCCGTCGAACCAAAAAAGAAAACGCCATGCAGACCATTTTTAATAATAGATTCTGCATGAGAAATTGTAGACTCTATATCAAGACTTAAGTCTTCTTTGAGGATACTTAATCCTGCAGCATAAACACCATTTTTAATCATATTTTTACCTAACTTTATTTATCTAAGTTATATTAATAAATTAATAAATATGAAAGTTTTAGTTATTCAACAAAGAATGGGTATTGGAGATATGGTAATTTTTTTACCCTATATTCACGCTATCTCTAAAAAATTTCAATCTAAAATTACAGTTCTAGCTAAGGAAAACTCAAAGGCTGAGCAACTATGTGCTGACGATGAACATATTGAAGAAATTATTTACCTTGATAGAAATAAAGATAAATCTGGTGAGCATGATGGATGGTTTGGTTTTTTTAATCTCTTAAAAAAAATAAAAAATAAAAAATTTGATAAAATATTTATTTTTAATGGATCATTAAGATATCTGCTCCTTGCGAAACTTTGTGGTATAAAAGATATTTATCAATACCCGCTATTTACTAAAAAAGATAATATTGTTTTAACAGCAAAAAAATTTGTTGAAACATCTCTCAAAGAAACTGTTTCTACCCAACCAAAAATTTATTTGAATACAAGCGAGATTGATAAAGCAAAACTTAAGTTTAAATTTGATAAACAATTTAAACATATTTGTATTGGTTTTTCAGCTAGTGGCCCAACCAAAAGGTGGGATATTGAAAAGTACATATTATTAGCAGAGCAAATAAATAAAAAGAATCCATCAAAATTTTACCTTGCTGGAGGACCAAACGATGAAATTTATTTTCAAAAATTTTTTAATTCTTCCATAAAAGAAAATTGTATTTCATTTAAAGATTTTTTAATTAAAGATACGTTGCCTATTATAAAAAATTGTAACTTGTATGTAGGAAATGATACAGGTTGGTTACATATATCTGCTGCCTTAGAATTGAAATGCTTGGCTTTATTTATGGATAGCCCTGCAAAAGCATATGGAAAATATTCAAAAAATATTTCTATTGTAGTTCCAGAAGGAGAAACTGAAGACTCGACATCCCATAATACCTTAGGTAAAGATAAAATAAGTTTTGACAAAGTTTTGCAGAAAACTATTGAATTAATTAATTGAAATCGGCTTTTAAAATTTTATCTTTAGCCTCATTTACCAACTGACTTAATCTTTCAGTATTTACATCTCTATTCATATCAGGATGAATTTTTTTTTGAAGCTTATTAGCAGCTTTGAGAACATCTTCTTTGTTGCACCCTTTTTTCAATCCTAATATTTTATAAGACTCATCTAAAGAGATAGCTTGATTTGCAGAAGGATTTCCTGCTCCATACGAAAATTTACCTGTGCTTCTCAAATATTGAATAAGCCTCCAAAGCTGAAAAATTTGAAAAGTTGTTAATCCTTTAATTTTTAGTCCTTTTAAAAAAATTAATAATAAAGGAAGTGAGAATAAAAATCTTCCAGCGTAAGCTAACAAAACTGCTAAAATTAAAGATAGTATTAAAATAATTTTTCTAGATTTCTGAGCTATAGCTTTACTACTCGTTTTTGCAAACCAGTTTAAAAATAAATAAACAATGACAAATATGACAGTTCCAACTAGTAATAAATTCATATAATAATTTTTTTTAATGAATATACCAAAATTACGTAAACAACCGATAATAAAATCCTGCCATAACATTAACTGGGAGGACGAATACTCCTGGGTACATCAAGAAAATATTTTGGAAGTATTAAAAGATGGCTCTAAGCTCTTGCCTGAGGTTAAAGAATATCTAATTGAAGAAAATACTCACACGGAAAATGTGATGGCGGATACAAAGGAATTACAAAAAAAATTATTTAATGAAATAAAATCAAGGATAAAATTAGATGATGAAAGTCTTCCTTATAAAGACAAAAAATATGAATATTGGACAAAAGTTACTAAAGAAGGAAACTACTCAAAAAAACTAAGACGAAAAATTGGTGAAAAAAATAAAGAAACATATTGGGATGGTGACCTTGAGGCCAAAGGAAAAAAGTTTTTTAATACGGGAGACATCGCTGTTTCAAATAATGATGAGCTATTAGCTTACTCTGTTGATGATAAAGGGAGCGAATATTTCACAATATTTGTAAGGCATATAGCTGATAATAAAATAATAGAGGAACCAATCCCTGATACTGCTGGTGGTATTACGTGGTCCTATGATGATAAATATTTTTTTTACTCTAAATTAGATAAATTTCATAGACCGAGACAAATTTATAGACACAAACTTGGCTCAAAGGTTAAAGATGATGAATTAATCTTTGAAGAAAAAGATGAGAGGTTTACTTGTGGTATTGGTACCAGTTCGGATGAAAAGTTTTATTTCATATCCACATCAGAGCACACAACTTCTGAAGTATATTTTTTCACAAAAGATCAAACAAAACCAGAGCCAAAATTAATCTTAAAAAGAAAAGAAGGAGTAGAATACTCTATAGATAGTTGGAATGGTTATTTTTGGATGCACACAAATCAAGATGCAAAAGATTTTAAAATTTCAAGATGTAAGCATGAAGAATTAAATAACTGGAAAGACTTTGTGCCTGCAAAAGAAGAAGTATTAATTGGAGGATTTGTCTTACTAAATGATTGGATGATTAGATCAGAAAGAGTGGATGCGTTACCAAAATTATTTATTAGAAACTTAAAAACAAACCAAGAAGAAGAGTTAATTATTTCTGATGAAGAGATTATAAGTCCGGGTATGACCTTAATGCAAAAGGATAGAAATACTAATACTCTTAGAATAGGTTACGAATCTCCTAAAACTCCATCAAGAACTTATGAATATAATATTGTCACCAAAGAAAAAAAATTAGTTAAGGAGCTAGAGATACCATCTGGTTATAATCGAGATGACTATGTTGTAAAAAGAAAAAACTGTTTAGGACACGATGGTAGAAAAATACCTATAACAATTACTTATCATAAAGACACAAAACTTGATGGGAGTGCAAATCTTTTATTATATGGCTATGGAAGTTATGGACACAGCATTTCTCCAAGTTTTTCTACAACGCGTCTTAGTCTAATAAATAGAAATATAATTTGGGCAACAGCACATATTAGAGGTGGAATGGAGCGAGGTATGAAATTTTGGGAAGAAGGAAAAATGTTAAATAAAAAAAATACTTTTAAAGATTACATCTCTTGTGCAAATTATCTAATTGATAATAAATTTACTAGTAAGGGAAAAATTATTGGCTACGGAGGTAGTGCTGGAGGTTTATTGATGGGTGCAGTTGTCAATGAAGCGCCTGATCTTTTTTTAGGAATGATAATGGCTGTTCCCTTTGTGGATTGCTTAACCACCAATCTTGACCATTCTCTTCCATTAACCGCAGGAGAATTTAATGAATTTGGAAATGCAAAAGAAAATCCAGAACATTTTAAGTATATTATGTCTTACTCTCCTTACCATAATATAAAGAAAATGGATTACCCTCATTTACTAATCACAACAAGCTTATCAGATAACAGGGTTTTATTTGACGAACCTACAAAATTTACAGCCAGACTTAGAGATATGAAGACAGATAATAATTTACTTCTTTTTAAATGTGAGATGGATGCAGGACACGGTGGTAAATCTGGTAGAGATGCAGCTATTGAAGAAGTGGCTTTTGATTACTCTTTTGCACTCAAAATTACTAATAAACTCAATTCTTAAACAACATTTACCTCTAAATTTTCAAGGCCTTCTATTTTAGCTTTCAATTGGTCTCCTTTTTTAACTGGTCCAACTCCCGCAGGCGTTCCAGTCATAATAAGGTCTCCTCCTGAAATACCATAAAATTTTGATAGATGAGATATGATTTCTGGAATTTTCCAAATCATCATATTTAAATTACCTTCTTGTTTGATTTTATTATTAACCTCTAGTTTAATTTTTCCTTTATCCATTAATCCAGTATCTTCATACCTAGATAAAATTCCTATCGGAGCAGATTTTTCAAAAGCCTTTCCTATTTCCCACGGCCGGCCTAATTTTTTTGCTTGAGCTTGCAAATCCCTTCTTGTCATATCTAAACCAACCGCAAAACCAAAGATATGTTCATATGCTTTTTCTTGCAAAATATTTTGACCACCTGATTTTAAAGCTACGACCATTTCTATTTCATGATGCACATCATTTGTTTGGGGCGGATAAGGAAATTTATTATCAATGGCTATATTGTTAGGGTTTTTTTGAAAAAAAAATGGAGGCTCTTTATTGGGATCAAAACCCATTTCAATCGCATGATCAGCATAATTTCTGCCAATACAGTAAATTCGTCTGACAGGAAATAAATCCTTGGATCCCTTAATATTTAAATAAGGCTGTTCAGGTTTTTTGATAATATAATTTATCATTTAACTTTTTTAAATAATCATCATTAATAAACTTTAATATGAACCCTTGAAATATATTTTTTTATTATTATATCCCATTTGTTGGTTGCCAAATGGGACTAACAATTAACCTTGCTAACAAAGGAGGAAAATATGACAAGTAAGGATCTATCGATCTTTAATTCACTTCGACCTTTCAGCATTGGATTTGATGATATGTTTGATCAATTTGAATCTATGCTTGGAAACGGTGGGTTATCAGTTCAAAGTAACTACCCGCCTTACAACATTAGAAAAGCAGGCAAAGATAAATATGCTATTGAAGTAGCATTAGCAGGCTTTAATAAAGATGATGTTGAAGTAGAATATGAAGACAATCTTTTAACAGTAAAAACTAAAGAAGTTAAAAAAGCTGTTGAGAAAGATGAGGATGGTGACATTATTCATCGAGGAATATCACAAAGATCATTCGCAAGATCATTTACAATTGCAGACGATGTAAAAGTAAATGGTGCAGAATTAAAAGATGGTCTTTTAACTATTACTTGTGAAAAAATCGTACCAGAAGCTAAGAAAAAAAAGCTTATACCTATTAAATAATAAATAACCTTACTTGCGGAGAATTTCTCCGCAAGTAACTGTTTTAGATATTATCCCAAAAATATTTAGCCAAATTAATGTTTGTTAATTTGAAATATGTTTTTAATCCAGTTGGACTTGTAACATTAATATCTCCAATTAATTTTTCTTGTACAAAATCTATACCAGCAAAATAAATTTGTTTTTGTTTTAATAATCTTGCTACTTCCATACTAATTTTTTTTTCTTTAGCAGTTAAATCATTAAGGATTGCATGAGCTCCTTTGCTCATATTGGACAAAATACTTCCTTTTTTAGGCACTCTTGAAATTAATCCTTTAATTTTTCCATTAATTATAAAAACTCTTTTATCACCTTCAGATACTTTGCTTAAAAATTTTTGAAAAATTATATGATTATGTTTTTTTATAAATCTTTTGATTAAATTCTTATTAAAATTTTTTAAATAAACAACTTCATTACCGCTGTATCCATTAATAGGCTTCATAACTACTTCTTTATTTCTTTTAAAAAATTTCTTAATTTCTAATAAATCTTCACTTATTAAAGTTGAAGGCATGTATTTAATAAAATTAATAGAAAATAACTTTTCGGGTACTTCTCGTATAGCTTTTGGATGATTAAGGATTTTAATTGTTTTTGATAAATGCTCTAAGATAAAAGTCGTATTAATATATTGCTGATTAAATGGCGGCTCATTACGAATTAATATTATTTTAGAATTTATTAGATTAAAATTTAATTTCTTAATTATCTTAAAAAATCTTTTTTTATCATCATATAATTTTAAATAGGTACACCTAGCAAAAACACTGCCATTGATAAAACTTAAATTCTCTGGTTCAAAATAATAAATATGGTACCCTCTTTTCTGAGCTTCAAGCGCTAAAAAAAAGGTTGTGTCTGTCTCAAAATTAACTCTGTTTAAACTAGAGCCCTGAATAGCTAAAATCTTCATTGTTATAATTAAAAAATTCTAAATCTCCTTGTTTATTAAATTTCTCTAAAAGTAACTCTGCTCTATTAGTTTTCTTTTCAATAATATCTTCGATGTGCTTTAGGTAAATAGTTTCATTTTTATTGTTAGAATTTATTTCATTTCTTTTCTCTAAACCTTTTTTTGAAATATTTAAAAATATCTTACCCCAATCTGATAATTTTTTTCCCATTAATGTTGTTTTCAATCCCGTTTGAGGTGATTTAACATAAGCTTCCATAATTTCATCTTTTGTCCAATTTTTAATCTCATCATAAGCTTCGTCTAATGCGCCATATAGAATACCAGTAAAAAAAGCGGGACCATTACAAATACATCCCCAATCGCACGTATCTAAAGATCTTAGTTCAATGAATTGCTTCAATCTAACTTCAGTAAAAATTGTGGCTAAATGAGTTTCAAAATCTTTAAGGGAAGCTTTAATTCCTTTTAGCGGTAAAAAATCTCCGTTCAAAAAATCCTTAAATGTTTGTCCGTTGGGCTTAATATATTTTCCGTCTTTTATAACAAATAGAAGTGGATAATTAATTGCATAGTCTAAATACTTTTCAAAACTGATATTTTCAAATGCTACTGGCATAATTCCACCCCGAGAAGTTTTTTGCCAAACTTTATTTCGATATGATAAATAACCAGTTTTCTTTTTGTTAGCAAAAGGAGAGTTGGAAAATAAAGCAATTGTTATCGGAACAAGATAATTACTTACTTTAAATTTTTTTATAAAATCATCTTCAGAAACATAGTCATAATTAATTTGAATTCCTGCTGTTTGATACATCATATCTAAACTAAGTTCCCCACCTTTAGGCATTTCCTTAGTCATAATTCGGTATCTTTCTTTAGGGTTTTGAGGAACTTGTTCTAAATTATTAAAAGGATCAAAGCCAATAGATGCTGTCCTTATTTCTGTGTCCTTGGTGACTTCTTTGATTTCTTTAAAATGTGATGAACTTTCGCTGCATACTAAATGAATGTTTTTTAAAGGTGCACCTGATAATTCATACTGCAAGCCTGGCTCGGTTGTAATTTGCTGCTCTCCTCTTTTTAGACCTATAATGCTTTCTTTTTCATAAATTGGTTTCCAGTCAAACTTTTCCAATTTTTTAAAAATAAGTTTTAATTCTTCGTAATTAACCCTTCTTTTTTCTTTGCCAGAAAATAAAAACTTTTCATGCTCAACGCCAATTTTTAATTGATTTTGATTTTTAATACCTTTTGAAAAGTACTCTATTAACTCACTTTTAGATTTTATGAATGACATGCTAAAAACAGTTCTTACTGCTAAAGCCTAAAACTGTATTATCTTTATTCAACTCAAATTTTCTTTCACAACTAATTTTTAATTTTTTACTTACATAGACATAATATCTATTTCGTGTATTTCCAAAATCTATACGATCTGGTTTACCAAAAAAAGCTACTAGATCTCTTTCGTTTTTACCAATCCATTTACTTAATTCTTGTTCTTCTTTTTTGGTTGCTTGATCTACTTTTGTAGAAATAGTCTGGCATCCAATAATGCTAAAAAAAATTAAAATTAAAAATATGTTTCTAATTGTTTTTGTCATTTTCAACTAAACATAGAATATACCAACTTTATAAACAGATACATTACCTTTAGGTTGCAAAATACAATTAATTCAAAGGATTTTAAAGATAATTTACGGTAATTAACTGCAACAAGGAGAATCTATATGTTTGAAAAATATTTCGATTATAAAAAAAATAAAACGACTTATAAAACTGAAGTGTTGGCTGGTACTACGACTTTCTTAACTATGGCCTACATAATGTTTTTAAATCCTTTTATTCTTTCTGGTGAATTTGCTGGAACAGAAAAAGGATTTTTTGACTTTGGTGCGGTATTTACTGCAACAATAGTTGCTACGGCTTTGGCTTGTTTCATTATGGGCTTTTACGGGAAAACTTGGCCAATAGGACTAGCTCCTGGAATGGGCATAAACGCTTTCGTTGCTTTTGGTGTTGTTGGAGGAATGGGATACACACCTCAACAGGCTTTAGGTGGAGTTTTGGTTGCAGGGGTATTATTCTTAATAATATCTTTAACGCCTTTGAGAGCTTGGCTAATTAATTCAATTCCAAAAAGTCTTAAACTTGGAATAGGTGCGGGAATAGGTTTGTTCTTAGCAATCATTGGGCTTGAGATCATGGGAGTGGTAGGTGATCACCCTGTAACACTTGTTACAATTGGAGATCTAAAAAATCCTTTGGTACTTTTAGGCTGTCTAGCTTTTGTTAGCATGATTGTATTAGAAAAATTAAATATAAAAGGAAATATCATCATTGGAATAATTGTGTTCAGCGTTATTGCTTGGGTGAGTGGACTTGCTAAATTTAATGGTTTGGTAAGTACTCCTCCATCAATGTCATACTTATTTGAGTTTGACCTTGGTGCTGCATTTACAGCAGGTATGTCTACTGTGATCTTTACTTTATTGTTTATAGATTTCTTTGATACTGCGGGCACACTAACATCTGTTGCTAACGTAGCAGGAAAAGTTCAAGCTAACGGTAAAATAGTAGACATTGATAAGGCAATGATGTCAGACAGTGTTGCGACAGTAGCTGGAGCTTTAATGGGAACTACAACAGTAACAAGTTACGTAGAGTCTGGTGCTGGGGTAAAAGAAGGTGGCAGAACTGGAATGACTTCAGTTGTCATTGGAGTTTTATTTTTAGCTTGCTTATTCTTGTCACCATTAGCTACAAGCTTACCAAAAGAAATTGATGGAGCTGCACTTTTATATGTTGCGATTTTATTCGTGAGAAACATCGTTGACATAAGTTGGGATGATATTTCTGAGTCAGGTCCAGCTGTTCTAGCTATGATAGCTATGCCACTTACTTATAGTATTAGTAATGGTATTGCTCTTGCGTTTATAGCTTACGCATTAATTAAGATTTTTACTGGAAAATTTGGTTCTACTTCTCCTGCAATATGGTTAATTGCTGGGTTAAGTGTTGCAAGTTTTGCTGTAAATTAAAAATTAAATTTTAAGGGCTGGTGAAAACTGGCCCTTATCTTTTGTGCTTCTTAAGTAAGTCTTCTATTCTTACCTCTTCATAATTTTCAAAAGGCTGAACAATCCAAGGGTTATCATCCAATCTTTCTGCACAATAATCAGGCTCAAAAGTTGAGTCCTTTTTTTTCCATAGAACTGCAGTTTTGATTGATTCAATATTGTCTTTAATTGGAGGATATTTTTTTAACCACTCAATGCTTTTATTTAAAGTAATACCTGTGTCTGAAAGATCATCACACAAAAGCAACCTGCCTCCCATATCATGAACTGTTGAACTCATTTCCCTTGAAAACACAAGTTCACCTTGCTGATCTTCCACACCTGTTCCAGAGTAAGACTCTACAGCGAGATAAGCACATTTGAGTTTAAAAATTCTGCTTAATACATCAATAATTGGTGCGCCACCTCTCATAATACCAATAAGCATAGTGGGTTTAAAACCACTCTCGTGTATTTTAACTGCTAATTTTTCTACTATTAGATTATATTGTTTCCAGTCTATGATTAGTTTGTTGGCCATAGAAATTATTAATTCTTTTTGGAGGTATTGTAAATGAGCAAAGGATATTGGATAGCACTTTATAAAAAAATTGAAAGCACTGAAAACTTAGGTGATTACGCAAAACGTGCCACTGAAACAATTATAAGTCATGGTGGCAAACCATTAGTTAGAGGAGGAAAGTATAACGTATTAGAAGGAGAAAACTATCCAAGAACAGTTATTTGGGAATTTCCGTCTTATGAAGCTGCAGAGAAGTGTTATAATTCTAAAGAGTATCAAGGTGCTTGGGAACTGGCTAAAAAAACAACTGAGCGAAACCTACAAATTGTTGAGGGTTTTAATACTGTATAGCTTTTGGTTCATTATCAATAGATCTCCATAAATACCAAGTTGCTACGGAACAATGTGGAGAAAGTTTTTTATAAAGTTTTTGTACAAATGAACTTGGAGGCGGATATTTTTTTTTATAATTATTTGAAATTGCTCTCAAAAGACCAATGTCTTGTATTGGCCAAATATTAGATCTATTAAAAGTAAAAAGTAAAATCATTTCAGCGGACCATCGTCCTATTTGTCGTAATTTAGATAAATACTGAATAGCTTCTTCGTCACTTAGTTTTTTAATTAAACTCGGTTTAAAGCTTTTGTCTAAGAATTTTTGAGCTAACTCTTTTATACCTCTTACTTTTTGCCTGCTGAGCCCACACTTTTTAAGATTTATAAAAGTTAATTTATTAACTATTTTTGGACGAATGTTGCCTTTACATAGAAGTTTAAATCTATCAAAAACAGAGTTGGCTGCCGCAACACTAATTTGTTGACCAACAATACTCTTGCATAGAGAGAAAAAAATATCATTCCTACTAATTAGATAGCCTGAATTGTATTTTTTTATTAATTTTTTAATTATCTTATCTTTTTTTGATAATTGAATTTTTGCTTTATTCCAATAAGCCGGTGGTTTCTTCATGATCTTGGTGCAACAATTTCCTTTTTTAATTGTTTTTCTCTAATAAAAATAATGAAAGAACTTGCAACAACCAAAGCTGAACCAGCTAACATTAGAGGCTTTGGAACTTCACCCCAAATAATAAAACCAAAAGTAATAGCAAAAACTAAACTTAAATATTTAATTGGAGTGACTAACGAAGCTTCTGCTAATCTATAGCTTTGAGTTAACAACAAGTTAGCTACACTTCCACATAAACCCATTACTACAAATAATAATAAATCTTTTGCTGTTGGCATTACCCAGCCATAGGGAAATGTTACTAATCCTATGATTGTACATAAAAAAGTAAAGTAAAAGGCAATTCTATAATTTGGTTCAGTTTTTGATAAAGCCCTTACACTTATAGCCACCCCGGAAAAAAAAATGCAAAAAAGTATTGGTGATAAATAATAATAATTTAATTCTGCATATGCAGGCTGAACTATTAAAAGCATACCTAAAAAACCTATAAAAACTGCCGACCATCTTTTGACTCCAACTTTTTCTGACAAAATTAAAATTGAAGCAATTGTAACAAAAATTGGACCAGCAAATGTAAGGGACACTACGTCTGCCAAAGGTAAATTCCTTAATCCAAAAAAAATACAAATAAAAGCAGTTGTACCAGCAATGGCTCTAAACGCATGTAAGCCTGGCCTAGAAGTTTTATAAAAATCTTTCCATCTATCTCTTGGAATAATTAAAAAAATTGGTATTAAACCAAAAAAAAATCTTGCAAAGAAAACTTCTCCAAAGGGATAATAATTTAGCCATTTGACGCATAAATCCATTACCGCAAAGCACATAACGCTTGCGACCATGTACAAAACTCCGGTTTGATTTCTTGTAAGCAATTGAATATCCTTTAGCTTTATTAACATATTATTTCACTATGCAAAAATGTTACTTAGCACTTGGATGCTTTTGGAAACCTGAAGAAATATTTAGACAAACAAAAGGTATTTTGAAAACTGAAGTTGGGTACGCAGGAGGTGATAAGAATAATGTAAGTTATGAAGAAGTTTGTGAAGGTAATACAGGCCATGCAGAAACTGTTAAACTAACTTTTGACGAAAATATTATTTCATACGAACAAATAATAGAAACTTTTTTTAAAATTCACGATCCAACACAAAAAGATATGCAATATCCTGATGTTGGAACTCAATACAGAAGTGAAATTTTTTACGAAGATGAAAACCAAAAAGATATAGCTGAAAGAATAAAAAATAAATTAAATAAAAAGTTTGATGGTAAAATTGAAACCATTATTTCAAAAATAAAAAATTACTGTAAAGCTGAAGAGTATCATCAAAAATATATAATGAAAAAAAGAATTTGATGACTTTAGTATCTACAGATTGGTTGGAAAATAATTTATCTAAAGTTAAAGTTTTGGATGCAAGTTGGCATATGCCTTCAACCAAAAGGAATGCGGAACAAGAGTTTTTAATTAATCACATTCCAAATTCTCAATTTTTTGACCTCGATAAGAATTCTGATAGCAATAATCCACTTCCACATATGTTGCCTTCAAAGGAAAAATGGAAAGAAATTATTTCAAACTTTGGAATTGAAAATGATGATTATGTTATCATTTATGATGACTCTGACGTCATAAGTTCATGTAGATGTTGGTATATGTTTATATATTTTGGTCACGATATTAAAAAAATTTCTGTTTTAAATGGTGGATTAAAAAAATGGAAAAATGAAAATAGAAAATTAACTAAAGATATTTTAAAATTAAAAAAAACTAATTACCAAGTTACTGAAAATAAAAATCTTGTAAAAAGTAAAGAAGAAATTGATTCAAATATTACATCTAAAAAATTTGATCTAGTTGATGCTAGGGGTAAAAAAAGATTTGATGGAATTGAACCAGAGCCAAGACAAGGTCTAAGAAGTGGCCACATACCTAATTCAAAAAATTTACCTTTTATGGAATGTATTAATAATGATCGAACATTTAAAAGCAAAAAAGAGTTACAAGATTTATTCGCAAAAATGATGTTAGACAAAAAAAATAATATGGTCTTTACTTGTGGTTCTGGTGTCACTGCGTGCGTTTTGGCACTAGCTAATTATGTTACAAATGATATGAATCCTGTGATTTATGACGGTTCTTGGTCTGAATATGGAATAATTAAATAAAAATGAAGTCTTCAAATAAATTAAAAATTTTTTTAATAATTATACTAATAGCTATAATTGGAGTCATTGCCGGAAGATATTTTATTGGTCAACATTTCAAAAAAAAATTTAGTGTAAGACCAGATCCAGGTGTAATTGTAGAAATAGTTACCAAAAAAAGTTTTTTTGATAGCATAGAAACTTTTGGAACAGCCATTGCTTCAAACTCCAAAACTTATCGAGTTAAAAAAGATGAGATTGATGGAAGTTTTGATAGTGAAGGAAAAATTGTAAAAAAAGGTGACACTATTATTAAATTAAAAACAGAAGAAACTATACTTGCAGATTTTGACGGAAAATTAGGAAAAAGAGAAATTGCTCAGGGTGTTTTAGGTACAGATAGTTTTATAATTACTTTAGATGATAGTAGTAAAATAGTTATAGATATTAAAATACCTGAAAATTTTGTTGGAATTTTAAAAAATGGTTTAGATGCAGAAATAAAATCTGATGCATTTAATAAAACCTTTTATGGAAAAATTGACTCTGTAAGTTCAAGAGTCGATCCCTCTACAAGATCAATATTAGCTAGAGTAGTAGTTGAAAACAAAGATTATGAGTTAATTCCAGGACAATTATTGTCTGTAAAAATAATTTATAACAAAACTGAAACTTTAGGAATTTCTGAAAGATCTATCACAATTCAAGGTGATACTGCTTTTGTATATGTTGTAAAAGATGAAAGTGTCGTTGAAAGAAGAAATATTAAAATAGGTCAAAGAAATTTTGGATTAGTCTCAATAATAGACGGGTTAAATGAAAATGAGAAAATAGTTTCAGAGGGCATATCAAAGGTTAGAGATAAAGGAAAAATTAAGATTATAAACAAACCTAATTAAAAAAATGTTTTTAACTGACTTGTCAATTAAGCGTCCTGTAATAGCTTCTGTGATGAGCTTGGTTTTAGTTTTATTTGGTTTAGTTACTTTTCAAGAAATACCCACGGATGAATTACCAGATGTCCAACCTCCTATAGTTTCTATTCAAACTGATTATAAAGGAGCATCTGCTGAAATTGTTGACTCTCAAATTACTCAAAAAATTGAGGACTTTGTTGGAGGTACGCCAGGCTTGGAAACTATTGACTCTACAAGTGAAGATGAAAGATCATCGATTAGATTAACTTTTAAAACTGGTTTAGATTTAGATAACGTAACTAACGATGTTAGGAATGCAGTTTCTAGAGTAGTAGATAATTTACCAGAAGGCGCTGAACCACCAGAGATATTTAAGCAAAGCGCAGGTTTTAGAACGACTATGTGGATAGAATTCAGTTCTGAGACTATGACAGATCTAGAGTTATCTGATTACGCTGATAGATATTTGATTGATAATTTTTCAACTGTTGAAGGAGTTGGAAGAGTTACTCTTGGCGGAGAAAGAGAATTATCGCTTAGAATTTGGCTTGATCCTATAGCTTTAGCAGCAAGAGATTTAACTACTCAGGAAGTTGAAGCAGTTTTAAGAAAAGAAAATTTAGAATTTCCTGCAGGAAAAATTGAAAGTAAAGATATCGATTTAACAATCAAATTAGATAAAGCTTATCAAAACTTATCTAACTATAAAAAACTACCTCTAAAGAGATCTAAAGATGGATCTATTATAACTTTAGAAGATGTTGCAAAAGTAGAATTAGGGCCCGCTTCAACAAGAACTTTATTTAAGGGAAATGGAAGACAAGTTGTAGGTATAGGTATTTATCAACAATCAGATGCGAATACTATAGCAGTTGCAGATGGTGTTAGAGAAAAAATAGAGGAAATGCAAACTTCATTACCTCCTAACACAAAGTTAGAAGTTTCATTTGATCGAAGTACTTATATATCGCAAGCAATAACAGAAGTTTACAAAACTTTAATCATTGCGGTTATTCTAGTAACAATTATAATTTATTTATTCCTTGGAAATATTAGAGCTCTAATTGTTCCAGTGGTGGCTCTTCCTGTTTCTTTAATATCTACTTTCTTGGCAATTTATCTTTTTGATTTTTCAATAAATCTTTTTACTTTGATGGCTTTAGTACTTGCGATTGGTATCGTTGTTGATGATGCAATTGTGATGCTTGAAAATATCGTAAGAAGAATTGATGAAGGTGAAACTCCACTAGTAGCAGCTTATAAAGGTGCAAAACAAGTTTCATTTGCAATTATAGCTACAACTGTTGTGCTTGTAGCCGTGTTCGTGCCGCTTGTTTTTATAAAAGGAATCACAGGTGTATTATTTACTCAAACAGCAGTTACATTAGCTTCGGCAGTCGTAATTTCAAGTTTTGTTGCTCTTTCTTTAAGTCCAATGCTTGGAAGTAAATTTTTAAAAAAAAATATGGAAAAAAGAAGTTTTGTTCTTAAGTTTGAAGGTAAATTAAAAGAGTTAACTTCAATTTACACAAGCTCATTAACTTACTGGCTTAAAAAGAAAAAAATAATTACGCTATTTTTATTTGGAACTTTTGTTCTTACGGTTTTTTTATTCAAATTTGCTCCAAAAGAACTCGTAGCTGCTGAGGATAGAGGAGCATTCTTTGTAATAATTAAAGCGCCAGAGGGATCTGGATTCAATTATACAAAATCAAAAGCCGAAGAAATCGAGTCTTTTTTGCTTCCTGAAGTAGGAAAGGGTGAGTACAAAAAACTAATTCTTAGAGTTCCAGGTTTCGGAAGATCTAATAGAGCTGTTAACAGCGGGTTTATAATTGTTCTGTTAGAGGATTGGGATAAAAGAAAAAGAGATGGGACTCAAATAATGAGGGAGTCCTTTGGAAAAATTTCTAGAGTACCAGGAGTGTTAGCTTTTCCTGTAATGCCTCAAAGTATTAGAACTGGAGGCGTTGAAAGCCCAGTTCAATTTGTAATTCTAGGTAGAACTTATGAGCAGTTAATACAATGGAAAGAAATTATAAAAAAAGAAGCAAGAAAAAATCCAGGCTTAACTTCTATTGATGATGATTTTGATTTAGATAAACCTCAATTAAATGTAAAAATTGATCAACAAAAAGCTGCTGACTTAGGTGTAGCAACAGAAGATATTGGAAAAACTATTGAAACAATATTTGGTTCTAAAACAGTTACAAGATATGCATACGAGGGAAAAGAATACTCTATAATTTTGCAAGGAGACATTAAAGATAGGCAAGAACCTGGAAATTTAGATAAACTTTATGTCAGATCTAAAAATAATGGCAAATTAATTCCTATAGCCAGTTTAGTAAGTTATAATGAAAAAGGTGAAGCTCCATTTTTAAGTCGTTATAATAGACAAAAAGCAGTTACGATTTCAGCAAGACTTGTTGGTGATTACACATTAGATCAAGCACTTAATTTTTTAGTAGAAACCGTAAAAAACAATACTCCTGAAGCACAAATTGCATACAAAGGAGAGAGTGAAGAGTATAAAAAAACTAGTTATGAAATTTATTTTATATTTATTTTAGCTTTAATCACAGCGTATCTAGCAATGTGTGCACAATTTGAAAGTTGGAAACATCCTTTAACAATTATGCTGACTGTTCCTCTTGCTGTGCTGGGAGGTATTGTAGGTCTACTTTTAGTTGGTTCATCATTAAATATTTATAGTCAAATAGCCCTGGTTATTCTCATAGGTCTTGCAGCAAAAAATGGAATTCTAATTGTAGAATTTGCAAACCAATTAAGAACTGAAGGTAAAACTATAGAATCTGCAGTTATAGAGGCCGCTAAAGTTAGATTTAGACCAATTTTAATGACAAGTTTATCTACAATATTTGGAGTTTTACCCTTAGTATTTAGTTCAGGTCCAGGCGAAGCAAGTAGATTAACAGTTGGTATAACTATTTTAGGTGGAATGGTATTTTCAACTTTCTTTACACTGTTTGTAATTCCTACAGTTTATTTAGTGTTAGGTAAAAATACAGATCGTATCGATGCGATTGAAATTGAATTAAATAAACAGCTTAAAAAATAATATATTTATTTCTATTTAAATTTTTTTGACAAAGAGTAAGTTGCTTTCTGTAATTATTTGCTAATTCTTTAACAGAGGTTGCATAAATGATAGCTTTTTTATCCTGTTTATAATTTTTATAATCACCCCAACCTTTATAGTACGCTAGATATTGTCTGTAGGCATCGTTCTTTGGAATTTTAAGAATTTTATAGGTTTTATCTATATACCATCCAATAAAATCAACAGAGTCTTTGAACCTGGCGCGAGTGGCTAACTTATTATCTGTTTCTTTTTTATATTGTTCCCAAGTCCCAACAACAGCTTGGGAATACCCAAATGAGCTTGATGGCCTTTTAAAGGGGATAATATTAAATAATTTTTCTCTAGGAGGTTTTGCAAGCCAATTAAAGTCACTTTCTTTTTTGACAAAAGCTAATTGTAAGTGAATCGGTGCGCCCCATTTTTCGTATGAACTTTTTGTATGTTTGTACCATAAATACCTTTCTTCAAAAATCTCACAACTATTTTGAGTATTTTTTGGAACCGAGGAACAGGCGCTAAATACAAAAAAAATTATTAAATAAAATTTAAAACTTTTAAAATGAATCACTAATAAGTTTATACAAGAATTTAATTAGCCTTTCTCCACTTTTCTGGAGTTAAAAAATTACCTTGCCAAATACCTAATTTATTTTTTTTGGCATACTCTTCATCCTCAATATAATCTTTTGAATATCTCCTATAAGCTACTGCGTATCCATTTCTAACCATCCACTTATTAAGATCTAAATTTTCTAAAAAACAAACTCCGATATATCTTCCATATCTATCTTTACTAGGTTGAAGCTTGCAGGATATAATTTGATTATTAATTTTTTCAGTAAGAGCTTGGGTTGTGGTAATTCCACAATTATATTCAGTATTAAATTTTGAGCATATTTGTTCTCTCTCTGGCGCATCAATCCCATTAAGTCTTATTTTACTTGCATTAATATGAACAGTATCTCCATCAATGACTTTTGGGTAACCTGCTATAATCTCATTAGCTAATGAACTAGTGGTGATGAGAAAAATAAAAAGAAAATTATAAAAAATCTTTTTTTGCACGCTCAAGACAATTTTTAATTTCCTGATCTAATTCTGCGGACTCTAGGGAAATATTATTTTTTTCAAAATCTTTTTTTATTTTTCTTATAATATCTTGATCGCCTGGTTCTTCAAAATCAGCTTTAATTAATTCTTTAATATAGTTATCTGTTTCGATATCATTTTTTCCTAATCTTTTACTTACCCATTCTGCTAAATATTTATTTCTCCTGGCAGTGACTTTAAATTGCAACTCTTGATCATGTGCAAATTTGTTTTCAAACGACTTTTCTCTATCGTTAAATTTATTCATACTATTTTGTAATATACTTTTTAATGAATGTAATTAATAAAAGCCCAAATAAATAACCTAATACATTTGCCAAAACATCATAGTATGAGAACTCTCTTAACGGGATAAATAAATGAAGAAATTCGATGGTTAAAGAAAGAAACAATAATAATAAGATTAATGCATAAAATTTATCTTCTTTAATATAAACAAAAAGCCCAATGGTTGTTAAATAAGAAAAATAGTAAAAATGTTTGATAGAACCTTCCAATAAGGTTTTTTCTTTTACTATACCTTCATTAAACTCAATTAAATTTCCTGGTAATAAATAAATTACAAATAAAAAAATCAGTGAAAAATAAAATAAGTATTTAAGAAATAAAATTTTTATATTCATAAAATTTTTTATATTTAAATTTAATACTAATAGTCTTTTCTAATAAACTATATATAATCTCTAAAAATCATTATGAGCAAATTATTTTTAGTAAGACATGGTCAAAGTGAATGGAATTCACAGAATAGATTTACTGGTTGGGTTGATGTTAATCTATCAGACCAAGGAAGGGCTGAAGCAAAAAAATCAGGAGAAATGTTAAACGCATTAAACATTAATATTGATTTTTTTTATACCTCGTTCCTAAAGAGGGCAATCAATACGCTTGAAATTATTCTTAGTGAAATCAATAAAGAAAATGAAAATTATATAAAAGCCTGGGAATTAAATGAAAGGCATTACGGTTCGCTTACTGGACTAGATAAAGATGAAATGAAAAAAAAATTAGGAGAAGAACTTTTTAAAAAATATCGAAGATCGTGGGATATTGCTCCGCCGCCACAAGAGGATAATAGTGAAAACGAAAAATTATATAGTCCGTTAAATAAAAATATTGAGAAAACGCTCATTCCAAAAACTGAGTCTCTGAAAGATACTTATGAAAGGGTTATTCCTTATTTTAATAAAGAAATTAAACACCATTTAGAAAGTAATAAGAATGTTCTGATAGCAGCTCATGGAAATTCTTTGAGAGCTCTTTGTAAAATGCTTTTAAAAATTTCTGATGAAAAAATTAATGAATTAGAAATTCCAACCGGTAATCCATTAATTATTAATTTTGAAAAAGATCTAACTATTCAAAGTATAAAATACTTGGATAATTCTAGAGAAAAGAAAATAATTTCTAATCAATAAATTTTATTTTTTCCAACTCTTTATAAACTTGAAAATTATTGACGTGAAAAAAAGTTTGATTACTTTCCTGTCCAAATAATTTTTGTTTTTGTATTAAATTATCCCAGATTAAATTCATTGAAAATACTTTCATTTTGACATCATAAAAAACTGATCGATCTATTATCTGTGCTCCAGTAAAAATAAATAGATTGTTACTTTCTCTTTTGAGTAAATTATTTGCTTTAAAATTAAAATCACCTTTAAATGACTTGTCGTGGCTATTTTTTTTATCAACTAGTAATAAAACTGGACTTTTTTTTGTAAGATAAAAATTCTCTAATATTTTTAATTCTTCATAATAACTTCTATTCCATACTGTATCTGGATTTAAAACATAGAACGGGTCTTCACCAAATTCCTTGGTTGCATTAAAAATTCCACCACCTGTATCAAGTAATTCTTCTTCATAAATTGCAGAAATTGAAATTTCATATTTAATTTTTTTTAAGAATTTTATGGATCTCTCTAAAAGGCTTTTAATTCCAATTGTAATTAGAGGC
>VMBT01000110.1_pt1 | contig 51557 bp, 48 predicted proteins | sample 4404301 | NCBI WGS metagenome assembly VMBT01 (sample SAMN12238535, study PRJNA552566) | marine metagenome | isolation source: Coastal seawater | place: USA: coastal Georgia, Sapelo Island | collected 2008-08/2009-08 | reverse complement strand
ATGTAAGAAGAGGTGCATATGTAGCTGCGATCAGAAGGGCAAAGTATGTTATTGAGAACATACCCAATTCCAGTGAAAACTTAAGAGCCCTGCAAATTTTGAAGACTTGCTATAGAGAGCTCGACTATCTAGAGCTTGAAAAGGATATCGATTTAATAATCGCAGAGAACTTTAATATTTCTCCTTCCAGAAAAGAAGAGGAGCAAGGGTTCTCTTTCTGGCCGTTTGGCAGAGAAAATACCCCAGCTCCAAAATCCTAAAGAGTTTTACTCACCCCACATTCCAGCAAACTCGTAGGCGACAGCCACCTCATCACTGACAACCCATGCATCATGACCTGGCGCAATAGAATATGCATCTCCTGCCTTATAAGTGACCTCTGTTCCATCATCATGCACACAACAAATTGCACCAGATACCATTAAGCCAAGATGGCTTGCCTGACATGAATCAGTACCAATGTTGGGTTGAACATCTACAGACCATTTCCATGCAGGCTGCAAAGTAAGTTTATTTACTCTCTGCCCTCTGATGTTCACAGATTCGATTTTTGCATTATTGAAGTTTTCATTAACTTCATCAGGGTTATCAAAATTTTTAGCTTCAATAGAAATCATAGCTATATTCCCTCAGTCTACCTTGAAGACTTCAATATTGATCTCGCCTGAAATTAAATCAATCTCGCCCTGCATGTAGTTAACTCCGTCAGTGACATCATCTAAAGACTTGATTGAAATTACTTTTCCGTCTCTTGTCCAAACGCCTTTGAGCACTCCTGCAGCTAAGTCGCCTTCTGGACTGATTCCTCTTCCATGTCCTTCAAAAGTACCCTGATTTCTTGCAGTATCGTTTGAGGTTAATGTATAGGATAAATATACCTTTCCGTACTGACCTGCAGCTGCACTAGTTGCATTAATAGTGCTGTGATCAGCTCCAACAGTAATGGATGTAATTTCAAATTTAGACTTAAAGCTATCTCCAGTTACATTAAATGCAAGCAGATTAAAACTTAATGCTAAAAAAGAAGTTGAAAGTAAAACTTTAAATTTCATTATTTTCTCCAATGTATTTCTTATCCTTACTTACTTTAATTAAGTAATCAAGGATTTAGACTGTTTTATGGAGTCCTTTAGATGCTACATAAGCTCCAGGAATATAAAGAAGGGCAATAATTGTTGCTCCAAAAATTCCACCACTCATCGCCCATGCAAGCGGCTGAAAGAAGATGCTAGTTATTAAAAGAGGTAAAAAACCTCCCAGAGTTGTCACTGTAGTGGTTAGAACATGTCGAGTAGAACGGATTACTACTTCAACTAAACCATTCAAGTCCAGATTATTATTTTGGTTTGCTTCTTTAATGTGAGACAGCACGACAATTGAATCATTAATAGAAAGACCAATTAAGCCTACTGCTCCAACTAGACCAATGAAACCAAAATTAGCTTGCCCGATTGTTAGACCAACAAAAGCTAAGCCAACGCATAAGATAGCTACACTTAAAATTAATCCGGCCTGCCTAAATGAATTCAATGCAGCAACCAAAGATACAATAATCAAAATAATAAATAAAAAAGCTGTTGAGAATAAATTAGATTGAGATCTTGAACGAGCATCAGCCTCTCCTGACAATACCAATTGATAGCCCTCAGGCAAATCATTGCTAAAATTTGTAACAGCTTCTTGAATTATTTTTTCAGTATCTGAGGCAAGCTTATCAGGCCAAATCCATGCCCTCACTCCGTTTTGCTTTATACCTTGAAATCGGTTTATGAAATTAGGTCTGCTAGTAACTTTAAAATCGCCAAAAGAGGAAATATTTTGGGTTTCGGATAAGCCTGGAAATGATAGATCCTCTATGCCTTGAATAGGATTAGAGCTTTGATTACTCAATATTTTTATTGGAATCTCTTTGGATCCTTGAATTAAGGTTCCAACATAGCGGCCCTCATTTGAGATAGATAATTCGTTTAATATGAGCGATCCATCAATGGGGCTTAAGCTGATATTTTCATTATTAAACGAAAACTCAAAATTTGTGGTGATCGCAGACAAATCTGACTTCGTTAAAAAAACATCTGGTGCATCTGAAAGAATCAACTCAAACTGTTGACCAAGCTCTCTTAAGATTTCAATATCATCGCCAAGAATCCTATATTCAATGCTTGCAAAGACTGGGGGACCTGAATCGAACTTATCCGTAATAACTTTTAAGTCAGGATTATTTTTAGCAAGCTCTCTTCCAAGACTTGGAATTCTTTCCATCATAGCCGTGTAGCTCTTAACCATAAAAAAACCTTCGGCAACATTATTGGATCCCAAGGGAGAATCACCACCAATAACGTTGTATAAAACTCTTGGCATTTTTCTGCCAACGAACCAAACTTCATCCTGGACTTCAAGTCCAAGAGTTTCATTAATATCTTTTGAGAGTTCTTTCAGGCGTTGCTCAGAACCCTCCGCAGAAGTATTTTCAGGAAGCTCAACCAGAACTTTAAACATAGGCCTATCAAGCTCAGGAAAGAAATCTTGTTTTAAAAAAGGGAATGCAAGAAACCCAAGCCCTGGCAATACGAATGCTATCAGAATTGCTCTTTTTGGTTTACTGAAAGACCATTGGAGAAAGTTTCGGTAAGCATTGGTTAAATCAGGATTGGAGTATCCCTCACTGAAAAGATCTTTGCCTTGAAAAAAAGATACCTTTTCAATGAGATTAAGAAAGACTGGAACAACAAATAAAGCAAGAAAGAATGAAGCAGTAATTGATAAGATAACTGTAATACCCATGCCTCCGACAAATTCTGCACTGGGCCCCTTCCCAGCTACTATGGGGAAGAAAGCAAATGCGGTTGTGGCAGTAGCGGCTGCTAATGGTATCCAAAGATGCTGCAAACTCAGATGCGCAGATGCCCTAGGAGGATGTCCAGATTTTCTTCTGAATTTATAATCCTCAACCATAATAATTGAGTTATCAATCAACAAACCAAGCGCAATAATAATTCCAGTCATGGATGTTTGATGCAATGGCAAACCAATGACCTTGCATCCAAATAAAACTAAAAAAATTGTTAAAGGCAGCGTGATCCCTACAATTAAAGCTGAGCGCAGACCCAGCAATAAATAACTCAGCAAAATTACAATGTTAGTAGCAAAAAATATGCTTACCGAGAGGTCTGTGAATTTATTCTCTAAAAAGAGAGATTCATTGTAGATTTTCACAATACTGATCTCTGGAGGGGTCGTTGAGCGAAAATCTTCAACAGTATCTTCTATAAGAGATGCATAAGAATCCATGCGCTGACGAAAGGCACCCCTAATATCAACTAAAACAGATCTCTTACCATTATGTAAGATAATTTCTTCAGATGGAGTTTGAGGCAAGAGCTGAATAGATGATGCGATATCTTCAAGTCTAATTATTTCGGAGCCTGAGATGGTCTTGATTGGAATTTGCTTTATCTCGTCCAATGATTCCAAATTATCTTGAGATTTTATTAAGATCTGGGATGAGCCAGAGGTATTGATCCCGATGGGTTTTTTGTTATCAAATGAATTTAAAATGTTGGCTATCTCTGTAAAGGTTAAGTCAAGCAAAGATAACTTTTGGCTGTCGATTGAAATAATCACCTCTTCATTAGCAGCCCCGTATAGAAAAGTTTTATCCGTTGCACCGCTATATGCCAGTCTGTTCTTTAGATCTTCTGCAACTCGTGATAATAAAATGATTGGGGTTTCTCCCTCTCCATTCCAGTTGATTGCATAAAGCAATGTGGTTGGCGGACCACTGGATCTGATTAATTGGGGATCCACTTCGGCAGGAAGTAAGAATTTTGCCTGATCAATTTTATCTTGTACTTCCGACCATACTTGCTCAATAAGCTCTGGGTCTACAGTATCCTTTAATTCAATTGCAGTGGATGCAAAACCTTCCGATGCAACGGACTGGATCTCTTTAATCTCTTGAACTTCTCTAAGTTTTGCCTCAAGTGGATCTAAGACCTGCGTATTAATTCTAATGGGTGATGCTCCCCGATAGACGGATTGAACTGTTGACCAGCGTTGGGCTAGCTCAGGATTTTCTTGTCTTGGGAGAGTATTTAGCGATAGAAAACCAGCCAAACATATAAAAGCCAAGAGCAAAGCAAAAACTCTAGGACGATCAATAAGCAGGTCTAAAAATTTCATTGATTAAGGAAGCGTTGTCCCTCAATAACCTTGGATGCTCCCCCAGTGATAACTTGATCCCCGCTCTTTATAGTTCCTGAAATGAAGGCATAAGTGCCGTCTGTGTATTCCAAAGAAACTATTTCTCTTGCAACAGATTTACTGCCATCTTGATTATCAACAAGGGTATAAATATTCCATAGCCCTTGATTGCCTTGAGAAAGTGCACTTAGGGGAACCCATGCTCCAATAGTTTTGATTTGAGTTTTAAGCAGAAGGTTTACTACCTCCCCGGGAGCAATAAATTGTGGAAAAGAAAAAATTGCCAGCCTATTCCCAGAACCAACATTTGTCATAGGCGCAAGTCGTTCTAAGGTTGCATTAATGGTTTTACCGGAAATATCAAATGCATAGCTTGCACCAATCTCTAGCAACGCTAGATACTTTTGCGGCACTGAAATATGCCCCTCAACTCCCTTAGAATCAATCAGCTCAAGAACCGGCTGCATTGGGTTAACCATTGAACCAGGATCATAAAATCTTTGCTGCACTAATCCATCAAAAGGAGCAATAAGTTGAGACTGACGTAATTTAACAGAGAAAAACTCTACTTGAGAGCTAGCAATATCATACTCAGCCAAAGCTCTGTCCAATTCTTGTGAAGATACAAAGCCATCCTCCTTGAGATCCTTAAATCTATCTAAAGCCAAGCTAGTTAATTTTTGCTGGGCCTTAGCTTGATTAAAGTTGGCCTGGATTTCGCTGGCATCTAGTGATGCAAGAACATCGCCAGCTTTTACAGCATCTCCAATATCTGCAGGAAAAGACAATATTCTTCCCTGAATTTCAAAAGACAGCATGGATTGATTTTTAGGCAACATTCTTCCAGAAATTCTCCTGGATACGGTATAACTATCTTGGATGCTTAAATTTAAGAGCTCTAACGAACTTGGTAAAGCCTTTAATGAATTTGTAAAAATAGCGGTGCTAGCTAACAAAAAAATGGATAGGAATTGTTGAGTGTGTAATAAACTTTTCATTTAAGGATTTTTAATATTATTTAAGTATAATGTACTCAGTGTAAACATATTATATTAAATGTTTACAGTGTCAACATTATTATGAAATATCACCACGGAAACCTCAAACAAGTACTGCTAGATTGTGCTTGTGAGACCTGCGAGAATGAAGGAGCAGATGCTCTTTCTCTTCGCGGCCTGGCAAAAAAAGCAAAGGTTTCCCAAACTGCTCCCTATCGGCACTTTGCAACCAAACAAGAATTACTTGCTTGTATAGCCGAAGAAGGTTTTAAGAATCTAACCAAGGATCTTCTAAAAGTTCTAGATGGTGAATTTAACTCTGAAAGAGAGCGGCATATAGCATCTGGTAGAACATATATAGAATTTGGATTGAATAATCTTAATACCTATAATCTTATGTTTAGCGATAGTATCAAAGATTTTTCAGAATTCTCTGGCTTAGAAGAAGCCGCTGAAACCTGTTTTCAAACTCTAAAAAAAATCATAGCCAGGGCCTTTAATCTTAATGAAGAGCAAACTGAACTGAAAGGTATGCAGCAATGGGCAATGGCTCATGGCCTAGTCATGATCCTAAATAAAAGGAAATCTATCCCTGATAAAGCCAGAGAATCTGGATCAAGCACTGCTATAAAAGTTATGGACAAGATTAATGAAGATCTTGATGCCTTCCTAGGCAGTTTTTTAGACTAGATTCTAAATTCTTATTTCACAATTACAGTTATAGTCTCTGAAATAATTGGTGAATCGTGTGGGATATGCGCAAAATTCCCCATGACTAAGGTCAATTGATGCTCTCCTTTTTCTAGAGTTATCAATGATTCCGTTTGCCCTTTCCCAAAATGAATATGCTTGGAATCTGCTGGAATTGGTGATTTTAGATCGGTAAGAGTTGTGTCTATTAAAAGATGATGATGGCCTGTATTGGGAATATCGTAACCTGCTGGTGCAACCCCAAAATTTTCAAGACCAAATTTTACCTTGAATGTCTCTTGGACAAAGGCTCCATTAGCTGGTTCTATGAAATAAACCTTTGGTGAGTTTGCTAATGCTGCTTCTGAGAGAAAGAACACATTTAAAAATAAGAGTAATTTAATTTTCATTAAATATATCCTCCGTTTGCATACATCAGGGTATTAAAACCCTCTTTATTCTTAACCCCTTTTACACTTCCAATCACAATTGAATGCGTATGATAATCTACCAATTTATCGACCTCACAAAATATAATTGCTTGCGCATCTTGAATGATGGGAGGATTATCTAAAACCCATTGTTCAAAATTAAATCTCTGGTCTTCTTTTTCTTTAGAGCTACATACATTAGCAATTTCTGTATGAGCTTTAGTAAGAATATTAACAGCGAAACTTGCACCCTCTTTAAGAACGCTATGAATGGAAGCCTCTTTATTAACGCATACTAAAATGGCAGGAGGATCCATCGATAGTGATGTAAGAGAGCTTACCGTCATAGCAAAATTTTTCTTTTGCTGATCTTGAGCAGAGACTATACTTACAGAGGCAGCAAGATTCCTCATGGACTCTAAAAAATCTTTAATATTCATAAGTATATTGTGGCACAAAAAGCAAAATTGAGAGTAATTAGCGGCACCTTTAAAGGCTTGAAAATATCCTTTAGCCCATCTGAACTCTTGAGACCTACCCCACAGAGAACTAAAGAGACTTTATTTAACTGGCTTCAATTACATATCAAAGATTCTAGGTGCTTAGATTTATTTGCTGGTACTGGAAACTTAGGATTTGAGGCACTGTCTAGAGGCGCTAAAGAAATAATTTTTGTTGATAGAGATAAGCATTTGTTACAAGCTATTAATGCCCTAATCAAGCAACTTGATTTAGACAAGAAAACTCAAATAGTGGCTATGGATAGCTTGAAGTATCTTAAAAGCAATAGAGAGAAATATGACATTATTTTTCTTGATGCCCCTTTTGATACAAACCTTAATAAGGAAGCATTATCCCTTATAGAGAAACAAAAACTGCTGAGTGAAAATGGGCTCATCTACTACGAACATGACAAGAAATTGAGTGATGAAGAAATATCCCCATTTTGTCTCATTAAGCATCAAAAAACAGGACAAGTGTATAGTTACTTACTAGAACTAAATAAATGAAAATTGCGACCCGAAGATCTCCGCTTGCTCTATATCAGGCTAACTTAGTTAAAGAATTGATTGAAAGCAACTCAAAAGACATTCATTGCATATTAGTTCCAATGACTTCAGAGGGAGACGAGGTTAAAGGGCCTTTAGAAGACCATGGTGGCAAAGGATTATTTATTGGCAGTTTAGAAAATGCCTTAAAAACTGAACAAGCGGATATTGCTGTGCATAGCCTGAAGGATGTTCCAGCTGAACTAAGCGATGAATTTGTTATAGCAGCTACCCTTAAAAGAGAAGATCCTAGAGAAGTTTTTCTATCAAAGGAAGGAGCGTCACTCAATGACAAAGCTATGACAATAGGGTCGTCTTCCCCAAGAAGAAAAGCGCAACTACTAAATAAAAACCCTGCCCATACAATAGCCCCAATTAGAGGGAATATTAATACTAGAATTGAGGCTATATCCAAACAGTCGCTAGATGGAATTATGATTGCAAGCGCTGCAATTAAGAGACTGGGCATACAACATACAGGCCATCTTTTAGAAGTTTCTGAAATGCTGCCTTCTGCAAGCCAAGGAGCTATAGGAATTGAAGTGCTTAAATCAAATTTTACCTATGATGTAGAAGAAATTTTGAGCAGCATTAACTGTAAAGATACATTTGAAGAAACAAAAATCGAAAGAAGATTTGTTGCAAGTATGCAGGGAGACTGTAATTCTCCAATTGGGTGCTATTGTAAAATTGAACATGATCAAGTCTTATTTTCCTATCAATTATTAAGCTTAGATGGATCTCAAGAAGTCTCAAATTCCATTAAGCTGTCTACCTCAGATTTTGAGAACTGGTTAGAAAAAGAAATTGATATGCTTTATGCAACTGGTAAACAAAAAATAATCTATGATCGTTAATACCAGACCAGAAAAATTGTCGCGTGACTTAAATTATTTTGCTCAATCAAATCAAATTGAGCTTACGAATATCCCATTAACAGAAATTAGTATTAGGGAAGCACTCTCTCAGGAGGAGATAGAACATTTAACTAAGATTGAATCATTCGATGGTATTGTCTTTACGAGCAGCTCGGCTTGTAAATATGGTCTCAGAAAGATTCAAGACTTTATGGAAATTGCTGATATAAAGTCTTCAATATTTGCCATTGGGCCTGCAACAAAGAATGAGCTAAAAGAACATGGTTTGGAAGCATTTATGCCCGAAGAGTTTAATTCAAAAGGAATGTTTGAATTGCTTACAAAACACGGGATGAAAAATATTTTGCTTGTTTGCGGGACTAATAATGAAAACTTATTGGAGCGCCATTTTAATAAGATTCTTCCCAAACTAGAGGCATACAATATGAATCCTCTTGAGTACAACATCGGTAAACTTAAAAGTTTGCCGAAAAATAGCGTGCTCTTAATTTTTAATTTGGCTACTTTCAAATTAATTGAACAGAATTTTGAAAATCTAAATGATAGAAACTTTGTTTGGATTTGTGCTTCTCAACGAATTGCAGATTATGTAGATTCAAAAAAATGCGGAAAAACTCTCGTAGCAAAATCTCCAACATATGAAGACATGCTAAATGAAACCCAGTAACTTATTTTTTTCCGTTACCGCCACCCTTCATGGCAGCAAAAAACTCATCGTTGGTCTTGGTTGACTTAAGCCTTTCAATTAGGAATTCAATTGCTTGCGTATCTTCCATTTCATCTAGGATTTTTCTCAAAATAAGCATTCTTTGAAGCTCTTCATCTGTAGTTAAAAGATCGTCTCTTCTAGTACCTGATCTCCTAATATTAATTGCAGGATAGATTCTTTTTTCAGCAATTTTCCTTTCTAAATGGATTTCCATATTTCCAGTACCTTTAAACTCTTCATAAATAACTTCATCCATTTTTGAACCTGTATCTATTAAAGCTGTAGCCAGAATTGTAAGACTTCCGCCCTCTTCAAGATTTCTAGCAGCACCAAAGAATCTCTTTGGTCTTTCAAGAGCATTAGAGTCAACTCCTCCAGATAATATTTTTCCTGAAGCTGGGGCCACTGCATTGTAAGCTCTTCCTAGACGAGTAATTGAGTCGAGCAAAATAACAACATCCTTTTTGTGCTCTACCATTCTTTTTGCCTTTTCTATAACCATGTCTGCGACCTGAACATGTCTAGAAGGAGGCTCATCAAAGGTACTAGCAACAACTTCTCCTCTGACAGTTCTCATCATGTCAGTAACCTCCTCGGGTCTCTCATCAATTAATAAGACAATAAGTTCTGCCTCAGGATTATTTTTAGTAATAGAGTGAGCAATGCTTTGAAGCATAAGTGTTTTACCTGCTTTTGGAGGTGAAACAATCAACCCTCTCTGTCCTTTTCCAATAGGTGCGGTTAGATCAATAATCCTTGAAGATAAATCCTCGTTTGAGCCTGAGCCTTGTTCAAGAACCAAACGTTTATTCGGGAAAAGAGGAGTTAAATTTTCGAAAAGAATTTTATTTTTAGCTTGCTCTGGGGTCTCGCCGTTGATGGCATCAACTTCTAAAAGCGCAAAATATCTTTCCTTTTCTTGTTTAGGAGGCCTAATCTTTCCAGTTACATGATCTCCCTTTCTGAGACCAAACTTTCTCACTTGGCTTGGAGAAACATAAATATCGTCTGGTCCAGCGCAGTATGAGCCTTCCGGAGATCTCAAAAAACCAAAGCCATCATTTAAAATTTCTAGGACACCTCCTCCAAATACATCCTCACCTTCAGATGCCTTTTGTTTTACGATTCTGAAAATAATATCTTGCTTTTTGAGGCGTCCGACATCCTCAATACCCATTGATGTAGCCATATCTACAAGCTCATTAATGCTTGTGGTTTTCATCTCAAATAGATCCATTTATTTAAACCCCTGGAAATTTTTTTGTAATTTATTGAACGCTCTTAGAAAGAGACGTAACTATGATAATGTCTTTATAAGCCTAATGTAAAGCTAAATTTCGCTGTCAACAAAAGCAGTAAGCTGAGATTTATCTAATGCTCCGATTTGAATTCCAGCAACTTCCCCAGCCTTAAATATAGCTAGTGTTGGTATAGATCTTACTCCATATTGCACAGCGATATCTCGATTTTGATCTACATCAATCTTACAAACTTTAATAGCACCGTCTTTTTCATTTGCAATATCTTCAACTACTGGCGCCACTTGTTTGCAGGGACCACACCAGGTAGCCCAAAAATCCACTAGGACAGGAACTTCGCTTTGGATGACCTCGGTTTCAAAATTATTCTGATCAACTTCAATGACTTTACTCATGTAATAACTCCTGTGCTATTGATTTGGATGCGTATGACAGAATTGCATCTGCACCAGCGCGTTTAAAACTTTGAAGAGATTCTAGCATAACCTCATTGGGAAGCCAGCCCTTCTGTATAGCTGCTATGAGCATGGCATACTCTCCACTCACTTGATAAACAAAGGTAGGAACTTTAAAAGTATCTTTGACCTTTGAAACCACATCCAAGTAAGGCATCCCAGGTTTCACCATGACCATATCTGCGCCCTCGTTGATATCCAAGGCTACTTCCTCTAAGGCTTCGTTAAGATTGGCCGGATTGATTTGATAAGATGATTTATCTTGATTGCCTAATTGAGATTTAGAGCCCACTGCATCCCTAAAAGGACCATAAAATTTAGAGCAGAATTTTGCAGCATATGACAATATAAGTGTCTCTTTAAAATTATTGCTTTCTAACGCCTGTCTTATAGCGCCTATTCTTCCATCCATCATGTCAGATGGTGCAAGTACAGTAGCTCCTGCCTCAGTCAAACAAAGGGATTGGGTAATAAGAGCCTCAATCGTTTCATCATTCAGCACTTTTCCATCTTTAAGCAACCCATCATGACCATGATCTGTATAAGGATCTAAAGCAACATCAGCAATAGTTACTAAATCAGGAAATTCCTGTTTGATTTTCATTAAAGATTTGTAAAGAAAATTCTCTTCGCTAAAAGCATAACTTCCCTTAGAGTCTTTTAACCCCGTTTCAATTGACGGAAATAAGGCAACAGCATTAATACCATGCTTTAATAAATTTTCAATTTCCTTCATCAATCCGGTCTCATTAAAACGATAGACTGAAGGCAATGATGGAATCTCGATAGCCTCATCCTTTTGATCTGCTAAAAATAAAGGTTGGATTAAATCATTGGTTGATAGATGCGATTCTTGGACAAGATTGATGACAGATTTTGACTGTCTCAACCTTCTCATTCTTGTATTTGGGAATGTCCTGTTTGATGCCATATCAGTCTGTGGTTGCGCCCAATGAGGCAGATGTTACTAATTTCTTATATTTTGCTAGCACACCGGTTGGCTCCTCTTTATTAGGTCTAATCCAATTATCTTTTCTTTGTTTCATTGTTATTTCATCAATTAGGATGTTGATGGTATTGGATTCTGCATCAATTTCAATACTATCTCCATCTTCGATTAATGCAATTGGTCCTCCATCCTCAGCTTCAGGGGAGATATGGCCAACTACAAAACCATGAGTTCCTCCAGAAAATCTTCCATCTGTAATGAAGGCAACTTTATCTCCAAGACCCTGCCCCATAATTGCTGAGGTTGGTTTCAGCATCTCTCTCATACCTGGTCCACCTTTTGGCCCCTCATATCTGATAACAACTACATCCCCTGCTTCAATAGTCTTATTAAGAATCGCAGCATTTCCCTCTTCTTCAGAATTAAAAACTCTAGCTTTACCTTTGAACTTTGTTCCTTCTGCACCCGTAATTTTTGCTACTGCACCTTCAGGTGCCAAGTTGCCATAAAGTATTCGCAAATGACTGCTGCTTTTGATGGGATTATCAAAACTTCTAATGAGAGGCTGCTGATCTTGCTTATCAACAGCATGTAAATTTTGTGAAAGAGTTTTACCAGTGACAGTAAGGCAATCTCCATGAAGCATTCCCTTATCTAAGAGCAACTTCATTAAAGGCTGGATGCCCCCTCTTTGATTTAGCTCAGACATATAATGCTTGCCAAAAGGTTTAATGTCAGCAATGACTGGAACGTTGGCACCTATTCGAGAAAAATCATCCAGACTTAGCTCAACACTTGCTGCCTTAGCCATGGCGATTAAATGCAACACTGCGTTTGTTGAGCCACCCAACGCTATGACAGTGGTTATAGCATTTTCAAAGGCTTCTTTAGTCATGATATCTCGAGGTTTCAGATCCATTTCTATTAAATTTTTAATAGCATTAGCTGCTTTCTCACAGTCATATTTTTTATCATCTGATAATGCATCCTGGCTGCTACTACCCGGAAGTGACATGCCCATGGCTTCGATCGCAGAAGCCATGGTATTTGCTGTATACATTCCACCACAAGAGCCTGGCCCTTTGACCGAAATCTTTTCTATAGCAATAAGCTCTTCCTCTGAAATACTACCTTTGGCAAATTCACCAGTTTTTTCGCATACGGTAACGTAATCTGTATTTTGCTCACTGGGTCTAATGGATCCACCATATATGAAGATACCAGGACGGTTCAGTCTTGCTAAGGCAATAATTGCACCAGGCATATTCTTATCACATCCACCAATCGTGATTACTCCGTCGTACCCCAGGCAACCAACAACAGTCTCAATGGAATCGGCAATGACTTCTCGAGATACAAGAGAGTATTTCATTCCGGTAGTACCCATTGAAATTCCATCTGAGACAGTAATAGTGTTGAACAGCATTCCTTTGAGATTTTCTTTGACTAATGATTTATTAACAATGTCAGCAAGGCCATTAATATGCATATTGCATGGTGTAACTTGTGCGCCCATAGAAGCAATGCCTACTAGGGGTTTTTTAAAATCTTCATCGGTTAGCCCAACCCCTCTAAGCATAGATCGGGAGGCTGCCTGATGAGGCCCATCGACCAATTTACTAGAAAACTTCCTATTGCTCATTTTAAATAGTTGAATACCTAACTGCGGCCTGCATTAGATCTTGTGTATATTGTTTTTGAGGAGATTCAAACACATCACGAGCATCACCTGCCTCAATTATATTTCCATCTTTCATGACAATAATTTCATCAGAAATAGATCTGATAACTCTGAGATCATGACTGATAAAAATATATGTTAACCCAAGCTCGGTTTGTAAGTCCTTTAATAAATCCAATACTTGAATTTGGATAGATCTATCTAAGGCAGAGGTTGGCTCATCAAGTACTAATAATTTTGGTTGCAAAATTATGGATCGGGCTATTGCAATTCTCTGTCTTTGACCTCCTGAGAATTCGTGGGGATATTTATTTTTATCCCTAGGATTAAGGCTAACCTTTTCCATGGCATGATCTACCAACTCATTATTTTCTGCTTTAGTATTTTGATAATGGATATTAATCCCCTCTTTAATAATTTCTCCAACAGTCATCCTGGGAGATAACGAGCCAAATGGATCTTGAAATATAATCTGAATATCTTTTCGAAGCTTCTTAAATTCTTTTGGACTCAAGGAACTAATATCTTGCCCTTGGTAGAGGATCTCACCACTATATGGTAATAGATTCACAATTGCCTTACCAAGAGTTGATTTGCCAGAACCAGACTCTCCAACCACACCAATGGTTTTCTTTGCTTCTAACTTAAAAGAAACATTATTTACTGCAATAAATTTGTCTTTGCTAAAAAATGATTTACCAGGCACATCATAATGAACGCTTAGATTAGAAACCTCCAACAAAGGCTGAGCACTCTCTATTGATTTAACTTTGGGTGATGGCTCTGAATTGATTAACTTGAGAGTATAAGCATGTTGGGGATTCTCAAAGATATTTTCAGTGAGACCTTGCTCAACAATCTTGCCATTTTGCATGACAACTAATTTATTACTAAATTTCCTTACCAATCCAAGATCATGTGTAATAAATAAAATGGATGCATTTACTTCATCTTTCAACCTGCTCATTAAATCTAAAATTTGTGCTTGAATTGTCACATCTAATGCTGTCGTAGGTTCATCTGCAATTAAGAGTTTAGGCTTGTTAGCTAATGCCATAGCAATCATAACCCTCTGACGCTGCCCGCCAGATAGTTCAAAAGGATAAGAAAGATATTTATCTTCTGCGGAAGGAATCTCAACCAGCCTTAATAAGCGCAAGGCTTCATCTTTTGCTTCTTTTTTTGAGAGATCTTGATGAATCAAAATAGCTTCTGCAATCTGATCTCCAACTTTATGAAAGGGATTTAAAGAGGTCATGGGCTCCTGGAAAATCATGCAAATCTCATTCCCTCTGATCTTCTGCATGGATGCAGAGCTTAGTTCTAGCAAATTTCTGCCGTTAAATTCGATAGAAGAGCATGTTGAAATAGTAGTGCTATGTTTTGGAAGGAGTTGGCAAATGGACATGGCTGTTACTGATTTACCTGAACCCGATTCTCCCACTAATCCTAAGATCTGATTTTCCTCCAAATCAAAAGAAATATTATCAACAGCTGTAAATAAGCCTTCCTTGGTTTTGAATTGAATGGTTAAATCTTTTATCGAAAGTAAATTACTCATACCAACCTCTAATGGATGCAGCTAAATCTTTTAATGCAATATCACATGCAGGGATTTTATTAAAATTGATAAAAGCATGGAACATATTGGGATAATGGGATTGAGTAATATCAAATCCTTTATTATACAAACCTAGTGCAAAGTCTTCTGCTTCGCCACAAAGCGGATCAAATCCTGCAGTTACAATATGTGTCTTTGGATAGCTATCCAAAGCTTTGGCGCTGAGCATTAAATTGAACCGAGGATCTTGGTGATCTTCTCTTTTTGAAGAATATTTATCCCAAAAGAATTTCATCGATTTCTCTGTAAGATAGTATCCTTCGGCATAATCTTGCATTGTCTTACTTGAGCAGCTTGGATCAAGCATTGGATAAATTAAGCACTGAAGGCTTGGATAGGGTTTGTTATTAAGAATTAAACTCGCGGTCAATCCTGCCGACACGCCTGCACCAGCACTATCACCGCATAAAACTAAATCTTCAACTGGAATTGATTTTTCTGTGTGCAAATAGTTCAGGGCCATTTCTGCATCCTCAATATCCGCAGGAAATGGGAATTCAGGTGCGAGTCTATAATCAAGGGCATAGACCTTAATTTTTAACAGCGAAGCAAAATACATTAAAAAATCATGATGCGTTTCTTTACCTCCAAATACATGACCGCCTCCATGAAAGAAGAGCATGCATTTTTGGTACTCAAGATTATCAGGAACATATTCTCGTAATAAAACCTCAGACTCTGAAGTAGCCAAAAATTCATCTTTAAAATTTACTGTACATATTGGTTTATTTGATAACTGTAATTTAATAGCTTCCCTTTGAATCCTGGCGCTATCAATATTTGTATCCTCGCTTAGCATTGGGAGTTGTTTTGTAATGAAGTTAATGATGATAGAAGATTTTAAATCCAAAACTTGTCCGTTTATGAGTGAAGGTTTTTTAAACACAAAAAGCTTTAGCAGCCAGTTTGGAGTTTTGCAGAATATTGTATAAAGAGTATTAATCACTGAGTATCGTCCGCCTTTGCTTATTCATGTAAACTTCTTACGTGATTTACTTTTCAAAGCAGTTCAACATAAAAAGCTTGGTCATCGCTTATATATGCCTTGTGTCAAATATTGGTAATGCATCTATATTTGGTGACAATAATTATAGCCCTCTTAAAGAGGATGAAGCATTTAAAGTAAGTTTTTTTCATCAAGACAGTCTGGTTGAAATTTCTTGGGAAATTGCTGCAAATCACTTTCTATATATAAACAGCATTGAAGTACTAAATGAACAACAAGAGAAGATAGAGTTCGAGATCACAAAGGGCGATGTCTTAGTTATTGATGATTTATTTTTTGGCAAAACAAGTGTAGCAAAGGATTATTTAAGAATTGATTTGCCAGTTAAAAATACCGATGAAAACAAGAAACTTACAATTAACTATCAGGGATGCAAGAAAGATACTTATTGTTATCCAATCATTTCAAAAGAAATCACCTAAATTCGTTTAAATTCTTCTAAAAAGCAGATAAAATCCTCGAAATGAAAATTTTAATATTAAATGGTCCTAATCTAAACATGCTAGGCGTAAGAGAGCCAGGTGTTTATGGCAAAGAAAGTCTACAAGATATTGAAGCAAATATACAAAAACTTTCTAATGAGCTTGATTTTGATTATGAATTCTTTCAAAGCAACGCTGAACATGAAATTGTAAATAAAGTTCAATCAGCTCTGGGAGAGTTTAATGTAATTATTTTTAATCCTGGAGCATTTACTCACACTAGCATTGCCATCAGAGATGCTATGCTTGCGGTTGCTATTCCCTTTTACGAAGTACATATTTCAAATGTCTTTGCTCGTGAAGATTTTAGAAAAAAATCTTATTTTTCTGACATTGCAGTTGGCGTAATTAGTGGTTGTGGATCGCATGGTTATGAATTGGCAATAAGAGATGGAATTAAAGGATAAGAAATGGATATAAGAAAAATAAAAAAACTAATTGAAATGCTTCAAGAGTCTGATTTAAGAGAAATTGAAGTTAAAGAAGGTGAAGAGTCGGTAAGAATTGCTAGAGGAGGAAGTATTGAGCACTATCAAGTTCAGGCTCCAGTTCAAGCATCAACACAAGCTAATCCTTCTCCTGCTGCAGAAGCCGCTGAGGAAATGCCTCAATCTATATCAGGGAACAATATTATCTCTCCAATTGTGGGAACCTTCTACAGGAAGCCGGCTCCCAACAAACCAGCATTTGTTGAAATCGGGGATAAAGTAAAAGCTGGCGATGTTGTTTGCATTGTTGAAGCCATGAAAATGATGAATGAAATTAAATCTGATTTCTCAGGCACCGTTAAATCTATTGAAGTTGACGATGCAGCACCGGTAGAATTTGGCCAAATCTTAATAGTTATTGATTAATGTCGCATAAAGTCTTGATTGCCAATAGAGGCGAAATTGCACTTCGTGCTTTAAGAGCCTGTAAAGAGCTAGGTTTAAAAACAGTAGCTGTTCACTCTGATGGCGACGTGGATCTAAAACACCTTCGGTTTGCTGATGAAACTGTTTGTATTGGTCCTGCTAGCCCGCTAGAAAGCTATCTGAATGTGCCCTCTATCTTATCGGCTGCTGAAGTAACTAACACCGATGCTATCTATCCGGGTTATGGATTCTTAGCAGAAGATTATGAATTTGCAGAACAGTGTGAGGTAAGTGGGTTTAAATTCATTGGTCCATCTTCGAAAGTTATTAAACAAATGGGTGATAAAATCACTGCTAAGACTATTGCTGAAGATTCTGGAATTCCAACTGTTCCTGGTTATAAAGATGCGCTACCTGATAGCGAAGAAGATTTATTAAAAATTACTAATAAGATTGGCTTCCCCATCATGATAAAAGCAACTGCTGGAGGTGGTGGCAGAGGTATGAGAGTTGCCCGTAATTTTAAGGAATTTATTGATGGAATAAATATTACAAAACAAGAGGCAATGAATGCATTTGGAAATGACACACTGTATTTAGAAAAATATATCGAAAATCCTAGACACATAGAAGTCCAAGTATTTGGAGATGGAAAAGGAGAAGCAATTCATTTAGGTACAAGAGACTGCAGTCTACAACGACGTCATCAAAAAATCATTGAGGAAGCACCAGCGATTGATATCGATGAAAATGCGCTTGATTTAGTCTTAAATGCCTGCGTGAAATTATGCAAAAAATTAAAATATGAGGGAGCTGGTACAATAGAGTTTCTTTATAAAGATAAAGAGTTCTTCTTTATTGAGATGAATACAAGGATTCAAGTAGAGCATCCGGTTACAGAGATGATAACCATGTTTGACCTTGTAAAAGCCCAACTAAAAGTAGCCCTCAATTTAGATATAACATTGAACCAAACAAACATAACGTTCAAGGGTCATGCTATGGAATGTAGAATTAATGCAGAAGATCCTTTTACATTCGTTCCCTCTCCTGGATTAATAACAAAGATGCATCCTCCGGGGGGCTTTGGTGTGCGTTTTGATTCTCATATCTATTCTGGATACAAAGTCCCGCCCTACTATGATTCTCTGTTAGCAAAAATAATTACAGCTACTAATAAAAGGTCTTCATGTATAAAACGGATGAAAAATGCACTCGATGAATTTTTTGTAGAGGGGATAAAAACCAATCATTCTCTGCATTTATTGTTGATGGAAGATGAAGTATTTTGCAACAACCAACATGACATCAATTATCTTGAAAATATCTTCATGAAGCAGTTTAACAATGACTGAGGAATACAACCCTCAAGAAATAGAAAAATCCTCGCAAGCTTTTTGGGAGCAAAGTCAGATTAATATAGTTCAACCCAATAGCTCGCCTAAATATTACTGCCTTTCTATGTTTCCCTATCCTTCCGGGAAATTACATATGGGGCATGTAAGAAATTACACGATTGGGGATGTCTTATCTAGATTTAAGCGCATGCATGGTTTTAATGTCCTTCAACCTATGGGATGGGATGCATTTGGACTACCAGCAGAGAATGCTGCCATAGAAAATAATGTCGCCCCTAATGTGTGGACAGAAAAAAATATTTCCCACATGAAGGACCAATTCAAAAAACTTGGCTTTGGTTATGATTGGGATAGAGAGATAAATACCTCTGATCCAAATTATTTTAAATGGGAGCAATGGTTTTTTACACAGCTTTTTGAAAAGGGTTTGGTTTATAGAAAAGAATCAGAAGTAAATTGGGATCCTGTAGATGAGACCGTGCTTGCAAATGAACAAGTAATAGATGGTAAAGGCTGGAGATCAGGAGCCGTTGTTGAAAAAAGAAAAATCGATCAATACTTTCTTAAAATAACGGATTACTGCAATGACTTACTTGATAGCCTTGATGATTTAACTCATTGGCCATCACAAGTAAAACTAATGCAGGAAAATTGGATTGGCAAATCTAATGGGGTCTCTTTTGATTTCAATATATCTGAGCATAAAGAAAGCTTTAGAGTATTTACCACCCGACCGGATACTATCTTTGGAGCAACCTATTGTGCACTGGCTCCCGAGCATCCAATTTCTCTGAAGCTAGCAAAAGAGAATCCTGCAATTGCTGCATTTATAGACTCACAAAAAAACCTTGATAAGACTGCTGCCTCTTTGGCAAAGCTAGAAAAAGAAGGGATTGATACCGGGTTAAGAGCTATCCACCCTATCACTAAAGAACTTTTACCCATATGGATAGCTAACTTTATTTTGATGGATTACGGTGAAGGAGCAGTTATGTGTGTCCCAGGACACGATCAAAGAGACTGGGAATTTGCTTCAAAATATAACCTAAAAATTACTCAAGTTATTGCTGATGAATCTAAAGATATTGATATCTCACGTTCGGCATTTGAAGAAAAAGGGGTTCTGATAAACAGTGAAAAATTTGATGGATTAGACTTTGAAAATGCCTTTGATGAAATTAGTAAAATTTTAAACGCAAATGCTAATGGCAAAGTAGAAACAAACTTCAAACTTAGAGATTGGGGTATTTCAAGACAGAGATATTGGGGATGCCCTATTCCAGTGATCCATTGTGAGGACTGTGGAATTGTAACGGTTCCAGAATCTGATCTTCCTGTAGAGCTTCCAAAAATTGAAAATATTAGCACTCGGGGACTTAACTTGAATAGCTTTCCTGATTGGAAGGAAACCACTTGCCCAAAATGCAGCAAACCAGCCGAACGTGAAACAGATACCTTTGATACTTTCTTTGAAAGTTCTTGGTACTTTGCAAGGTTTGCAGGACCAAGTGAAGATGCCATGCTCTCTGAAGAATCTAAATATTGGCTTCCAGTAGATCAATACATTGGAGGTATAGAGCATGCTATTTTGCACTTACTTTATGCAAGATTTTTTAATAAGTTACTACGGGAAGCTGGGTTAATTGAAAACAGTGAGCCTTTCACAAAACTCCTAACACAGGGAATGGTTTTAGCAGATGCCTATTACTACTTAAATGATGATGGCAATCCGGTTTGGGTAAATAAATCTGACATTTCAGAATCTGACAATGGACCTATTACAAAAGATGGGTATCCAGTAGTCAAAGATGGTATGTCCAAAATGAGCAAATCTAAACTTAATGGAGTTGATCCTGAAGAGTTAATGCAACAATATGGAGCCGACACTATTAGGTTATATACAATGTTTGCAGCTCCTGCTGAACAATCTTTAGAATGGTCAGATAGCTCCATTGAAGGTGCAGCAAGATTTATTAAAAGACTGTGGAATCTTATTGTCTCAGTAAAATCTAAAGATATTTCTGAGCCCAAACAACTTGAAAAAGAAGCAAAAGAGCTCCGCTATAAAACCCACAAAACACTTGAAAAAGTAACCCATGATTTAAGCGAGCGAGGCTCCTACAACACACCAATTGCTGCAATCATGGAATTAATCAATGCAATACCAGAAAATTTTAAATCACCGGATGCATCTGAAGATGAGCAATTTGTATTTCAAGAGCTCATAAGATATGTATTGTTAATGCTGCATCCTTTTATTCCTCACGTAACTTTAGAATTATTGAGCAAATTTGAAGATAAAGAGTATGAAAAGCTTAACCTCTCATGGCCTGAATTAAAAAAGAGCCTATTAACCCTTGATGAGGCAGAAGTTGTTATCCAGGTAAATGGAAAAGTGAGAGGGAAAATGATTTGCAAGACGGGCTTAAAGCAACAAGATATAGAACCACTCGCCTTGAAGCATGAGAACGTAGCAAAATTTGTTGATTCAAAAAATCTTGTTAAAGTAATCTATATAGAAAATAAATTAATTAACTTGGTTGTGAAATAATCTATGCAAATTCTAAGTCCTTTTGATGACTACCCTATTCACCAGACTAGCGAGCCAATCTTAAATCCTGTTAGCCCAGAGAGAAATTTTTATGAGCGCTACTGGTTCAATGGATTTTGCCCAGAACAAAAGCTTATGTTTGGAATTGGCTTTGGTTTTTATCCAAATAGACAAATCATGGATGCCCATTTCAGTATTTCTGTAGATGGCAAGCAACATTCCTTTCATGCTAGCTCACGCATTAATCCTCAAAGAATGCCTATGAAGATTGGACCGCTTGAATTAAGTGTTAAAGAGCCAATGAGAAGCATACAGTTCACTATTGCAAATAATGATCACCCTATAAGCTGCGACCTAACTTTTTCAGCAAGATCAGCCTCGCTACTAGAACCTCAATCAATCCTTAAGCAAGATAACAGAATCATTTTAAATACTCACAGATTCACTCAACTGGGAAGATGGACAGGCAATGTCAGCATAGATGGCCATGCTTTGAATCTCAATGAAATATTCGGGACAAGAGATAAATCATGGGGAGTTAGACCTGTTGGAGAGCCAGAAATGGGTGCACCACCTTCTTCTTATCACGAGCCAGGAGTGTATTGGTGTTGGGCACCCATTCATTTTGACTCTTTTGCAACTTTATTTGGAACCTTTCAAGATCGAGATGGTATACCTACTCAAATTTCTGCTCACAAAACTTCGTTATTTTCCAACTCCTCTTTTGAAGACAAGGATGCTATATCTGAAGATCTTCATGATGTTTCCCATCATGTCACTTGGCAAAAAGGAACTAGATGGTCGAAAGCAGCTAAGATCCTAGGAAAAGACAAGAATGGAAGCGAAGTTTGTATTGAGCTAGAGACTCTTGGTCCTAAATTTTATTGCAAAGGAATTGGCTATCAACATCCTGAGTGGGGCCATGGAATCTGGAAAGGCGAAGAAGCTTTTGGGTATGAGGTCTGGGATCTAGAATCTATTAATCCTGAAGATTTTACCTTCTTTCATGTCCATCAAATTGCTAAAGCGAGACTTGGTGAAAATTCTGGTTTTGGTACTCTAGAGAATCTACCTGTGGGGAGGCATGACCCTTCTGGATTTAAGGATCTCTTTGATGTTGCGCAGTAATCTACTTCTTTTTATTACTTTTGTAGTTATTTGTTCGTGTGCAAACTTCCAGCATACCGATTTATCTAGAATACCCGTGCAGAAAATTGAATTTTCTAAAGACATTTCCATACAAAACTCTCAATATTTAAAAAGACTTTTTGTAGTTTCTCCTACCAGCGAAAATATTCTGCAAATAAGTATTCAAGATAAACCTAAAAATTTTTCGTATTCTAGTAATTCAGTAAAGCCTAATCAGGCATACATAAAAATTGAAGCATCAGTGATTTTAAAAAATAGAGAGAATGAGGTACTAAAATCCTTTAATGTAATTTCTCAAAGGAGCATTCCTATTTCACAATTCAATCCAGTTGCAAATACTCAGCTGGAAAGAGATTTCGAAGATTTAATGCACCGTGAAATCTTAGATAAAATTTATCTTAATTTAGTAAGCAAATAAATTGGATATTAACTATCAAAAATTTACTCCTGAACAAGCAATAGGAAAGCATCTCTTTGTGTTGCATGGAACTGAAATCCAGCTAAGAAATGAAATAAAAGATTTACTTAAACAAGAAATTAATGAGTTGGCAGATTTTAAAATTAATGTTGTTCAAAATGAGGAGTTCGATAGGCTTGAGGAGTTCATCAGCTCTTCATCTGGTGGCTCTTTATTTGGAGATAAAATTCTTCTTATCATCCAACATCTAGAAGGCAGGTTTCCAGAAACATTAAATTCATTTTTAGATAGTCTTACCGAGGCTAGCTTCAACAATGCCCGCATCATTCTAGAAACCGCTGCATCACTTCCGAAGAACAAATCTTGGCTAAAGCAGCCATACCTTTTGAAGATCAATTGTGGAAAGCTGAATACTTATGAAGAAAAGATCAGATTAAAAAAGAAACTTTCTTTCCTAGAAAAAGAATTATTGGCAACCCATGGCAAAGAAATTTTTATGAATCACGAAGGGAATCTCCAAAGCGAAGATAATGCAGTTCAAATCCTTAAATTACTCAAGCTCAATAGCAGCAATCAAGAAATAGAAACAAACTTCAGCTCCAACATAGACATTTTTGCTATCGAGGATCTTATATTGGCTCAGGATTTTAAAAAACTTTTCTTACATTTATCTAAGTTAAAAAACCTTCATCCTGAAGAAATTATTCCAATTACCTGGATTGCAAACAGAGTATTTATAGTGGGCTCAATAATTAAAGGGAATCCTAAAAATCTAAATAAAGAGATTGCAAAATTAAAAATTTGGTCAAATAAATTACCTCTTTATCGAGCTTTGTTTGCAAATATTTCTCAAGAGAAAATTAATTCTTTCTTGGATAGAACCCATATAGTTGATAAAGCCAATAAAGGGGCGTCACAAAAGAATAATTGGATTGCTATTGAAGATATATTTTTAGAATTAGAAAGCTGTCTCTAAAAAATTATTAAATGCTGCCCTTAGCTGAGTAAATAGGTCATTATTTTGATTAAAGCTGTAAGCATTGTTTTGAATTTCATCTATTACGAGCATGCCTTTGGTAGAACTTGTTAAGAAAACAACATCCGCTTCAGTCAAAAGATCTAAATGACAAGGCTCTTCTAAAATATTAAAAGACTGCGAAAAGTTCTGTAATAACAACTCTCTGGTTATGCCTGCAAGGATACGAGAATCTTTTGGCGGAGTGAGAATTTTGGTATCTTTTACAATAAAGATATTACTGGATCCTGCCTCGGTAATATAACCATCTCTATGCATTATGATTTCATTGCAGCCTTCTATACTTGCTTGGTTCATAAGCATTACATTTGCAAGCAAAGCAGTGGATTTAATATCGCACCTTCCCCAGCGAATATCAGACACTATCTTTGCTATTTGCTGATTATTGGACTTTCCTATTAGAGTGGCATAGCCAAATGACTCAGGAGTGAGATCATTAGCATAAAGGTGATTTCTAACAGCATCAGTTCCTCTGGAAAGTTGATAATAAATATAACCATTATCATTCATTAAAACCTGGTAAGCTAATTCTTGGATTTCTTTTTCAACAATGCTGATATCCACATTTAATTGGATGGCTTCACAACTTCTCCTAAGCCTATTTAAGTGCAGATCAAGAGCAATAGCTTTTCCTTTGATGTAAGGAACAACTTCATAGACAGCATCAGCAAAGGTATAAGCTCGTGACATTGGTGAGATTTTGATGTCATTAACAGGAAGAAACTCCCCATTAAAAACGCCCAATAAGCTTTCCACTACCCCAGATTAAAAAGGTTCAAAAACCACATAATGATTTTTGAGATAAGTCTGCCAAAAAATCCTTTGGGCTCTACTTCTTCCAAAGCAACTAGATTGGCATTAGCAATCACAGTATCCCCTGATTTTACTGAAAGACTCCCTAAAATATCGCCCTTGGAAATTGGAGCTTCAATATTATTATTAAAAGTATAATCAATCTTAAGACTGGGAAGTTCTGCTCTTGGCACAGTAACAATTAAATCTTTTGCAAGACCAAGAGAGACATTATCCTTTTTACCACCCCAAACATCAGCAGACCTTACTTCCTCATTGCTTTCAAGAAGGTTTTGAGTAACAAAAAATCTAAATCCATACTCAAGCAATCTTTGAGACGCATTAAACCTTTCATCTTCTGAGTTGGCACCTGCAACCACTGCAATCAAGCGCATGGATCCTCTTGCCGCCGAGCTTATTAAACAAAAGCCAGCAGATTCTGTGTGTCCAGTTTTGATGCCGTCTACCGAATCATCTCGCCAAAGCAACCTATTTCTATTTAGCTGCCTGATATCATTAAAAGTAAAACTCTTTTCTTTATAAAGAGCATAGTGCTCAGGAAAATTATTAATTAAATTGGCTGAAATAATTGATAAATCTCTAGCAGAAGAAAAGTGATTAGAGGAAGGTAAACCTGTGGAGTTTTCAAAAAGAGTATTATTCAATCCTAGGCTTTGCGCATAAGCATTCATAATATCTACAAATCCTTCTTCAGTGCCTCCTAGATATTCTGCTATAGCAACCGAAGCATCGTTACCAGATTGAATTACAACGCCCTTCAAAAGATCTTCAAAACTTACCCTCTTTCCAGCTTCAATAAACATTCTAGAGCCTTCCATCTTCCAAGCCTTGGTGCTAATTAGTACTTCATCGTCTGCTCTAACAAGATTGCGATGTAATTGATCGGCTGCTATATAACCGGTCATTACTTTGGTCATACTTGCTGGCTCTATCTGATCGTCTGCATTGAACTCAGCTAAAACTTTTCCAGTAACAGGCTCTACTAAAATATAACTGGTTACATTTATTTGAGGTGGCCTTGGAAGAAGGTTTTGAGCATTTGAATAAAAACTAGTAAAAAGTAAAAGAGCAGTTAATGAGAGTCTAAGCATCTGAGTATCCTAATTTTGTGGCAAGTTCTTGAACTACCTTTGCATAAAAATGGCTTCGATTATAAGTAGTTATAGAAATAAAATTTTCTGAACCAACATAGTAATTTTGCACTCCATCGATTTCGTATTCAAGTAACATAAATTTATTTCCCAAGAAATTTTGGGTTTCTGAGATATGTTTTCTCAGGGTATTGCGTGAAAGCTTTGTTCCGACTTTGTTGAAACCAATGTCATCTTGATTAAGAAAATTATTTTCTATATTCCATAAAATAGGCAAGCCCCTCACCCAGCCATTCTTAACTAAGTAGTTTGCAATACTGCCAATGGCATCCTCTGGTGAATTAAGTAAATCTGCTCTGCCGTCATTATCAAAATCTACCGCAAAATTTCTATAGCTGCTGGAAATAAATTGGCCAAAGCCCATTGCTCCTGCATAGGAGCCTTTGATCTCATTTAATGCTAATTCGTTCTCATTTACTAAAAGAAGGAATTCTTCTAATTCACTGCGAAAAAATTTTTGTCTTCTAGGATAGTAAAAACCCAGAGTAGCCAGGGCATCAATAACTTTATATTTGCCCATAATTTTGCCGTATCTTGTTTCTACCCCAAGAATCGCTGCCACTACTTCTTTAGGAACACCGTATTCTGATTCAGCTCTATCAAATACTGCTTTATGTTTATTTAAGAAGATCTTGCCATTATTAATTCTTCTTCCCTCAATAAATAAATTGCGGTATTTTTCCCAAGTCCAAGTAAATTCAGCAGGAGATGAGATAGCATCAATAATTGATTGCTGGTACTCCGCAGCGTTAAGAACGGATGTAACATAATCAATCTCGAGACCATGCTGTTGGTGCATGTAATTTATAAATTCATCTATTTCAGGATTATCTAATTCAAGAGAAAACACAGGATGAATGCTGAGAAGATATAAAATGATAAGGAATTGTTTTTTCTTCACTGGCTTATCTTTGCATCAAGGTTTTATGGGTTCCAATAGACATTATAATCCCAAATAATATAAACAATGTGATCATGGAAGACCCTCCCTTGCTCAAGAAGGGAAGAGGCATGCCTACTACAGGTATCAACCCAATTACCATGCTTATATTTACCAATAAGTTAAATAAAAAAGTGAGCAACAGCCCCCCAACAACCAACCTACAAAACCTATCCCTTGCATTCAAGGCAAAATAAAGCGTTCTCAAGCTTAGTATAAGAAATAGACTGAGAATTATCAGAACTCCAATAAAGCCAAATTCCTCAGCGGCAACAGCAAAAATAAAATCTGTTTCAGTTTCTGGTAGAAAATTAAAATGAGTTTGAGAACCCTCTCCGTAACCCTTTCCAGAGATTCCTCCACTTCCGATGGCTATTCTTGATTGAATAATATTCCAACCTGATCCAAAGGGATCTGACTCAGGGTTAAAGAGAGTTAAAATTCTTTCTTTTTGAAATGGTCTCAAGAGATTATTCCAAATAAATGGAGAAGCGATTATTAATAAACCGCAAGTAACTCCAATAAATGACCAGCTTAATCCTGCCAAAAATAGTACGAATAATCCTGAAAGTGCTACCAAGAGGGAAGTTCCTAAATCTGGCTGAATGACAACTGTTAAAGCTGATATGCCAATAATAAACAAACAAAAGAAAGTATCTTTCATGCTGATCGGTAATTTTTTAAATTGTAAGAAAGTTGCCATGGTCAAAGGCAAAGAAATCTTAAACAATTCTGAAGATTGAAACGAAAGTCCCGCGATACGAATCCATCTTTGCGCTCCATTAATTTCAGGCCCAAACAACGCTGTAATAAGCATCAACAAAAATGATGCGGCTAAAGAAAAATAGGCAAGACGACGAAAGTTTTCAGGATCCAGTTGAGCAATTAAGAAAAATAATATAAAGCCCAAAATAATAAATGCTAGCTGTTTTATAACAGTGTCTGTATTTCCATCCGATGCACTATAAAGAAAAAACAAGCCAAATATGGTTAACATTAAGATGCATAATGTGATTATCCAATCTCCGTAAATTCTAAATTTCATTTCTCAATTAATTTTTTAAGCACTTCAACTGCAACAGGACCAGCAACTAAACCGCCACTTTCACCATTTTCAATTACTACGCTTACAGCATATTCTGGATTTGGAATGGGGCCAAATGCAATGATGATGGCATGATCTCTTTGAAGAACATCTGATCTTATCTCTGCATATGCTTCTTTAGAATCTAAACTGACAAGTTCTGCAGTTCCTGTCTTGGCAGCAACCTTAAAAGGTTTGAGCTCACTCAGCCTTCTTGCAGTCCCCGATGGACCCTCTACAACTAATTCAAGCGCTTTGTGTAATTTTGACCAATTAAAATTTGAAGTTTCAATTGCTGCAATTTCTGGAGATGGCTCAGAGCCAAAGTGAGGAAGCCTAGCCGTGCCTTTATTTGCAAGCAAAGATGCGTAGTAAGCTAATTGAATGGGAGTGGCTAATATATAACCTTGGCCAACGCCCATATTGACGGTATCGCCAGTAAACCATCCTCGATTATATTGGGCATATTTCCACTCAGGGGTTGGTAATAGCCCAGGATCTTCATCAAAACAATCAATGCACAAAGACTTCCCAAAACCCATATTTCCAAGATGAGTTGTTAGCTGATTAATATCAGATTGATAGGCTAAATCAAAAAAATACGTATTTGAACTTTGAACAATAGCTTTAGTTAAATCAACAGACCCATGACCTCCTTCTCTCCAGCCTCTGTAAACTCTTCCATCCTCGGGCAATATAAAAAACCCGGGATCCTCTATAGTTCTCTCCCAAGAAGTTAGATTGGCATTTAATCCATAAAGTGCTATGGCTGGCTTGATAGATGAAGCTGGAGGATACCTGCCCTTCAAAGCTCTATTAAATAAAGGTTTATTAGTATCTTGAATAATTGCATCAAAAGATTGTTGATCAATGCCGTTTGCAAAATCATTAATAGAAAAACTAGGTGAACTGTAAAGTACATTTAGACTCCCAGTAGGAAGATGAATTGCAACTACTGCTCCCCTCTTGCCATCGATAGCTTCATGGGCAGCTTGTTGAGCTAAAAGATCTAGAGACGTGTACAAGTCCTCTCCTGGAGCACCGTCCTCAAATTTAATTAAATTATAAAGTCTGCCCCTGGCATCAATTTCATATATTTTCTTTCCATAACTTCCAGATAAACTGTCATCATAGATTTTTTCTAGCCCAAGCTGACCACTTATTAAACCTGAGGCATAGACAAATTCTGCATCTCTCCAATTCCTAGATGGTATTCCTGGCAGACTTGCAATAGTGGCAGAGGCTCTGCTGGTGTAACCGAGAGCATGAGAAAATAACTCAGGATACTCGCTTATTCTTCTGTATCTTTTTCCAACAAAGGCACCTGGAAATCTAAAAGAACGTACTTCAAATGAGGCAATTTGTGCTTGGGTTAGATCTTTAAGCAAGACAAGTTCTCTATTATAAATAGCCTTGGAATTAAAAAGTTTTTTATAGGTTTCTAGATCTTTATCTGAGATAGGTAAAAATTCAGCAATGTTTGCCAAGAATGCATCTAAATTTTCTATTTTTGCTGGGATTGTAATCAGGTCGAATGTTGCTTTGTTGCCAACCAACACGTTACCGTTTCTATCCAATATTTTGCCCCTAAGACTTTGTACAGGAACGGTATAGGTCCTATTGCTTTCTGCAGCTGTTAGATAGGTCTCGTTGGTAGTAATTTGGAGATAAAAAATTCTACCTAAGACTGCAAGAAATAAAACTGTAAAAATAATAAAAGAAACGAGTGCCCTATTGGAGAAGCTATTTCTTTCTTTTTGCCTTTCTTCAAACTGCACGGTTATTTATGGTAAGGATGATTTTCTAAAATTTTTATTGCTCTAAAAATTTGTTCGACCAAGATTATTTTAAATAATCGATGAGGAAAAGTGAGGCTTGAGGCAGAAAAAATATGATCTACTTGATCCAATAATGCCTTTGCCAACCCATGTGAGCCACCAATAATGAAATCCATACTTGATGTGATGAGCTCAGAACTAGAAAAAAATTCAGCCAAGCCCTCTGATGATATTGTTTTACCTCTCCTCCCATCCCAAGCAATAGTGAGAGCATCATAATTTAATTTATTGAGAATAGACTTACTCTCATTCAATTGAATTTGTTCTGTTGTTGCATTTTGAGGATGCTTGCAAGCAATATCTATAAAATTGATTGAATGAGCGGGACCTAATTGCTTTACGTATTGAGCGAGCGCTTCTTTTTCCCAGGTTTGAGATTTATTATGGATGGAGATAATCCTAAAGTGCATATTCTAAGAATATGCTCCCCATAAACCTTCCAAGTCATAGAATTCTCTGGTTTCTGACAGCATAATGTTGACGACCACCTCTCCTCCATCTATCAAAACCCATTCAGCATTTTCTTTTCCCTCAATCCCCATAATGGATTGGTTATTCTCTTTAATAGCTTCGATGACCTTATCAGATACAGCCTTAGCATGAGTATTAGAAGTAGCAGTTGCAACTATTAGCCAATCTGCAAAGTTAGATGTTTTGCTAATATCGAGACTGCGAATATCTTGAGCTTTTAAATCTTCTAATGCAGAAAGACAGATTTTGAGGGTATTTTTTTCAGTTGCCATAGCTGGATAATTGGGTGATAAACTTGAGAAATCTAAGCATTTGATTTCTACTTAGAATATAAAACTTATGGAAATAAATCTATTAATTATTTTTGGCTTTGCAATATTGGAATGCGCAATGATTGTAGGTATTTTTCTTCCAGGCATGGGTCCTTTATGGGCTGCAGTCATGGCAGCAGGCATAGCTGGTGTTCCAATTTCATATGTGCTCATAATGATTTTTATTGGGGGAATGATTGGCGACCTATCTAGCTGGGCGCTTGCGAAATTTATTTATAAAAGAATCGACCTTAATAATCTTAAGCTTAAGAATGCGCAGGAAAAGACGACCTGGGCAATGAATAAATATGGAGTATTTGGCATTGTGTTTGGAAAAAGCTTTGGTCCCATTAGGGGCTTGCTTCCCTTAATTGCTGCTATGACGAATTACCCAAAATATAAATATATCCTTGCAACATCAGTCGGAACACTTGTGTGGGCCTTGGTAGCAAGCATTCCTAGCTATTATGCAGGCGTCTACACAAGCGAAGTTGGTGAAAAATATCAGCAAATAATTTATGTGTCGATTTATTTATTTATACTCGTATTTACAATTTGGTTTTTAATAAAATTTTTAAGGGAGAGAAATGACAACTAATAAGAAATGGATTTTAAAAAATAGGCCCGAGGGTTTAGTAAAAGATAGTGACTTTGAACTCATTACCGAGGAATTGGGCGAAATTCAGGAAGGTGAGATCCTCATTAAAAATGAATATCTGTCATTTGATCCTACGCAAAGAATGTGGCTGACAGATTTACCAGGATACTTGCCGCCCGTGCAAATAGATGAAGTAGTCAGAGCTGGTGGGATGGGTAGAGTATTAGAAAGCAAAAACCCTAAATATAAAGAAGGCGATTTAATATTTGGAATGGTTGGCTGGCAAACCCATCTGATTACCGATGCCAAAGAAGAAGATAGATTTAGACTCATTCCTGAATTGCTTCCTATACCAACCATGCTAAATGTCCTAGGAACAACTGGGATTACCGCCTACTACGGACTACTAGAGCTTGCAAAACCAAAAGCTGGAGAAGTAGTGCTTGTATCAGGTGCTGCAGGAGCCACAGGATCTGTAGCAGCCCAGTTAGCAAAGGAAGCTGGTTGTCATGTAATCGGGATCGCAGGAGGAGCAGAAAAGTGTAATTGGCTTAAGGATTGCGGGTTAGATACCGTCATAGATTATAAAAATAGCAATGTCCATGAAGAGCTATTTAAAGCTGCTCCCAATGGAATAGATATTTATTTTGATAATGTTGGGGGTCCCCTTTTAGAAACCGTGTTATTTCTCATTAATATCAATGCAAGAGTTATGCTTTGCGGAGGGATATCTGGCTATAACGCAACAGAGCCTCAACCAGGTCCTAGGAATATTCTGAATCTAGTTGTGCAAAGGGCTACCATGCAAGGCTTTTTAGTGCTTGATTACTTACCCAAATCTCAGGAGGCAGTAGAAAAACTTGCAGGCTTGGTAATGGAAGGAAAAATTAAACATCTTGAGGACATTCAAGAAGGCTTAGAAAATTGTCCGCAAACTCTAAATAGGTTATTTACCGGAGAAAATTTCGGCAAACAAATGCTAAAACTTTAGTTTTTACTGCCTGCGATTTGATCAAAGTACTTTGATAAAAAATTAAGTCTCTGCCCTGCATCAAAAGCTTCGAGTATCTTTTGCTTATCTTTGGGTGCAAGAGGTATCAATCCTGCCAAGTGATAACTTACAGAATCTGCTGAGTCTAAGTTTATTTCAAGAGGCATAGATCTTATTTGGGGATGTTGTTTCAGTTGAGAAAGAATCTGTAATAAGTCAGGATACTTTGCTAGCAAGGCTTGATCATCAACTTCAGGATCTTGAATATTTTCTACCTTTCCAATATTGAGCCCTGATTGCCTTTGCTCCATAGTCTTAATTTTGGTTCGATGCATGCCCTTAACAGTAATTCCAAGTAGACCATTAGGCAAAGTATTAAAATCAATAATCTCAACATATGTACCTTGGTCAGAAATAGAAAGTTGATCATCCATAGCATCCTTTTGAAGGACAATGACAAAACCAGAATTAGTTTTCATGCATTCTTTAACCATTTCAATATATCTAGGTTCAAAAATTTGAAGAGACTGGATATTGCCTGGCAAAACAACAATGCCTAAAGGAAATATGGGAAGCGACTTAAGCATCAAATGCCTCTAGGAGAGAATCTTTAATCAATTTGCTATTTTTATTTGTCATGATTACAACTATATCTAGTGCCATAATTATTTTTTTCAATTCCTTGGTTGCGATTTCTATCGTTGGAAATGCTTTCTCTGTTTCTAGAACGTTGTTGGGATCTATCCAAAAAATTTCATGCAGTCCAACGGGTGCATCTAAGAGATTTTGATCGTGATATCCCGAAGACATTGTATTTGAGGCAAGCTCAATGATAGCTCCAATTTTTTTATTGTGATGTTTTTTTAACAAGGCCTGAGTAGTTGCCCTAATTGCAGTTGGATGATGCGCAAAATCATCGTAAATGATATGGGTTGGGCTTTTATGCACAATCTCTAAGCGCCTTTTGACTCCTCCAAATTGCTTCAATGCTTCAAATGATTGTTTGTAGCTTACTCCAACCAGCTTAGCTGCCTGCATAGCCATCATGGCATTTAGAAAATTGTGTCTACCAACAAATGGGAACTCACTCGTGGCAAATTCTTCTTCTTGAATTGTGATAATTGCTTCATCGCTTGATAAATCAATGGAGCTAGGGTCGTTAACAGGAACTGTATTTGACCAGGAGCCTAATTCCAGCAAATCTTTAATATTCAAATCTTCTTTTTGATAAACAATGAAGCCATTGCTTGGAACTATTCTTACCGCATGGTGAAACTGTTTTTTAATATCATCTATGGAATCAAAGATGTCTGCATGATCAAATTCAATATTATTGATTACAAAAATATCAGGATGATAGTGAACAAACTTGGAGCGTTTATCAAAAAAGGCTGAATCATATTCATCTGCCTCTATTACAAATATTTCAGCATTTTGATTGTCTGCAGAATGTCCTGAAGAGCTACTTATTCCTCCAATTAAATAATCTACAGGCATATTATTAAAAGAGAGTATGTGTTTGATCATATAACTTGTACTGGTCTTACCATGAGTTCCAGCAACTGCGATAACTCTCCTTTTCTTTAAAATAGAGCCAAGGATTTCTGGTCCCGAAGTATAGGGATAATGATTTCTTAGGATTTCCTCAACCCAGGGGTTACCTCGAGAGAGCGCATTGCCTATTACATAAAGATCGGCAGCCGGAAGATCACCCTCATAACCCTCAAAAACTTCTATCTTAAGCTCTTGCAATTGATCTGACATGGGAGGATAAAATGCTTTGTCAGACCCAGTAATAGTATGGCCTTCTTGAATCAAGATCCTGGCAAGGCCACCCATGAATGTGCCGCAAATACCTAAGATATGAATCTTCACTTTCTTTATATATCCTTCCTGCTAACATAGATGAAAATTAGCAATAAATAAAGTCATGAAAAAAAATGCTTTCTATGCTCAATCCGGTGGAGTTACTTCGGTAATCAATGCCACCGCATATGGAGTCATAGATGAGGCAAGTAAAAGCAGCCAGATAGGAAAAATATACGCTGGTAAGAATGGTATTTTAGGTGCACTTAGAGAAAATCTGATAGACACCTCAAAAGAAAGCAAAGCATTTATTACTAGTTTGCAATTTAGGCCCGGAGGAGTATTCGGCTCCTGCAGATATAAACTGAAAGATTTTGAGGCTAGTAAAAAAGAGTACCTAAGACTTGTTGAAGTATTCAAAGCACATAACATTGGTTACTTCTTTTATAACGGAGGGAATGACTCTGCAGATACAGCATACAAAGTATCGCAGATAAGCAAAACGTTAGGTTATCCACTCTCTTGTATAGCTATTCCCAAGACAGTCGATAATGACTTGGCCATCACAGATAATTGTCCTGGTTTTGGATCGGTTGCAAAGTATGTTGTAACCTCAACGATTGAAGCAGCCCTGGACGTTGAATCCATGGCAGAAACCTCAACCAAAGTATTTATCCTAGAGGTTATGGGAAGACATGCTGGCTGGATTGCTGCATCTAGCTCCATTGCTCAAGAAAGCTATCCTCAAGCACCGGACCTCATACTGCTTCCTGAAGTTCCATTCAAACAAACCCAGTTCCTTAGAAGAGTCAAAGAAGTTGTTGCTCAAAAAGGGTTTTGTGTAATTGTTGCCTCAGAAGGCATAAAAAATGCATCCGGTAATTTTGTAAGTGAAAGCGGCCTAAAAGATGCTTTTGGGCATAGTCAATTGGGTGGGGTTGCTCCATATTTAGCCAACTTAGTTACCAGCAAAATAAAATTAAAAAATCATTGGGCAGTGGCAGATTATCTTCAAAGAAGTGCTAGTCACCTGGCTTCTGAAACTGATCGAAAGCAAGCTATTAAAGTAGGCAGAGAAGCTGTGAGATATGCAGTGCAGGGGAAATCATCTGTGATGCCTGTTATTAAAAGAGTGCAAGATCATCCTTATAAATGGAAAGTAGAGCCAGCTCCATTAAAGCAAATAGCAAATGTTGAAAAGACTCTTCCCAAATCGTTTATAACCAAAGATGGCTTTGGAATTACCGAGCGGGGAAAAAAATATTTTAGGCCACTGATCGCTGGTGAAAATCAATCGATTAAGCAAAATAAATTCTATCAACAGCCCAAGTCTGTCATGGTCAAGAAGAAATTACCCGCCTGGAGGTAAAAGGTTTAACTCTGCTACTAGTTTGGTTAAATGCTCTTTTAGCTCTAGCAGCTCCTCTTGCACTAAAAAAGATCCAATCCCAATACTTTGTCCCTTTGAACTTAAGAATAATTCCATATCACCATTAGATTTAATCTTGGATTGAAATCGAGCAAAAGAGCGATATTCTTCATAAGAAAAATCTTTAAACACTCTCCCCTTTTCAATTCTGACCTTGTTAGGATTTATCAAAATGATTTCTCTTTGCGAACTCCACCTAAAATTCAAATAAAATCCAAGTCCTACTAGCGCAAGCTCCAATCCTGCAAAAGGTAAAATTAATTTTGCGCCAAGGTACCAGAAGAAAGCTGCGATACTTAGACAAGTAGTGATAAGTACTGCAAAAAAAAGTACTCTTGGAAACCCAACAAGAGAATAGTTTGGTTTTAATTCTATGCGATAATTGTTCTGAGAAAGTTCTTTGAGGTCTATCAAGATGGTTACAAGAAATGAATTTACGAAATATTTTCTTCCAGTTTACAACCCTGGAGATTTTATACCAACAAGAGGTAAAGGTTCCTTCATTTGGGATCAAAAAAACCACAAATACTTAGATTTTGCATCTGGTATTGCAGTTTCTTCATTGGGTCACTGTCATCCTGAGCTGGTAAGAATTCTCAATAGCCAGTCAAAAAAATTGTGGCATCTTTCCAACTACCTCACCACCGAGCCAGCTATAAAACTGGCTAAAATTTTATGCCAAAAGACTTTTGCTGAAAAAGTCTTTCTTTCAAATTCAGGTGCAGAAGCTGTAGAAGCCGCTGTAAAAACTGCAAGAAAATTTGCTTACAGCGAATTTGGTAAAGGCAAATCAAACATCGTTGCCTTCGATGATGCTTTTCACGGCAGAACTCTCCTTACCATTGCTCTCAACGGCTCCAAAAGAATGACTGAAGGTTTTGAGCCTCTTCCAAAAGGTATTACCCAACATCCATACAACCAAATAGAAGGTCTTGAGAAATGTATCAATGATAAAACTGCTGCGGTTATTCTTGAGCTTGTTCAAGGGGAAGCAGGAATTATTCCGGCCAAACAAAATTTTGTTAACGCGATAAAAAAATTATGCAAAAAACATAAAGCTCTCATTATTATCGATGAGGTTCAATCCGGTGTTGGGAGAACTGGTTATTTGTTTGCCCATGAGAAATATAAAATACAACCAGATATTGTGTGCTCAGCTAAAGCATTGGGTAATGGCATGCCAATTGGCGCAATGCTAACTACAGAAAGAGTGGGTAAATATATGCAACCAGGTGCTCATGGTTCAACCTATGGAGGCAACCCACTTGCATGCGCAGTTGCCCACGAGGTTATCAATAAGATCTCAAAAAAATCTGTTCTTAATGGCGTTCAGAAAAAAGAACAAAGATTTCTTAAAGGATTAACTGCTATCAATAAGGAATTAAATTGTTTTGACGAGATAAGATCCGCAGGCCTATGGATAGGATGCAAACTTAAAGTTCAGGCAAAACTTAACTTGGATAATCTCATGAAGGAAGCCTACGCAAATAGATTGATGATCTTAAAAGCTAACAATAATACGATCAGGATTGCACCCAGCCTTATCATTGAAGATAAGGTGATTGATGAAGGTTTAGCTAGGCTTAAGAAATCTATTCTGAAGCTTCTTGATTAATTACTACTTCTTCTAAGGCATCTACTTTTCTGTAACCCTGAGGAAGCATAAGTCCTCTTTTGGCTCTTGCAGCAAAGTAATTTTCCAAATCTTTTATACCAACTTTCATGAATTGTTTTCCGCTGTGTATTCGAAGCTCCGAAATATCACCTAACAAACACACTGCAACCATTTTTTCTTCACCAGATTCAAATTTGGGTGTGGGTATGTTTATGATTTTATTGCCTTTACCTTTACTAAGTTGAGGCAGCTCTTCAATTCCAAAGATGAGCATTCTGCCAATATTTGAAATGGCTGCTATATAAGTATGATGATTTTTTATGGAGCGCACCCCTAAGACAGAAGATCCCTTGGATAACTTCATGAAATTTTTGCCGCTTTTGGTGCCACTGATAGCATCAGACAATTGGGCAATAAAGCCATAACCAGCATCGCTGGCAATTAAGAATTTATCTTCGTCTTTGCCAATAGTGGTTGCAACAAAGCTCTCCCCTGAATCTAAATTCACTTTACCGGTTAAGGGTTCACCGAGGCCGCGCGCCGAAGGAAGAGTATGGGCTGCAAGTGAAAAGCTTTTCCCATTACTGGCAAAAAATATACTTTGTTGATTATTTTTACCTCTAGCAAAGTCCTGCAAAGAATCCTCGCCCCTGTAGTTAAGCGATGTTGCATCGATATCATGACCTTTAGCAGCTCTGATCCATCCAGCTTTTGAGAGCACAACAGTAATGGGTTCAGAAGTTAAAATATCTTCCTCTGAAAAAGCTTTTGCTTGAGATTCTGATTCGATAGGAGAGCATCTAGCATCGCCAAAATCAGACAGAATTTCTTTCAGTTCACTTTTAATGTAATTTTTAAGCTTTGCTTTAGATTTAATTATTTTTTCAAGCTCATCAAATTCTGCAGAAAGAGTGGCTTGTTCTTCTTTTAATTTAATTTCTTCTAGCTTTGCCAACTGTCTTAATCTTATTTCAAGAATTGCAGTAGCTTGGATTTCTGAAATCTTAAATCTCTTAATAAGATCCTTTTTTGGCTCATCGCTGTTTCTAATAATTTTTATAACTTCGTCAATATCGGCAAAAACTAACAGCAGTCCCTCTAAGATATGCAATCTGTCAGCTACTTGGTCTAGTCTGTGCTCCAATTTACGCAAAACAGTGGTTTGCCTAAACTGCAACCACTCTTTGAGTAATTCATTAAGGGCATAAACTTTTGGAGAACCCTCAAGATTGATAACATTGAAATTTGCTCGAAAATTTTTCTGAAGATCAGTGGTTGCATAAAGATGGTTCATCACCTCTTCTGCATCAACACGGTTAGATTTAAGTGATATTACTATCCTAGTGGGATATTCATGATCGCCTTCATCGCGAATATCAACAATCATAGGAACCTTCTTTTTATTCATCTGATCTGCAACTTGCTCTAAGACTTTTGCACCAGAGGTTTGGTATGGCAGAGCGCCGATAATAATATCCGTGCCTTCTTTTTCCCATGCAGCCCTCATTTTGAAACCACCCCTGCCCGTTTCATACATTTCGAGCAACTCTTCTTGTGAGGCTATGATTGGAGAATGGTTGCTAAAGTCTGGACCTTTAATGAACTTCATTAAATCTTTAACCGATGCTTTGGGGTTATCTAACAAATACATTAAGGCATCAATGACTTCGGATAAATTATGAGATGGGATGTCTGTTGCCATACCCACGGCAATGCCAGTTGTTCCATTGAGGAGGATACTTGGTATCTTTGCAGGCAATATTTTTGGTTCAAGTAGCGAACCATCAAAATTGAGTTGCCAATCTACTGTGCCAAGCTTTAATTCATCTAGCAAAAGATTAGCAAAGCTTGTAAGTTTCGATTCGGTATAACGCATTGCGGCAAAAGATTTTGGATCATCTTGAGTACCCCAATTTCCTTGACCATCTACCAAGGGATATCTAAAAGAAAAGTTCTGAGCCATTAGCACCATTGCCTCATAAGCTGCACTATCTCCGTGAGGATGGAATTTACCAATCACATCTCCCACTGTTCTGGCTGACTTTTTGTATTTTGAGGCTGCATTTAAGCCAAGCTCACTCATGGCATAAAGAATACGCCTTTGCACGGGCTTCATTCCATCACCTAAATGAGGCAGCGCCCGATCGAGAATTACATACATTGAATAATTCAGATAGGACTCTTCAGCGTAATCCTTTAGGCTAATACTCTCTAAGCTTTTATCACTCATATCACAGGGTTGCTATTTTTCCTTTTTTCTCAAGCCAAGTTTTCCTATCGGATGCTCTTTTTTTGGATAAAAGTAAGTCCATAGTTGAATTAACATTATCTTTGGCTTGTATCGTTAATTGCACAAGTCTTCGGGTAGCTTTATCCATGACAGTTTCTCTAAGTTGATTAGGGTTCATCTCGCCAAGGCCTTTAAATCTCTGAATATCTATTTTTGGTTTGCCCTGCTTCTTCTTGAATTCATCAATCAGGCTATCCTTTTCTTTTTCGTCCAGTGCATAAAATTTTTCTTTACCGCAATCTATTCTATAAAGCGGTGGCATAGCTACATAAATGCGTCCTGCTTCCACCAAAGGGCGATAGTGCCTTAAAAATAAAGCGCATAAAAGCGTAGCGATATGCAATCCATCTGAATCGGCATCAGCCAAGATGCATATTTTTCCATAGCGTAGATTATTGATTTCGTTGCTTCCTGGATTGACCCCAATGGCAGTGGCCAAATCTTTAATTTCTTGGGATTTCAAAATTTCATCGCTCTCAAGATCCCATGTGTTTAGGATTTTACCTCTCAGAGGCATGATGGCTTGGAATGATCTCTCCCTTGCTTGCTTTGCAGAGCCTCCTGCAGAATCACCCTCCACTAAAAACAATTCCGTTTTATCTAACTCATTGCTATTACAGTCTGCTAATTTTCCTGGTAAGGCAGGCCCCTGATAAGCTTTTTTTCGTTCAACTTGTTTGGAGTCCTTAGATCTAGATTGAGCAGCCTTAATCGCAATGCCTGCAATTAACTCTCCTTCTTCCGTGTGTTTATTCAACCAAATGCTGAAGAAATCTTTAGCGCTTGCAGAAACAAAAGATTGATGATCTTTCGAGTCCAAACGTTCTTTAGTTTGTCCTGCAAATTGAGGATTCTTTAGCTTAGATGAAACTACAAAGCTTGCATTTGCAATCGTATCATCAGAGGTTAACTTGACTCCCTTAGGTAACAAATTCCTAAATTCACAAAATTCTTTTAAGGCATCAAGCAAGCCTGCTTTAAACCCACTCAGGTGCGATCCGCCTTGGGCAGTTGGAATTAGATTTACGTAAGTTTCATTGATAGGATTTTTCACACTGGTGTCTGACCAATTGATAATAAAATCTAGACCGCTCTCTTTATCCAATTTGGAGCAATGCACAGATTCTTTTAAAAGAAAGCTATCTGATTCTTCAGATTCAGCTAAGTAAGAAGCCAAACCATTTTCAAATTCCCATTCAATTTTCTCACCTTTCTGTTCATCAAAGAACTGGATCTTGAGACCTGGGCATAGCACTGCTTTGGCCTTAAGAAGATGCTTTAAAGCAGCTATTTTTAACTTGGTTGATTCAAAGTACTGCTCATCAGGAATAAATAATATTTTTGTTCCAGTATTTCTCGCTCCAACTGTTCCAATTTCAACTAAATCTTTGGTTTTTTCACCACCAGCAAACTCCATCTGAAGTTCCTGTGCATTTCTTTTTACAGTGACTATAAGGCTTTTGGATAGCGCGTTAACTACCGATACCCCAACACCATGTAAGCCGCCTGAAAAGTTATAGTCTTCTCCAGAAAATTTTGCTCCTGCATGTAATTTGCACAATATTAGTTCCACCCCTGACACTTGATGCTCAGGGTGGATGTCAGTGGGCATGCCTCTGCCGTCATCAGAAACCTCTATGGATCCATCCTTAAAAAGATTAATTTTTATAGTGGAACAATGGCCTGCTAAGGCTTCATCAACTGAGTTATCTAGAACCTCTTGGACCAAATGATTGGGAGTTGATGTATCGGTGTACATCCCCGGTCTTTTTCTGACCGGATCTAGCCCTGATAAAACCTCAATAGATTTTGAATCGTAGTTTCCAGCTGCCATTATTTATATATCTTAAAACCTTGGGCTTTAAACTCTTCTGATTTCTCTTGCATGCCAATTTCAACCGCAGCGATATTTTCTTCACGATTTCTTATATCCTGCGAGATTTTCATAGAGCAAAATTTAGGGCCGCACATAGAGCAGAAATGAGCTGTCTTTCCAGATTCTTTGGGTAAAGTTTCATCATGATAATCTCTAGCAGTATCTGGATCTAAGCCAAGATTAAATTGATCTTCCCATCTAAATTCAAAACGCGCTTTGGAAAGCATGAAATCTCTGACATATGCACCTTTATGCCCTTTTGCAACATCTGCAGCATGGGCTGCTATTTTGTATGCGATGAGGCCCTGCTTTACATCTTCTTTATTAGGAAGTCCGAGATGTTCTTTTGGAGTCACATAACAAAGCATAGAAGTTCCAAAGGATCCTATATTCGCTGCCCCGATAGCTGAAGTAATGTGATCATAGCCAGGCGCAATGTCGGTAGTTAAAGGTCCCAGGGTATAAAAAGGTGCATCGTGACACCAATCGCTTTCTAGGTCCATATTCTCTTTAATTAGATTCAATGGGACATGCCCAGGGCCCTCAATCATTACCTGAACATCATGCTCCCAAGCTATCTTGGTCAACTCTCCTAAAGTTTTGAGTTCAGCAAATTGAGCTTCATCATTAGCATCGGCAATACTGCCTGGTCGCAAACCATCTCCCAAAGAAAATGAAACATCATAAGTTTTCATGATTTCACAAATGTCTTCAAAGTGGGTATACAAAAAGTTTTGTTGATGATGCGCAAGACACCATCCAGCCATAATGGATCCTCCGCGAGAAACAATTCCAGTAAGTCGCTTTGCAGTTAATGGCACATATTCCAGTAATACGCCTGCATGGATAGTAAAGTAATCTACACCTTGCTCGGCTTGCTCAATTAAAGTTTCTGAAAAAACTTCCCAATTTAAATCTTCAGGCTTGCCATTAACTTTTTCCAATGCTTGATAGATAGGAACAGTCCCAATGGGTACTGGTGAATTCCTAATGATCCATTCTCTGGTTTGATGAATATTTTTTCCTGTAGAGAGATCCATCACGGTGTCAGCACCCCAATTAGTAGACCAAACTAACTTCTCAACCTCATCATCGATGTTAGATCCCAAGCTAGAGTTTCCAATATTAGAATTAACTTTAACGAGGAAATTTTTTCCGATAATGGTGGGCTCCAACTCGGTATGTCTGATATTGGCAGGAATGATTGCTCTGCCTGCAGCTATTTCACTGCGCACATATTCTGCAGTAATACTGTCCGGAAGATTGCTGGCATAGGGAGATTTAATGCCTAATGTCTCAGCCTGCTTAAGGAGCTCATTCTCTCTTGTAGCCACATATTCCATTTCTTCGGTAATAATTCCTTGTTTCGCAAAATGCATTTGAGAGACATTGTTACCTTTCCTATTGGCAACCCATGATGCTCTTAATTTGGGAATACCTTCAAGAGATGCTTTAAAATCTTTGTCCCCTAATGGCCCTGAAGTGTCATAAATTCTGAGCGGAGGATTATCTTTGGGATCACCGGTTTGAGTTATTTCTTTGAATGGGACTTTTAAAGAGGCATTGGTGCCTGAAGTAACAAAAATCTTCTTAATGTAGTCTTTTTGCTTTAATTCTTTAGACATCTTTAAGAATCAAATTATAGCTCATTCTTGATCTTACTATTGGCTATTTATCTATTTAAAAAGGGTAAAGTTTGTATTCAGATGTTGACAGTGTAAACATTTAAGATATGATGCTCATCTTTGGATCAAATATGAAAAACTTTATCAGCAAAAAATTGTCTACTAAAAATAAAGAACTGGTTTTATTTAGTTCAATCCTGTTATCGTTTAACATGGTATTAGTGATATTTTTTCAGTTAACTAAGGTGTAATTGTTTGAAAATACAGTCGTTAAAATTTCTATTCTTATTTTCTCTGGTCAGCAGTCTGCATGCTGAAAACCTGCTAGATATCTATAACGAAGCATTAGAAAATGATGCTCAGTATAAAGCTGCTGAGTACTCATTCCTTGCTGACAAAGAAATAGCAGTTCAAGGCAGGGCTCAATTACTTCCTAATATCCAACTTTCAGGACAAACAAATTGGAACGAATACTACGAAGATGATGTCTTGCAAAACGAATACAATAATTTTTCTTCGCAGGCCAGACTATCTCAACCACTTTTTCGACTAGATACATGGTTTGGGTATAAGCGCTCTAAACTTTTAACCGATGCATCTGAAGCAGATTTTGCCTTTAATCAGCAGTCCCTAATTGTAAGAACAGCTGAGGCCTACTTTAATGTATTACGTTCTATAGATAACTTAAGTGCAGCATTGTCAGAAGAAAAAGCCATACAAAGGCAACTAGAACAAACTAAACAAAGATATGAAGTTGGCTTATCTGCAGTAACAGAGGTCCAAGAAGCTCAACTGGCATATGATTTAAGCCTTGCAGCAAAAATAAGAGCTGAGGGAGCAATCTATACTGCCAGAGAGGCATTGAATGCCATTGTTGGTAGAGAGATTTTCTCTATTGATGGTTTAGTTAATGAGTTAAATGTCCAAAATCCAGTGCCCGCAGATAAGGATGAATGGGTCAGCAAAGCTCTGGAAAATAATTTTAGACTCCAAGCAGCACAAATGCGAAAGTTAGCAGCAAAAAATGCAGCACGCGGCGCAGCTTCCAATCACTTACCCAAAATAGATATTGTTGCCAGTAAATCAGAATCTGAAACAAATCAATATTCCTTTGATGGGCTAAATACAGGGAGCTTCCAAATAACAGTTCCAGATGTCACACAAAGAGAAAATTATGCATTGCAATGGAGCGTTCCGATATTTCAAGGTGGAGCTGTTAATTCCAGAAGAAAACAAGCCTACGCAAGTTTTAATCAAGCAGAACAAGATGCCGTGTTTGCAGAAAGATCTGTAATCCAAGAAACTAGATCCCAGTATTCAAACGTGGTCACATTGGTGGCTAATCTCAAAGCCCAAAAACAAGCAGTCATTTCAGCGACCACTGCCTTAGAGGCAACCAGAGTAGGTTACGAGGTTGGCACCAGAAATATTGTGGACCTTTTGCAAGCAGAAAAAAGCCTTTATTCTGCAGAAAAGAACCTTGCCAATGCTAAGTATGATTATTTGTTATCTATCCTCAGACTTCACTTAGCTGCAGGAACCTTGCAACCCCAAAATCTTGTAGAAATAAACAATCTTCTAGGATAATGCCTGAGCTTCCAGAAGTAGAAACTTCTGTTAGAGCTTTAAAGGGTTTTGAAGGCAAGATCCTAAAAAATATTTCAGTTACCAACCCCCACTTACGTTGGAAATTAGATACTAAAAATATTCATGCATTAGAGAACCTTGTAGTTGAAAAGATATTTAGGAGAGCAAAATGTATTGTCCTAGAATTTTCAGATTTCTTTCATTTGTTGCATTTAGGTATGACCGGGACATTACGCATCCAAGAAGCAAGCAGCAATAGGATAGAAAAACATGACCATATAGTCTTTCATTTCCAAGACAAGAGCATCGTATTTAACGATACTCGGAAGTTTGGTTATTTTAAAATCTTAAGCAAAGAAGCCTATAGAGATTTTGATAGACAACTTGGTCCAGAACCTTTATCAACTAATTTTAGTGCAAGCTACTTACAAGAAAAAATCTCTAAATCTAATGCAGCCATTAAAAATTTAATCATGAACCAACACGTGGTTGTTGGCGTTGGGAATATTTATGCTAATGAAGCTCTGTTTATCTCAAATGTTCATCCGATGACATCAGGCAATAAGTTAAAAAATACTGAGATAGATAAACTAGTGAAAGCCATTAAACAAGTATTAAAGAAAGCCATAGCCTTGGGGGGCACCACATTAAAGGACTTTTATAGTCCAGAAGGTAATAAAGGGTATTTTAAAATTAAGCTCAAAGTTTATGGAAATGATAATCAGCCTTGTCCTAACTGTGCAAACTCAATTAGTAGAATAGTGGTTGGGCAAAGAGCAAGCTTTCTATGCAACAAATGCCAAAAACTTAGGTAAATTTCTTCTCTAAGGCGCTAACGACATGCTTGGGAACAAATCGGGTAACATCGCCTCCGAATTGTGCGATCTCTTTTACCAAGCTTGAAGAAACATAAATTAAAGTATCTTTAGGTGTAAAGAATATACTTTCAATATCCGGTGCAAGAGATCTATTCATAGTTGCTAACTGAAATTCATACTCAAAATCAGCAACAGCTCTCAACCCTCTTATGATGGCAATAGCATTATTTTCTCTAGCAAGATCTACGGTGAGCTTTTCTGAATAGCCTAAACTTTCAATCTTGTCATTATCTGCAAACATTTCATCAATCAAGGCCAGCCTCTCATCAACTGTGAAAAGAGGTTTCTTTGCTTTGCTCTCTGCAACTCCGACAATCACTTTATCAAATAGAGATGCTGCTCTCTCAAGAATATCTATATGACCAAATGTCAGCGGATCAAATGAACCAGGATAAATTGCGATCTTCATAATTGCATAATACAAGACAATGTCATTTCATCAAAGTTGGCAAAAAATAAGGGCCCAGATGGGCCCTTATATAAAAGTTAGAAACTTTAGTTTTTAGAACATATCGTTGTTCATAACTTTATTCCATGCAGCAATAAAGTCACTGACTAATTTTTCTTGAGCATCGTCACTTGCGTATACTTCAGCAAGAGCACGAAGCTGAGAATTAGATCCAAAAACTAAATCTACTCGAGTAGCAGAGCTTACTTTTTCACCAGAGACACGATCAACTCCCTCGTAGGAATTTCCGGTACCATTTGGCTTCCAAGCAACTGACATATCCAATAATTTAACAAACCAATCGTTAGATAAAGTATCGTTATTTTCAGTAGCCATTCCTGTATCACTATTAATGCCAAGAGATCTTAAACCTCCTACCAATACAGTCATTTCAGGAGCAGTAAGGCCAAGCAATTGAGCCTTGTCTAATAGCATTTCTTCAGCTGGATTAGTTGCTGATGGACCATAGTAATTCCTAAATCCATCTGCTACTGGCTCAAGAACAGCAAAAGATTCAACATCAGTTTGCTCTGCAGAAGCATCTCCTCTTCCAGGGGTAAATGCAACCTTAGCTCCAGTTGCCTTTTCAACGCCCACATTACCGCCCAAGACGATAACATCAGCGACGGAAGCCCCTGTATCGGATGCTATTTGCTCGTAGACTGCTAATACTTTAGCAAGTTGTGTAGGCTTGTTAGCTTCCCAATCTTTCTGTGGAGCAAGCCTAATTCTTGCACCGTTTGCTCCACCTCTTAGGTCAGAATTTCTGAAAGTAGAGGCGCTAGCCCAAGCAGTTTCAACCATCTCTTGAACTGTTAGTCCAGATTCAGAAATAGCAGCTTTAACACTATCTACATCGTAATCGGTGCTACCAGCTGGGACAGGGTCTTGCCAAATGAGTTCCTCAGCTGGAACTTCTGGCCCAAGATATCTGCATTTCGGACCCATATCTCTGTGCAATAACTTAAACCAAGCACGGGCAAAAGCATCTGCAAACTCTTCTGGGTTTTCATGGAACCTCTTAGAGATCTTGTTGTACTCTGGATCCATTCTTAATGCCATGTCAGCGGTTGTCATCATGGTTGGCACTTTTACAGAAGCATCTTCAGCATCAGGTGCTTTGTCTTCTTCTGTTTGACCAACTGCATGCCATACGATAGCTCCAGCTGGAGTTGTATGTTGTTCCCACTCATATCCGAATAACAAGTCAAAGTAACCGTTATCCCATTGAGTTGGATTAGATGTCCAAGCTCCTTCAAAACCACTGGTAATAGTATCTCTACCCTTTCCAGAACCATAGGTACTTGTCCAACCAAAACCCATTTCTTCTAAAGCTGCGCCTTCGGGCTCAGTTCCTACATTAGAATCAGGTCCTGCGCCGTGGCCCTTACCAAAGGTATGACCCCCAGCAACAAGAGCAACTGTTTCCTCATCGTTCATAGCCATACGTCCAAAAGTTTCTCGGATGTCGACAGCACTTTTTAGAGGATCAGGCTCACCATCTGGTCCTTGAGGGTTCACATAGATAAGACCCATTTGCACAGCGCCAAGCGGATTAGCTAAATCTCTTACTCCGCTATATCTCTCATTGGTAAGCCACTCAGTTTCAGCTCCCCAATTGATATCTTCTTCAGGAGCCCAAATATCTGGTCTGCCTCCACCAAATCCAAAAGTTTTGCCACCCATGGATTCAATAGCAACATTACCTGCAAGAATGAGTAGATCAGCCCAGCTAATTTGTTTACCGTACTTCTTCTTAATTGGCCAAAGCAATCTTCTAGCCTTATCAAGGTTTCCGTTATCGGGCCAACTGTTTAAAGGAGCAAACCTCTGTGCACCAGTGCCTCCTCCGCCTCTGCCATCACCAATTCTGTAGGTTCCTGCGGCATGCCATGTCATTCTGATGAAAAACGGACCATAGTGACCATAATCGGCAGGCCACCAATCTTGTGAGTCAGTCATCAAGTCATGCAAATCTTTTTTTAGCGCCTCATAGTCAAGCTTCTTGAATTCTTCAGCGTAATCAAAGCCTTCGTCCATTGGATCGCTTTTCTTATCGTGCTGATGCAAAATGCCAAGATTTAACTGATTAGGCCACCAATCTTTATTTGATGTTCCAGAGGAGCTATTAGAAGCCAAGCTTCCATGCATCACTGGACATTTATTTTCAGTTTCATTACTCATAGTGTGTATTTCCTTTTTGCAAAAAAAATGTGGATATATAGATTACAAATTTTATATGTTTTGGTAAATATAATAATTTAGAATGTTATATTCGATTTTATCAATGATAAAATGGCCAATATGATTACATTAAAACAAATTGACTACGCTCTAGCGGTTGCTAAAAATTTACACTTCAAGAAAGCTGCAGATGAGTGCTTCATCTCTCCCTCAACCCTAAGCAACGCAATCACTGAGTTGGAAAGTCACTTAGGCGTCCAAATCTTTGAACGAACTAATAAAAAAGTGCTTGTCACTACCCTGGGTAAAGAAATATTAGCAAAAGCAAAATTAATTAAAATAGAGGTCAATAGTATCAATGACTTAGCCCAAAGCTATTCTAATGCTCAGCCAATTTCTCTTGGGATCATTCCTACTGTCAGCCCTTACTTTCTTCCTTTGATGCTACCAAAGATAGAAAAAAAATTGCCAGCCATTAATCTCAAAATTGAAGAGAGCCAATCTAATAGCTTGGTCCAGAAAGTAAGTGATGGGGAGCTAGATATAGCAATACTTGCCCTGCCCTACGATACTCGTGAACTAAAATGTTATAAATTCTGGGAAGAAGATTTCTACTGGGTTTCTCATGCTAAAGATATCAATGCAGGTAAGGCAGAAATTAAAGCAGCCGAGCTTGAGGATGCAAAGCTTATGCTCCTCGCAGACGGACATTGTCTAAAAGATCATATCTTAGATGCCTGCAATATAACCTCCAAAACAAGTTACTCATTAAAAGCTTCTAGTCTGAACACTCTTATACAACTGGTGAAAGGAAAAATGGGGACAACCCTTATTCCACAAATGGCTCTTAAAGATTTAGTAAGTAATCAGAAAAATTTATATATTTCTCATCTCAATGAGCCCGGTCCACATAGAGAGATTGCTTTAATCTGTAGAGAAAATTATGCAGGCCATGAGAATGTAATGCTTTTACTAGATATTTTTAAAGATACTTTTAGAAAATAAATATATTTAAATGAGTTCTAGTCCAGCGCCTCTAATAATCATAGTGACTGCCAAAGCAAATAAGAGAGTTTTTAAACCAAGATCAAAAACTTTTTGAGGAATCTTGTCTAAGAACGATCTTGCAACCCAGGCTCCCAAAAATCCTGTCAGCGTGGTGCACACTATTAATAATAGGAAATCTACTAGTAAGAATTGGAAAACAGTTATAAAGGCAATAATTTTAAATAAGTGCTGGCAAACCATAATGGCGCCATGAGTAGCAATCAGCTCTTTAGAATCCATATCTTTGGTAGCTAAAAAGGCGGAAACTACGGGCCCATTTGCACCTACGACCATTCCAACAGCAGCTGCAAGAACACCACAAAAGGCATCGGAAAGATTATTGGTGACAGCTTTCAAGGAAGCTTTAAAAAAAAGCATCCAGAGAATAAATATGCCAATTAATGCAAGTATGATTTCTTCAGGAACTAAAGAAAAAAATAAAACTCCTAGAACTGAGCCTATAGCGCTTCCAATAGCGACTGTTTTAAATAGTCCAACAATAATATGTTTTCTGAACAAATAAGCGCGTGACAAGTTATTGGAAACTTGGATCAATGCATGCAATGGAATTAAAACGCTCGGAGAAAAAAACTGCCCCAAACTAGCGAGCATAATCATCCCGCCTCCAACACTTGCAACCGATGTGATGAAAGAAGTAATGAAAGAGATCAATGAGAAAATAACAATGATCTCTAATTCGGTCATTTGCTAACTTTGATGGTTTAGATAATCTTGCACTGCTAGTTTGTCAGCTTTAGTGTCAGCCAAAAATGCTTGTAAAAGCTTTTTGTCCAAATCTGGCATTCTTCCTGCAGACATTTCTTTAATTTGTTGATAAAACCAAGCCATTGCTCCAAAAGCATTAATTGCCTGAATGAGCGTAAAAGGACTGTTAGGAGAAAATATCCAAGGACCTAGAGAGAGAGTTTTTTCAAAGCTTGGAAGAGAATCGATTTCTCCACTGAATAACTTCTTCATACAATGAGGGTCTGCACACATGGGTCTGCCAATGCCCACAACCTGGCAGATTCCGCTCTCCAATGCTTTTTGCATCCCTTCTCGAGTTCGAAAGCCGCCTGTTACCATCAACGGCATTTCCACAGCTGCTCTTATATTTGCAGCGTAATCTAAGAAATAAGCCTCTCTAGCGATAGTACTATCTTTTCTAACTTCACTTCTATCAGGATTGATACTGATGTTATCAGCACCAATTAATTTAGGCTGTTCGTAGGTGCCCCCAGATATTTCTAATAAATCAACTCCTGCTTGTTCAAACATTTTTGCTACTTGAATACTTTCTTCAGCAGAAAAACCACCTTTTTGAAAATCCGCAGAATTTAATTTGATGGAAATTGGGAAATCTGAACCCACCACCTCTCTGCATTTTTTAATGATTTCTAAATGAATCCTAGTTCTATTCTCTAAAGAACCTCCCCAGGCATCTGTTCTAGTATTAATATCAGGAGATAAAAACTCTGATAGCAGATAACCATGAGCGGAATGGAATTGAACTCCTGTAAATCCAGCATCTCTTGCCACAGTTGCTGTAAAAACAAAGCGATCAATAAGTTCTAGAATTTCCTCCTCAGTCATGGGCTTAGGTTTACCAAAATTTCTGCCAGGAATTTTTAATCCAATATCTGAAGGAGCCTGTGGGGTGGAATTAATTTCACCAGGAGTTTGTCTGCCAGCGTGCGAAATTTGCATCCACAGCTGAGTATTGTCCTTGGTTCCTGCCGCAGCCCATTGTTTGAGAGTGTCCATTTGCAGATGATAATTTGATTGATCAATCACTACATTGGCAGGGCCTTCGATGTTGCGACGATCAACTTGAACATTCCCAGTTAACAAAATACCTACATCACCATCTGCCCAAGTGTTGTATAAATTGATGTGTCCTTGATGCGCAAGGTTATCGCCTTTAGCAATTCTTTCGGTCATGGCAGCTTTGCAGACCCTATTTTTAATAGTTTGTCCGCAGGGAAGAGTGAAGGAGGATTGAATCATGCTTTATCCTTAAATTAAATTTTCTAATTACGACTGAAGTTATATTAAGGAGATAGAAAAGAATTGCTAGTGGGCAATATATTCATACTACGATTATTCTATTTTTGAGAATCTAAGTAACCCATTAACTGGAAATCGTATCTGCTTTTAGCAGAAAACTTTCCCTCAGCATTCCAAGCATCGTAGTCCAATTTACCAAACGGCTCGACCTTATCTCCTGTTACTGTAACTCTTTGAATAATTCTTTCGCCCTCAAAATTATTGACTACATAATGTTGGGTAGCTCGGTTATCCCACATGGCAATAGTATTCTTTTGCCACTTATATCTGACTAAAAACTCAGGTTTTTGAACCCACGAAGTTAGGAAACTTAAGAGATGCTCACTTTCCTCGTGCCCAAGCTCGACTATTCTCCTAGTAAAGTGCTCATTAACGTAGAGCACTGGTTCATTGGTATCCGGATGTTTTCTAACTACGGGATGTATAGTCATTTTTTCAGGATGCAAATGAGGCGCAGCGTCGTGCAAGGCTGAAAGTCCGATGCACATGTCCTGAATGGGTTTTGATAATGCCTTAAAGGCAGCAACTAAATCGGTCCACATAGTATCCCCTCCAACGGATGGAACTTCTACCATATGTAGGATCGATAAAAGCGCGGGTTGCTCTTGGAAGGTTAGGTCAGTATGCCACTCATCTGCAATCCCTCCAGATGATGCGGCCAACTCAAAAATCTTTGGATGCTTAATATTGGGATTATTGATGTGAGGATGGCCTTGCAACTCTCCAAACTT
>VMBT01000109.1_pt1 | contig 51966 bp, 50 predicted proteins | sample 4404301 | NCBI WGS metagenome assembly VMBT01 (sample SAMN12238535, study PRJNA552566) | marine metagenome | isolation source: Coastal seawater | place: USA: coastal Georgia, Sapelo Island | collected 2008-08/2009-08 | reverse complement strand
GGAGACGAAGGCTTTGTGGTCACGGCGAAGGTCAGAGCCATACTCGGATCGGAGCGATTGCTCTTGAACTGCATGCAGCGATTGAGCGGTGTGGCAACCTATACGAGCAGTCTGGTCAAAATGATCGAGCATACCAATACTCGCATACTTGACACACGAAAGACCACACCCGGTTTGCGGTTCCTTGAGAAATGGGCCGTTACAGTGGGTGGTGGGATGAATCATCGAGCGGGTCTGAACGACATGGTCATGTTGAAGGACAATCATATTGATTACGCAGGTGGGATCCGAGAGGCCGTGGAAATGAGTCGTGCCTACTTAAAGGACAAAGGACTGGATCTCAAGATCGAAGTGGAAACACGCGACCTGGATGAAGTTCGCGAGACCCTAACTTGTGATGGAGTCGATCGCATCATGTTAGACAACTTCACCCCGGGAGAACTACGTGAGGCACTGGTGATGATAGATGGGAAATGTGAAACCGAAGCAAGCGGAGGGATCACGGAAGAGAACCTGGTTTCATATGCAGAAACTGGTGTCGATTTTGTGAGCATAGGTGCACTTACACATAGTGTGAAGAGTTTAGATATCAGTTTGAAACATACCGATTGAATGTCAGACGGAAGAAGCTTTAAAATCTCATTGATCGCAGCAGTAGCAGATGACCGGGCGATCGGTCGCGATAATGATCTGATCTGGAAACTGCGCGATGATCTGGCATTGTTCAAACGGGTTACTGTGGAGCACGCAGTGGTGATGGGGCGAAAGAGTTTCGAAGCGATCGGTAAACCTTTACCTAAGCGCAGGAATATTGTAGTCACCCGTCGTGATGACTATTCGATCGAAGGTGCGGAAGTGGTTTCCTCGCTCGATGAAGTCTACGCACTATTCGCTGATAGTGACGAGGAGGTCTTCATCCTGGGAGGAGGGGAGATCTACCGACAGACGCTTTCCGACGCCGACTATTTGTACATCTCTCACGTGCACTCAGAATTTCCCGATGCGGATACGCACTTCCCCGAAGTTGACTGGAATGAATGGGAAGTTTCAGAGGAAGAATCCTTCCCTCAAAACGAACGCAACGAATTTGCGTTCACCTTCAAAAAATATTCTCGAAAAGGCTAACACCCGAATCCCGAACCCGACACCCGAAACCCTCTCTACGGTTCGAGTCGTCCGTACATTCTAGGGAACGGAATCGTTTCACGTACGTGTGACAACTTACAGATCCATGCTACCAGACGCTCAAGTCCAAGCCCGAAACCGGCATGAGGTACAGAACCGAATCGACGCAGATCCAGATACCACTCGAATTCGCTCATAGGCAATTCGTGCTCGATGATCTTCTCCTTGAGCCATTCCTCGTTTGTCTCACGTTCACCACCACCGACGATCTCGCCATATCCTTCAGGAGCCAACAAGTCCACTCCGCGAGCGAATTCCGGATGTTCCGGATTACGCTTCAGGTAGAATGCTTTCACGGCATGCGGCCAGTCGTATACCATCACCGGAACATCGAACATGCGCGTTAGAACCGTTTCATCGGATCCTCCGAAATCACTTCCGTATTTGAAGTTCTCGGCAGATTCTATCCATTGGGGAAGGTTCCGTAGATCCTCTTCGATCTGTTTGATGCGCTGTTTGTTCTTATCGATCGTGCTTTGGTGATAGGCTACCTTGCCTTTTTTCATTCCCCCTTTGTCGAGCAGAGCCTGGCGTTCTTCTATATCCGCTTCAAGTTCGGACTTCTCCGCCTCTCGATCAGCTATATCTGCTTTTAGTGTTTCGATGGTCGTTTTGCCGTCTACATCTTTCTCTCCTTTAATGATCGCGACTGCATCGTCATAGTTCAGGCGGATGAATTCTCCACAGGCTTTTTCCAATGCTTCTACATCACGCTCGAGTATCTCGAGTTCATCTTTGTTCTCCGCGAGTACTGCTTGTACAACTGCTTTGATGAAGTCTTCGATCAAATCCATATTGTCAAAGATGTCATAGTAAGCCATCTCCGGTTCGATCATCCAGAATTCGGATAAATGGCGTCTTGTTTTCGACTTTTCGGAACGGAAAGTCGGACCGAACGTATAGATCTTACCCATGGCCATTGCCATCGCCTCACCATAGAGTTGTCCGCTCTGCGACAAATATGCAGGACGGCCGTAAAAGTCGGTCTCGAACAGATCCGTAGTCCCTTCACAGGCATTACCCGTGAAGATGGGTGCATCCATTTGAACGAATCCTTCTTTCTGGAAGAACCTGTGGATGGCGAAGATGATCGTGTTTCGGACACGCATTATCGCCCATTGACGACGGGACCGCAACCAAAGGTGACGATTGTCCATCAGGAACTCGATACCATGCTCCTTTTTCGAGATCGGATAGTCAGCCACATTCTGGATCACTTCAACAGCATTCACGTGCAGTTCAACTCCACCATGCTGACGGGTATCTTCTACCACCTTTCCGGTGATCCGAACAGAACTTTCCAGGCCAAGGGAAGAAACTTCGGCAAAACTGTTTTCGCCGATATCGTCCTGTGCAATGATGCATTGCACGATGCCCGAACCGTCTCTCAGGATCAGAAATATGAGCGCTTTGCTTTCCCGCTTATTATAAACCCATCCTTGCAGGGTCACTTCCTCACCTATACATGTCGATAAATCTTGGATGTAGCGCTTCATTTTTTATGGGCGGTATTATATAAATTTGGCAAAAATAAAGGTTAATCCTTACACGAACAGACAATACTAAACGCCTTGTAAATGCTCAAGCAGACCCTCAGTCAAAAGATGCTCCAAAAGCTGTCTCCGCAGCAGATACAGTTTATCAAACTGTTGGAGTTGAATTCGCTCAATTTTGAAGAGCGGGTAGAGGAGGAACTCATTGACAATCCGGCGCTTGAGAAAGGGAAGGATGAAGACGTTGACGATGACCGTTTGTCTGATGACACGCGGGATTCAGGGGATGACGATGATTACATGTCGGACAGTATGGACGACGATCTGTTCGACCTTTCCGAATATACCAACGACGATTACGGTGGCGTTCGACTGAACGATTCATACAACGACGATGACGAAAGAGGTCCGATCCCTGTCGTCAGTGTGCAATCTTTTCGTGAAAATCTGCTGGAGCAGCTAGCATCCACTTTGAGCACGGAGCATGACGAGATCCTGGCTGAACAGATCATTGGAACCATCGACGATGATGGATACCTGAGACGACCTCTCAAATCCATTGCCAACGATCTTTTATTCTCTCAAAATGTGAAGACGGACGAAGAGGAATTGTCGAAGGTGCTCAAGCGGATCCAGCAATGTGACCCTGCCGGTATCGGAGCGAGAGACCTGAGAGAGTGCCTGCTGATCCAATTGGAGAAAAAGGCGAGAAAAGCCAATACGCCGATCATCAAGTTATCGAGGGATATTCTCACGGACCACATGGAGGACTTCTCCAAGAAGCACTATAAGAAGTTGCTCAAGAAGCTCGATGTGAATGAATCCTATTTGAAGGAAGCGATAGATTTTATTACTACTCTGAATCCTAAACCTGCCGGAACAGGCATGGAGACAAGAAAGACGGAGTACATCATCCCCGATTTCATAGTACGAGAAGAAGACGGAAACCTTGAAGTGAGCCTAAATAGTCCGAACATGCCTGAACTCAGGGTGTCACAGCGCTATCTCGAGACACTCCGGGGATATGAGAAATCGAAGAAACCCGACAAGTCTGCAAAGGAGGCTGTGCAGTTCATCAAGCAAAAACTCGACTCAGCGAAGTGGTTCGTGGATTCAGTCCGTCAGCGACAGCAGACACTTTTACTCACGATGAATGCCATTGTGAATTATCAAAGGGAGTTTTTCCTCACCGGAGAGGAAACCGATTTGCGCCCAATGATCCTGAAGGACATCGCCGAAAAGGTGAATCTCGATATTTCTACGATAAGCCGGGTGGCAAGCAGTAAGTACGTCGAAACCGGCTTTGGAATATTCCCGCTCAAATACTTCTTCTCAGAAGGTATCACCACTCAGAGTGGGGAAGAGGTCAGTAATAAGGAAGTGAAAAAGATCCTCAAGGAGTCCATCGACGCCGAGGATAAATCATCACCACTCACCGATGGGAAATTGATGGAGATCCTCAAAGAGAAAGGCTATCCGATAGCACGCAGGACCGTAGCGAAGTACCGGGAACAGCTCAATATTCCGGTGGCTCGATTGAGAAAGGAACTGTAGTCAGGTTTGACCAGAACGATCGCAAACATATTGTCATATGCCGGGCATCCGGTATTCCTTGCTTTTTATGGTCTTTGGACCGGAGTACAGTTTCACTATGTCATCTCGTCCAAACTCAATGAGCGATCGGAGACCTTTTTTTTGATCATTTTCTTTCTAAGTCTGGTTTTGGTTCCTGTGTTTGGGTTGATGCTCCTGCTCCGCAAATACCGTCCCTCGGAGTTGGCTTCCCTCAGTGGTAAGGAACGGAGAGTCAGCCTGTTGGTCATGACGGTGTTGTACTTCTTCATGGCATTTAGCTTTAACGCACTTTTCATAGAGCCGATCCTGCGCGTGTACTTACTCTCCATTGGAGTCTGTACCGCCGTGGGTTTCGTGATCACCAGATACCGCAACGTGAGTTTACACATGCTGGCATGGGGCGGGATCACACCATACCTGATCGTACTTTCGGGCTACAGTGTGGTGAATATGGACCTGGTCGTAGTGGGCTCTGTGGTCCTGGCCGGACTGATAGGAGTCAGTAGATTAGCACTCAACGCTCACCGTCCAAGTGAATTATATTTAGGATATTCGGCGGGATTTTTGGCGACAGCCTTATGTTACCTTTTATACTATGGATTTTAACAGCATCAAATACGAGAAGCAGGGTAAGCGACTGACGATCTCATTGAATCGTCCTGACGTGTTCAATGCATTCAATGACGAGCAGAGTTATGAATTGCAGGCAGCACTTAAAGCGGCTAAGAAGGATCCGGAAGTTCGTGTGATCGTGTTGACCGGTAAGGGCAAGGCTTTTTGCAGCGGACAGGATCTCAAGGCAATTGCCGGTGCCGAGAAGCGCAGTCTGAGTGATTCACTGTACAAAAGGTACAATCCGATCATTCGCAGCATGCGCAACATGCCCAAACCGATCGTGTGCCGACTCAATGGTGTTGCTGCCGGTGCAGGGTGTTCTTTGGCTCTGGCGTGTGATATTATTGTTGCCTCAGAGCGAGCAAGTCTGATCGAGGTTTTTGTGAATGTGGGATTGGTCCTGGACTCAGGATCTTCGTACTTCCTGCCCAGACTGGTGGGAAGCGCCCGGGCATTTGAAATGTCGACCATGGGAACGAAGGTGAAAGCGCAACAGGCTTTCGAGTGGGGAATGGTGAATCGGGTCTGTTCGGAGGAAGATCTGGATAAAACCGTGGACGAATACTGCAACTATTACGAGAATGCTCCGACTAAAGCAATAGCGCTCATGAAAAGTATGCTCAACCGATCAGGGACTTCTGATCTGGAGGAAATGTTGCAATACGAAGCATATTGTCAGGAGATCGCAGGTAACTCTGCAGATTACAAGGAAGGTGTGGCTGCTTTCAATGAAAAAAGGCCACCGGAATTCAAGGGAGAGTAAAAATGGTATTCCCTTTACAAGCAACTTTGATCAATTTGATGTTAAACTTCGGATGAGAAAAATTTTACCCTTGTTCATAGTTCTCTTGATGGGAGCGATCACACAAGCCCAGGAGATCATACCGTGCGGTACGGTAGATTACCTCCGCCAATTGGAGGAAGAGATCCCGGGACTCAATGAGACGCTTGATCAGAATTACCGAGAGAGTGCCGCTCACGCTCAGGAAAAGACCCTCCAAAAGACGGCACCGCTTGACACCTTGTATGAGATCACAGTGGTGTGGCACGTGGTGTGGAACACACCTATCCAGAATATCTCTGACAGCCTGATCATGTCGCAAATGGAAGCACTGAATGAGTGTTTCAATCGGGAAAATGCCGATACGGTCAAAACACGAGATATCTTCAAACCGGTTGCAGGAAAGGCGCGCATTCGATTCAAATTGGCAGAGCAAGATCCGGATGGAAATGCAACAAATGGTATCAATAGGGTAAATACTAGTTTGGCTTCGTTCTATTCCGGAGGGAACACCTTGAACAACGATTATGTGAAGAAAAGTGTAGCAGGCGGTGTCAACGCCTGGGACCCCAACCGATACCTGAACATATGGGTATGTAATCTGTCATTTCAGGGGATCACGACTTTGTTAGGATACGCATTCCCACCACCGGGTGCCAATTTCTGGACAAGTCAGTCATACGTAGAGAACTATCGTCAAGGTGTGGTATTGCACTACACAGCGGTCGGAAGGAATAATCCGTACCATACCAGTCCGAGCTTCAATACCGCTGAGAAAACAGCGGTTCATGAATTTGGCCACTTCCTGGGACTAAGACATACCTGGGGAGATGCAAGAACCGGTCAGGATGGTTGTCAAATAGATGATTACCTCAGCGATACTCCGATGGAGCGCACATCCGCTCAGGGGAGTATTTGTCTGTACGGAAGAAACACATGTGTGGAGTCTCCCAATGATCTGCCCGATCAGGTGGAGAATTACATGGATTATTCGAACGGTCCGTGTACGAATATGTTCACCAAACAGCAAGTCGAAGTGATGAGATACAATCTCCATAACCTTCGTGCCGAATTGCCCATCCGAACATTTGTAGAGGTGCCTCATCGCGATTTTGACAACACAAGTGTGTATCCGAATCCGACTCCGGGAAAAATGACCTTCGTGATCGACGAACCAATGGAAGACGAACCTGTTCATGTGGTTATGACAGATCTGCTTGGAAGGGTGGTGATGGAGCACGATGCGATCAGCGATTTTGAGATCACTGTAGATGCATCCTGGTTGGCAGCAGGAGTCTATAAAGTTCGTATGACGTCAGACCTCCGCGGAGAGTTGATGAATACTACGGTCGTCAAGTACGACTAGCCCCCGATACCTATCTGGTTTTTTTCTCGCTGAAAGGTGCAGGATCGCTTCGAAAAATGAGCGAAATCACTACTTTTGCACCCTCTAAATAAGCGTGAAATATGGCATTTGATCTCGACCTCATTAAGAATTACTACTCTGAACTTCCGGGCAAGATAGAAAAGGCCCGAAACGTGCTCGGCCGACAACTCACTCTCACGGAAAAGATCCTCTACGCTCACCTTTGGGATAGCAATAGCAGTGATGCTCATGAACGTGGTGTGAGTTACGTGGATTTTGCGCCGGATCGCGTGGCGATGCAGGATGCAACTGCGCAAATGGCGTTGCTTCAGTTCATGCAGAGCGGAAAAGAAAAGGTCGCTGTGCCTTCAACTGTTCACTGTGATCACTTGATCCAGGCGAAATCAGGCGCAGATGAAGATCTGGAAACAGCCAACGAAACCAACAAAGAGGTTTACGATTTCCTCGCTTCTGTTTCAAACAAATACGGAATTGGATTCTGGAAACCGGGTGCAGGTATCATTCACCAGGTGGTTCTTGAAAACTATGCTTTCCCTGGTGGAATGATGATCGGAACGGATTCACACACTCCAAATGCAGGTGGTCTTGGAATGATCGCAATTGGTGTTGGTGGCGCGGATGCAGTGGATGTCATGGCCGGAATGCCTTGGGAATTGAAATTCCCGAAACTCATTGGTGTTAAGCTCACAGGTAAGTTGAGTGGTTGGACTTCCGCAAAAGACGTGATCCTGAAAGTGGCCGGTATCCTCACGGTAAAAGGTGGAACAGGTTGCATCGTGGAATACTTCGGTGACGGAGCTGATGCTATCTCATGTACCGGAAAAGGTACCATCTGTAACATGGGTGCGGAGATCGGAGCAACAACATCACTCTTTGCCTATGGTGAAAAGATGGGACAATACCTGCGTGGTACGGGACGTGAAGCCGTTGCCGACCTTGCAGATGGAATCATGGAACACTTGCGAGGAGACAACGATGTTTATGAGAATCCGGAGAAATACTACGATCAGGTGATCGAGATCGACCTGAGTACTCTGGAGCCGCATATTAACGGACCTTTCACTCCGGACCTGGCAACTCCTATCAGCCAGTTCTCAGCTGCTGTAAAGGAAAACGGATGGCCGGAAAAACTCGAAGTTGGGTTGATCGGTTCTTGTACGAACTCTTCTTATGAAGACATCACCAGAGCAGCATCTGTGGCTCAACAGGCTCTGGATAAGAATTTGAAAGTACAATCGGAGTACACCGTAACTCCGGGTTCGGAACTGGTTCGCTACACAGTGTATCGCGATGGATATCTGGATGTGTTCGAAAAGATCGGTGGTGTGGTTCTCGCAAATGCGTGTGGACCTTGTATCGGTCAATGGGCACGTCATGGTGCTGAGAAAAAAGAGAAGAACTCCATCATCACAAGTTTCAACCGGAACTTTGCCAAGCGAAACGATGGAAACCCAAATACACACGGATTCGTGGCTTCGCCTGAGATCGTAACGGCCATGGCCATTGCAGGGGATCTCAACTTCAATCCACTCACAGACACTTTGACCAATGAGAATGGTGAGCAAGTCAAGCTTGCTGAACCTCAGGGGATCGACTTCCCACCGAATGGATTTGCTGTAGAGGACAATGGTTACCAGGCTCCTGCTGCCGACGGTTCAGGAGTTCAAGTTGTGGTAGACCCTAGCTCAAATCGCTTGCAATTACTCGAAGGTTTTGCACCATGGGACGGAAACGACCTCAAAGGATTGAAGCTTTTGATCAAAGCCAAAGGAAAATGTACTACTGATCATATATCTATGGCCGGTCCATGGCTGAAGTTCAGAGGACATTTGGACAATATCTCCAATAACCTGCTTACCGGTGCGATCAATGCATTTAATGAGCAGGCTGATTCTGTAAGAAACCTACTTACAGGAAATTACGAGAGCGTACCTAAAGTAGCCCGTGATATCAAGGGCGCCGGAGAATATTCGATCGTAGTAGGTGAGGAGAACTACGGTGAAGGTAGCTCACGCGAACACGCTGCGATGGAACCACGCCACCTGGCGGTTCGAGTAGTTTTAGTGAAATCATTCGCCCGTATTCACGAAACCAATCTCAAGAAGCAGGGAATGCTCGGATTGACCTTTGTTAATCCATCCGACTATGACCTGATCAGGGAGGATGACACTTTTGACGTAGAAGGTTTGACCGACTTCAGAGAAGGTCAGAATATCTGGATCACGGCGAATCACAGCGACGGTTCTTCCGACAAGATCGAGACGCAACACACATACAATGATGCGCAGATCGAGTGGTTCAAGGCAGGAAGTGCACTGAACCTGATCAAAGCGCAGAATTCCTAAGGATTCAGCAGGAATAGGGAAATTTTAAATAAGAGCGGATTTACGTATAAAAACGTAAATTTGAACAAATCTGAAATCTATCATTTTTGAAAGCAGAAAAACGAGATAAACGGAGTAGGATTCTTTTGATATCGATCATCACAGGATTATTCCTGTTGAATGGTTGGTTGATCGTGAGTCTTATCAACAAGGACAAGCGGTTGACAGAGTCGACCGAAAAGAACGTTGTACTCATCGAAGAGAAGGAGCGGTTGAGCGAAATGCTCAATGATGCGGAAGAAGAGTTGGAAGAGTACCGCGGGGAGACCGAACGTCTCGACAGCATCGTAGATGTGAGAGATCGCGTCATTGCCAACAAAGTAGCACAGATCAGAGCTCTGCTCAAAGGAGATAAACTCACAAAGAACCAACTCCGCGAAGCAGAGAATCAGATTCGTACACTGAACAGTGAAATTGCCTCGTACAAGGCGCAACTGGACTCGCTGCGTACCAAGAATGAATTCCTGCAGGAGGAAGTTCGTACCAAAGACGACGAACTCGAGAATCGTGCCGAGCGCATCGATGAGCTGGAAACGGACTACAACGAAGCCCTCGAAACCATCAAGATCGCTTCCCGATTGGAAGCCGTTGACTTGGAGGCCAGCGGAATACGCATGAACTGGCAGGATAAGGAAAAAGAAACAGCTCGCTTAGGTCGTGCCGAAAAGATCCGCGTATCTTTCAAGCTCGCGAAGAACGAGACCACCAAGAAAGGTAGTAAAACAGTTTACCTGAAGATCATAACCCCTTCCAAGGCAACCCTACACAACGAAGAAAGAGGTTCAGGAACCTTCACCTACAAAGGGGAAGAATCGCTTTACACTGCCAAGCAGCGCTTCAACTTCAACAACGACAATGAGGAGTTGGCTTTCTACTGGGACAAGTCACCTTCTATGATCGCGGGAGACTACGAGGCATACCTGTTCTGCGAAGACCACATCATTGGCCAAGCGTCCTGCAATTTGAGATAGACCTCATAACTTCTTCTTGTGAAAACCATCCCTTTAAGAGAACAGAAGAAGGAGTTTTTCACATCAGTATTTAAAACGGTAATCGACGGGATCATCCTGATCGATACCCGCGGTGTCATCCGTGACATCAACCCCAGCGCCCTCCAATATTTCGGGTATGACTATGATGAGCTTCTCGGTCAGAATATCAATGCTTTGATGTCTGAACCGGATCATTCGGCTCATCAGGGATATATCGAGCGGTATTTGCATACTGGAGTGGGCCACATTATTGAGAAAGGCCGACAAGTATCAGGAAAAAGGAAGGATGGTTCGAGTTTCCCATTTCGTCTTGCGGTCAGCGAATTCGAGCTCGACGGTGAGAAATTTTTCACCGGTATCATTCACGACCTCAGTGAGGAGGTTCGTGCAAAAGAAGCGCTGAAAGAACATGCCGAAACGCTCGAGCGTCAAGTGAAGGAGCGTACCCACGATCTGGAAGATGCGAACCGACAATTGCAGAAAGAGATCCGTAGCAAAAAACGATCGGATCAGGCGCTGCAAGAAAGCCAGAAGCTTTATAAACGGATCGCACAGAACTTCCCGAATGGAACGATCAACGTGTTCGACACGGATCTGAATTACGTCTTTGTCGAAGGAAAGGGTCTTCTCGAAATGGGGATTGAGACGGAGGACCTTATCGGTTCAAGCTTCATAGAGCGAATTGACGAGGATCTGCGAGAGACAGTCCGGGAGAAACTCCTTCAGGTGTTTGAGGGGAACCCGACCAACTTTGAGATCAATACCAAGGGAAACGTCTATTTCATGCGAGCGGAACCTCTGTTCAAAGTGAGTGGTGAAGTAGAGCAGATCCTTGTGGTGGAAACCAATATCACTCAGCGGAAAAGAGCCGAAGAGGAAATGGCCAGAGCATTGGCCAAAGAGATCGAACTCAATGAGCTCAAATCGCGCTTTGTGTCCATGGCCTCTCATGAATTCCGAACGCCTCTGAGTGCGATCCTTAGTTCAGCCACACTCATTTCCAAATACACCGAAGGCGAACAGCAAGAAAAGAGGACAAAGCATGTGAACAGGATCCAGAGCAATGTCGAGAATCTCAATTCCATATTGGAGGATTTTCTCTCGCTTGAAAAACTGAATGCCGGAAAACTCACGTTCAATCCGGTTCAGATCGAACTTGCTCCCTTCGTGAAAGAATGTATAGAAGAAACCGAAGGCATACTGAAATCCGGACAAAGTGTAGATCTGCAAGTCTCGGGAAAGGCCAGACCGGTCATGCTGGATAAGGTGGTCTTTAAGAATATCCTGGTAAACCTGCTTTCAAATGCTTCGAAATACTCTCCTGAACACAGCCCGATCGAAGTGAGGATCGAATTTCGCCCTCAATCGATCGATTTGGAAGTTCAGGATCATGGAATAGGAATTCCCGAATCCGATCAGGCCAAGTTGTTCGGACGGTTCTACAGAGCCTCCAATGCAGGTAATATTCAGGGAACCGGTCTGGGTTTGCATATTGTGAAAAGCTACGTAGATTTGATAGGCGGTAGCATACGGTGTGAGAGTGTGGAGGGTGAAGGAACATGTATGAAACTCAAGTTGGCTTTAAAATCAGAAAATGAAGAAAGTTCTCATAATTGACGATAACACGGATGTGCGTGAAAACATCGCGGAGATCCTTGAACTCGCGAATTACGAAGTGCACACAGCGGAAGACGGGAAGCGGGGTGTGCAGCTGGCGAAAGAGGTTTTGCCGGATATCATCTTGTGTGATATAATGATGCCGAATTTGGATGGATACGGAGTACTACAGATCCTGAGTAATGATCCCAAAACGGCGCGGATCCCTTTCATTTATTTATCCGCCAAGACCGAACAAAGTGATATAAGAAAAGGGATGAATCTCGGAGCGGATGACTACATAACCAAACCATTCGAAGAGACCGATCTGTTGCAAGCCCTCGAGGCAAGGATCCAAAGAAGTGAAAAGTTGCACCAGGCATCGGCTGACTCCTCCAATGTGGAGGAATTCATTGCAACTGCAAGAGGATTGGCGTCCCTTAATGATCTTTCGAATGATCGAAAGGTCAAACAATACCCCAAGAAGAACATCATATTCTCCAATGACGATTCACCGCGATACTTGTACGTGCTGAAGCAGGGTAAAGTGCGGATCTTCCAGGTGAACAACGATGGAAAGGAAATGACCGGCACCTTGTTGAAACCGGGTGACTATTTTGGATACGAAGCAATTCTGAGAGATACGAATTACTTTGATTCTGCAGAGGCCTTGGAGGATAGCGAGGTTATCCTGATCCCAAAGGAAGATTTCCTGAAACTCATAACGAGGAACCGGGAGGTTGCTGCGTCCTTCATCCAAATGATGTCCAACAACTTGGAAGAAAAGGAGAAACAATTGCTCGATCTGGCTTATAAGACTGTCAGAAAAAGAGTGGCTGATGCCTTGGTTGCCTTACACGATAAATACCGAAAGGAAGGACAGCCATTTGAGATGGCGATCAGTCGCGAAGATCTGGCGAGTATTGTAGGCACAAGCACAGAAAGCGCAATACGCATGCTTTCGGAATTCAAAGCATCAGGATTGGTGGAGATACATGGCAGCGCCATCAAGGTGTTGAAGCCGGATGTACTGCGCAAGGCGCCTTACTGATCGAAAATATTATAGAATGAGGGCTGATAAATGTCAACTAAATGCTTGACATGAATAATGAGTCTCATATAATTTCAAAAAGTACATTTGAATAGTTGAAAACATGAAAAAGATCCTCTTTCCAACCGATTTCTCAGATAATGCGATGAACGCACTGAGATATACAGCACAGCTGGCTCAAGAAGCCGATGCTGAGTTGATCATTCTACACGCTATGCACATCCCTGCGATCGATGGCAATACACCGGTTGACAGCAGTGCAGAGATCATCGAGGATCAGAAGAATCTGTGTAAAAGCAAATTGGATGATCTTGCCAATGTTGTAAGACAAGAGGTAGGCTCCGAGCCGACCGTCATTACAGATTTTGGATTTGCTGTAGACCTGATTTGTTCAACGGCTAAGGAGATGAACGTCGACCTTGTAGCCATGGGCACCAAAGGTGCGGGAAATATCCTCGAACAACTTTTGGGAAGTGTTACGGCAGGTGTTGCGAAAAAGTCTTCACGCCCGGTGATGGCTATCCCTGTGGGTACAAAATTCAGCACTCCAAAGATCGTGGCCTTTGCTACAGATCTTTCCGATAATGACGCAGAGGAGATAAGAGCTTTCAGCGACTTGCTCGAGCATTTTGACCCGGAGCTACATGTGGTACACGTGGAGGTCAATGAGAAACTGGCTCAGCTGCCGGGACATCATCACGTGTCGAAGGTGGTGGACGAGTACGATCGAATCAAGCGAGTAGAATTAAAAGCAGATGATGTAGAACATGCGCTCGAGGATTATGTGATCCGCGACAAGGTCGACATCATGGCGGTGAAGCGCCACAATAGAGGATTTTTTGAGAACCTCTTTCACAGCAGTATCACCAGCAAAATGGCATACCACACGCACGTGCCACTTGTGATTTATCACGACTAAATCAAAGAACGAAATATGCAACTAACCATCAATAATGACCAGACCATCAGTCAGATCCAAAGCGAATTCTCCAATGCCTTTCCCGGCTTGAAGATCGAATTCGTAAAGCACGCTCATGGAGAAGGAGAAGGTTCCAGCAAATCGGACATCATCAAAGATGACATGACCGTCAAGGAACTCAGCGGAGAAGGAGAAGAAGTGAGCCTGGACATCACAAAAGACCAAACAGTGGGGGAGGTTGAAACGCGCTTCCGTGATCATCTTGGACTGAATGTGCAGGTGTTTCGCAAGGCTGGACTGAATTGGATCGAAACGGTGAATACGGATCATTGGACGATCGCACAGCAGCTCGACTCAGTACGATAAGTTATGTATAATATCCTCATACCTACCGACTTCTCAGAGAATGCCCGAAAGGCAGTGAATTATGCCATTTGGCTTTTTCAAGGCACCGATGTGAGCCTGTTCATCTACAATGCCTATGGCACCAACCGTTCAGACGGAAGTATGCTCATATCTATCGATGATATTCTGAAGAAAGAAGCAGATGAGAAAATGGCCAAGGAAATGGCTCGGATCGAGGATCTGAAAAGTACGGAGATGAAAGTGAACGGCTTCGTGCGAAACTGTACGCTAACGAGTTACATTCATGAGGTGATCAATGATTGGGATATTGACCTCATCATCATGGGTACCAAAGGCGAAACCGGGATCAAAGGCAAGTTGATGGGTAGCAACGCATCCAGTGTGATACGCAAAGTGGACATACCGATCATCACAGTTCCTGGTACTACAGTGCTGGACGATGGCGGAGAATTCAATATTGCTTTTGGCACTGACCTCAAACCATTCAAGGGCCGCGATCAAATTGCTAAAATGATCGATGCAATGAATACAGATACCCGCAAAGTCCATCTGGAATTATTCTACATTTCTCCCGAGAAAACAGAGATCAGAGAGGAGTCACGCAACTACATGGATCAATTATGCAGTTCTGGGAACTGTCAATACATGAATATCGTGGACGACAGCATCGAGAAAGGGCTCGAGCATTACATCGACACGAAGAAACCCGATCTGCTCATGCTCGTCCAACGCAGAGATTCTTTCATCAATCGTATTCTGGGCAATAGTATTTCCCATTCCATGCTCATGAAGGCAGAGCTCCCAATGATCGTCCTTCACGACGTCAATTCGTGAGGTAAGAGGAAGTTGTCTAGCTTTGCACATCGAGGCACGCAAGCATTGAAAATTCAAGAAACGATCTGGATCACCGGCGCAAGTTCCGGGATAGGAGAGGCATTGGCCATTGAGTATGCCGCACCGGGAGTTAGACTCATCTTGAGTGGTCGAAGCGAAGACAAGCTCCGATCTGTCGCAGATAAATGTCAGGAAAGAGGCGCCGAGGCACTTGTCTTTCCGTTGGACATTTCCGTTACGGACCAGCTCCAGGCCAAAGTAGAAACTCTACGCGAGAAAGTGGATCGCGTGGATGTGCTCGTCAACAATGCCGGTATCAGTCAGCGATCCAAAGTTCTGGAGACAAGCTTGAGTACGCACCGAAAGCTCATGGAGATCAACTATTTCGGTACTATAGAATTAGCCAGACTGGTACTTGAATGGATGATCGAGAAAGGCGGAGGCACCATGGTCGTGATGAGCAGCATCACTGGACGATTTGGTTTCCCGCTCAGGTCCTCGTACTCCGCAAGCAAGCATGCCATACTCGGCTTCTTTGGAGCCATGGATCTCGAATACAGCAAGCAAGGCATCAAAGTGTGCATGATCTTGCCGGGAAGGATAAACACTCCTATCAGTTTGAGTGCCCTGAAAGGCGATGGCTCTCAGAAAGGCACAATGGATAAAGGGCTGGCCGGTGGAATGGATGTCCGCAAATGTGCCCGAAAGATCAAAAGAGCCGTTCGCAAAGGCAAATACATCACCTACATCACCCGCAAGGAGATCATTCTTGTTTGGATCTATAAATTCTTTCCTTCAGTCTTTAGATTGATTGCCAGACGCATAAATCCTGAATAGCGTCACATCATACCTGATGGCGCAAAAAATTGCCCTGACAAGGCTATTTTCGCGACATGTCAACACACATCAGCGGAATTCAGCAAGTCGGGATAGGTATTCCTAACGTTCATGAAGCTTGGGCATGGTATCGCAAACATCTTGGTATGGATGTGCCCATCTTCGAGGAAGCAGCCACGGCCGACCTGATGTTACCGTACACCGGAGGGAAACCTCATGACCGTCATGCAATTCTTGCGCTTAGCATGCAGGGTGGAGGTGGATTCGAGATCTGGCAATACACCAGTCGTGCTCCCGAACCTCCTACGTTCCTGCCGGATCTGGGTGATCTTGGGATCTTCATTTGCAGAATGAAGAGCAATAACATCAAGAAGGCTTTTGACAAGTTGAATGCTGAGGGAATGGTGATGTCAGACGGAATCCAAAAGGCTCCCGACGGGAGGGAACATTTCATTATCAAGGATCCCTTCAACAACTATTTTGATATCGTTGAATTCGATGATTTTTTCCGTACGACCGACCAACCTTCAGGAGGTGTTTCCGGAGTTGCTATTGGTGTGAGTGAAATGGATAAATCCGTAAAATTCTATTCCGACATACTTGGGTACGATCAAGTGGTATATGATGAGACCGGCATCTTCAATGACCTGGGCGGGGTTCATGGCGGGGAGAAGGAATTCCGACGTGTATTATTACGTCACAGCAAGCCACGCCAAGGGGCATTCAGCAAGATGCTCGGGCATACCGAGATCGAGCTGTTCCAACTCGTGGAGGGCGGAGGAAGAAAGTTGTTCAAGGACAGATTCTGGGGAGACCTTGGCTATATACATCTGTGTTTTGACGTGACCAACATGGCCGCACTCAAAGAAGAATGTGAAGCGGGAGGACATATGTTCACGGTTGACAGCGCCAATTCATTTGACATGGGCGAAGCGGCAGGTCATTTTACCTATACAGAGGACCCTGATGGAACGCTGATCGAATTTGTCGAAACACATAAGATACCCATCCTGAAAAAGATCGGATGGTACCTGGATCTTCGCAAGAGGGATTCTAAGAAATCACTACCGAATTGGATGCTGCGATCTCTGTCACTGAACAGAAAGAAAGATTGATCGTTATTCATAGGTAACTCAAACGAATTCATGAAATTACTCAAGACACTAACCGCATTACTTGTCGTAACGGCAACGGTATATTTTTCAGCCTCAACTGACGACGATCAATCGGCAGAATTGACTGAACATCCTGGCTACTTTGCACAGTACATGGAGATGAAAGCCAATTCCAATGGCGAGATCCCAGCAGGGCTTCGCTCCAGGTGGAACGAGCAAAACAAATTAATGAAGGCCGGAAACGGACTTTTAGAAAACATTGAGCAAGTTGAAGGACCAATAAAGACAAACGGAGGGATCTCATTCGGTGGAAGAACGAGAGCCATTCTCATTGATCAGCGAAATCCCAACACGATCTGGGCAGCCGCTATCTCAGGAGGCCTTTGGAAAAGCAAAGACGGAGGATCAACATGGAATCCGGTCAACGACTACAGTTCGAGTTTGGCTGTAACCTGTTTGGCTCAGAACCCTTTCAACCCACAAGAGATCGTTTATGGAACGGGAGAAGGGCGTGGAAATTCGGCAGGAGTGCCGGGTGAAGGTGTTTTTATCTCTAGGGATGGCGGTGAAACTTTTGAGAGAATGTCATCAACGGAAGGCGGCACATTCGAATACATATGGGACGTTGAATATTCTAAAACTGAGCCTGATGCATTCTACATAGCGACTAATGCTGCTAATCCGACAAATACTCAAAACAAATATGGCTTGTACAAGCGTCTTCCCGGAATGGATTCCGTGGTCCGGGTCTTCTCTTCGTCGCGTCGTTTATATAGAGTGAAAACTTTACCTGATAGCACCATTTTCTTCACGCGTGAACAACATGGTGTTTATCGGGGAAATGAATCAGATCCGGGTGTCTTCACTCGTCTGACAAACGGACTACCGACCACTTCAATTGGTCGATGTAATATTGATTATTGCAAAGCAGTGGATAGCACGCTTTACCTTTCATTGTACCATGCCAGCAGCGATGAGATCATTGGGATCTATCGAACTGATGACAGAGGAGAAACATGGAGCGAACTAACGAATCCTGATCGATCCTTGACTACTTCATTTCGTTTTGGTTGGTATGCTCACTTATTGGATGTGAGCCCCATCGATCCGGATATTGTGATCACCGGATATCAATATGCTGCATACACAGTCGATGGCGGACAGACTTGGCGAACGCTATCAAACTCGCATGCTGACTATCATATTGCCACTTTTTACCCGAACACGAGTAATGCCTTGGTGGGAAACGATGGTGGCGTTTTTAGATATACATATAACAATTCTTCACGCTCTTTCAGTTATACCAGTCTGAATGACCAGTATAATACTTTTCAGTACTATGCCGGGACCTACTACCCGGAAGGAGAGAATATAGTGGGTGGAACCCAGGATAATGGTACCTGGGGAGGAATGAATGACAACGACTTCTATGTGAAGCACAATGGGGGTGACGGTGCGTACTGTGAAGTCGACGCCTTAGCGGAAAGACTATACTACTCTTCACAAAACGGAGTGTTGGGGAGGAAGAACCTCACGACCAACGGTAAAACTAGCTTGTACCGAAACCTTAATGGATCTACCGGAACTAGTGATTTTTGGTTCATCAATCCATTCACGATCAATAGGAAGGATGGGGCTCAATTGTACTTCCCAACAAAAAATTATGTAGCACGAACTACGGATGCAGGAAACACGTTTCAGTTGATAACTGAAAGGACAATAGGGAACACATACGCCATCGCAGCTTCGGAAACGGATGATCCGATCTTATATTTCGGTGGAGCGTCCGGTACCCTATATAGGCTAGATGGAGCCAAAACTGCGGTGGCAGGAGACGAGACACGCCTTGATAACGGGATAGCGCCATCTCAGGCCAGAGGCTTCATAGCAAACATAGAGATCGACCCGAATGAGGATTCGACGATATATCTTGCCATGAGCAATACAAGCGTTTTTTCGAGTATCTGGAAAGTCACTCGTACTCATACATCAACTCCTGTATGGGAAGCCATTGGAAGTAATCTTCCGGAACAATTACCGGTCAACTGGATAGAGGTAGACCCATTGAACTCTGACCACATCATTGCAGCTACCGATTTCGGTTTGTATACAACCGTCAACGGCGGTGGATGGTGGGAAAAGGTTGAGGGAATTCCCAATGTGTCTATCCACATGATAAAGCTTCGAAATTCAGATCGAAAGTTGTTCATTTATACGCATGGTCGTGGAGCATGGACTGCAGATCTTTCAAATCAGGTGACTTCCAGTCCAACAGTTCGCAAAGAGGAGGGTATTTCACTCTATCCGAATCCGGTGGTCGATTTTCTAAATATCGAAGGGGTTAACCGGGGCACGGCTCTATTGCATGATCTGACCGGTAGAGTGGTCAAGGAAGCGAAAGTTGAAGCGGGTCAAGTTGATCTAAGCGCGCTCGGCAACGGCACCTATCTCATACATGTGCAAGGGGAAAGCCTGGACTTTGTTCGCAAGATCGTCGTGAATCGCTAGACGCTTATTCGCCATCGCCGTCTTCTTCTACTATCTCAAGATCAGCCAAGTATTCTTTCAATGTGCTGATCATCGGGACTTCCATTAAGGGAGCATCCAGTTCATTTGCCATCATTACCGACACCCAATCCAGTCGGTAGATGATGTCATAGATCGTGAACAGATCGTAGTTTGGGATCAACAGTGGTAATACCTTGTTGTTGTCCATCTCAAGGTGTCCCACCAGGAAATCGAAACGCGCAGCCACACGTGGATTTTCCTCACAGTATAGGAAAATGAAGTTTGTATCGAGCTTTTCTGTATAGGATTCCAGAACGTTGTGATTCGTTTCCGGCAGAGCGTGAACGAATGCCTCGAGCTTTGAATTCTCGTTGAGCTGTTGGGAGAATCGAACTGCACTTGCATGGAAAAATCGATCCGCAACGATCACGAATTTGCTATTGAGCTTGTTCTTGAAGAATTGGAAGATCGTATTGGCTGAATCGATCTGTCGCTCTTGCTTCTCTTCCAGATCATCTGCGATCTGAGCGATCTCTTCCTTCAAGTCTGTTCCCATCAAGTCACTCAAGATGAGAAGCAGATAACTCAACCCATAACCAATGGTCATGCGAGGTTGAAAACCCGTCTCAATGCGATATAACGGCAGGCCATGTTGCTCCGCCAATTCAGTGATCTTTCCACCTGAAGAGAGGACAATGATCTTAGCACCTGTTCCGATGGCTTCCTCAAACATTTGAAGAGCCTCTTCCGTATTTCCGGAGTAGGAATTAAGGATCACCAACGAGCGCTCATTCACATAAGCCGGCAAATGGTAATCGTTCACCGTTTCGATAGGGAGCTCCATCTTGTCGAAGAACCAGTTCTTGGCAATGGCTGCACCGATACCCGATCCACCTAATCCACCGAGTACTACATTGTTGAAATCACCGGAACGTAATCCGTGATCCGTATAGTTATTCACCACAAAACGTAGTTGAGATGAATAATCGTGAAGAGAGCTTTCGTGTGTTATCATCGCTATTGGTTTAATTTTGGTCGCAAATTTAAAATTTCCTCGTCGTCGACTGATTATCACAAAGTAAAATGCCTGAACTGCCGTACGTACTTCACGAATTCATAGCCGACAAAGGGCAAACGCCGTTGCGCATCGATAAGTTCATTGTGGATCGCATCGAAAAAATATCTCGTGCCAAAGTGCAAGCAGCTATTAGCAATGAAAAGGTATTTGTGAATGGAGAAGTGGTAAAGGCTAACTACAAGGTTAGGCCGGAAGACAAGATCCAGATCCGAGTAGAAGAGGAACCGAAGGTCTTTGAGGTAGTCCCTGAAGACATCCCGATCGATATTTTCTACGAAGACGACGAACTGATCATAGTCAATAAAGCCCCCGGAATGCCGGTGCATCCAGGTCATGGTAATTATACAGGAACCATGAGCAACGCCCTGGCATTTCATTTTGCCAAGTACATGGAGCTTGAGACACATTGGCCTTATCTGGCTCATCGGATCGACAAGGATACGAGCGGGTTGCTGGTAGTTGCCAAGAATGCACAATCGCTTGCCGGACTGGCCAAACAATTTAAAGACCATACGATCAAGCGCCGTTACTGGGCGTTGGTGTGGGGTGTGTTCGAGGAACCCTCCGGAACGATCGAAGGAAATATCACACGGAGTCATCGGGACAGACGAGTATACACCGTGACTGATGATCCAGAGGTGGGCAAACATGCGATCACGCATTATGATGTGCTGGAAAATCTCAGCTATACGAGCTTGGTGGAGTGCAGGTTAGAGACTGGGCGTACCCACCAGATCCGTGTGCATATGAAGCACCTGGGTCATCCGATCTTTTCAGATGAGAAATATGGAGGAGACAGGATCCGAAAAGGGGTGGTGTTTTCCAAGTACAAGCAATTCGTGGACAATTGTTTCAAGATCATGCCGCGCCAGGCCTTACATGCAAAATCCATTGGATTCATTCATCCTGCAACGGGTAAAGAGGTCCATTTCGAATCAGAACTCCCCAATGATTTTCAAACCGTTCTTGATAAATGGAGAGGTGTAAATGAGAACTATACGTTCTCGGAGTGATTTTGCTGCCTCACCGCTTCGTAGATGACCACTGCGGCTGCAGTACTCACATTCATTGAATCGACCTGCCCATTCATAGGTATTTTGATACATTTCTCTGCTGAGTGCACCCAAAACTCCGTGACTCCTTCTGCTTCGCTTCCAAGAACTAGTGCAGTTCGACCGCTCATGTCCACGTCATAGTGGGGAACGCTGCCTTCAAGGTAAGTAGTGAAAACGCTGAAATCATTCGAACTCAGGAATTGCTCGGCTTCCTCATTACTACACACGTAAAATGGCGTTGAGAAAATGCTGCCCAAACTGGCACGTATTACATTCGGATGGTAGATGTCTGTGCGCTGATTGCTGATGAGTACCGCATCAACACCCGCAGCATCACACGTACGAAATATGGCCCCGAGATTGCCCGGTTTTTCAACCGCTTCCAGAACTACGATAAGTCGGGGATCTGACTCGGTCAATGAGCTTAGGTCTTTAGGTTCGATCGTGGCGATCGCAACCACATTAGATACACGATCTCGGTATGCGATCTTACTGAAGATCTCGTCGGTAAAATGGTAATGCACGACCTGATCCGATGCTGAAAATTGCTCTGGAATACCTTCGTCAATAGCTTTGGAATTGAAGATCAACTCGCGTATTTCGACCCCCGATTGCATGGCGAGTTGCACTTCGCGAATCCCTTCGATCAAAAATGAATTTGACTTCTCCCGATTGCGTTTTTTATCGAGCTTAACGACGGATTTGAAGGTGGCGTTCTGTATGCTGCTGATCTCCTTCATGGCCCGTGCATTGGATCATTTTTCCGTATAGACCATATTGCCGAAACTCCCGTTTACGCCTGTGAATTCATCGTTATTGGTCTTGAACTGGAATGTTCCGGTCACAGTTTTATTAGCTGCGTCATGAGCAGTGATGGTCACCTGTGATGTCTTCAGAAATGGATTCTGGATCTGTCCGTCCTTCTTGTAGGTATAACCGACAATGCCATCGAATTCCATATTATCTGTATTGAACTTGTAAACTCCCGGTTCGATCCCTGAGACGGCCAAAGTGATCTGGCTGCCGTCAAGTGCTGTTCCCGCAATGTCGAGGATGTCTCCTAGCTGTGGATCTTTGGTGTAAATACAAACAATGGAATTTTGCTGAGCTTGCCAGCCATCGCCGTTGATCTGCACACTCAGGAAGCCGGGCTTGTTGGTTCCGTTGTTGTTATCGTTTGTAGCATTCGGACTATCATCGGAGCATGACGTGAGGATAAAAGCCAGAATGGCACCGAACATTAGGATCTTTTTCATGGTCTTATTTGGTGGTAAAGATACCTCTCTGCTTGGCAATGCGCAACCCGATCGTCAATCTCGATAGCGCTCCAGAAATCGCTTTTCTTCGTCCGATAATGATTCGGTACCGAAGCGGTTGATCTTATCGAGGATCCGGTTGAGTTCTCCGCGCTCCCAGTTCTCCGTATCGCGCAGACCCGGTCGGTCGTTTTGCGTATTTCGACTGATAGCTCCTCGTGTAAGCCACTTCGGATGTTTGACCAGGATGTACAGAAAGATCACCGTTGGAAGTAGTAGGCCTGCAACCAGAAGTGGTGCGATCGTTGCGATCTTCGGGTAGATCGCCAGGGTGATCAGCAAACCACCAACTGCACCTCCCAGGTGCGCTTCGTGACCAATATTGTCTGATTTTTTCTGGATCCCAAAAATGGTGTAGAGGATGTAGAGTATCCCGAAAACCCATGCCGGAAATGAGAAGAAAGGTAGCAGTGCTAGCATGAGCTGACTGTTAGGCATCAGGAGGATACTGGCATATACTACCCCACTCACTGCACCCGATGCTCCAACCGCCCGGTAACCCTCATTGTTCCTTTGAATGAACAAGGCGAGCAGATTGCCCGCGAGCAAACTCCCGACATACACGAGGATGAATTGAAAAGGCGTGAAGAATTGATGAAGGGCCACCGAAAAGCTCCAAAAGACATACATGTTCAACCCCAAATGGAGGTAATCGACATGCAGGAATGCAGAAGAGATCAAGCGGACATACTCTCGATCACGGAGGATCGAACCGACTTGAAATGAATACTTATCGAAGAGAGCTCGATTGTTGAATCCCTGAATGGAGAAGATCACATTCAAGGCGATGATAATGATGTCGATAGTGCCCATCAGGCATCAACATTCTGCTCGATGAAATCAATGAGTGAGTGGATCACCTTGATGTGGATCTCCTGCGCGCGATCTGCCCAATCCGATTTGGGTGCACGGATCTCCACATCGCACAGCTCAGCCATCTTTCCACCTGTTTTCCCGGTTAGTCCGACCACCATCATACCCTTAGCTCTGGCGCTGTTGATCGCGTTAATGACATTTTCGGAATTTCCGCTTGTACTGATCGCCAGCAGCACATCTTCTTCGCGTCCGACCGATTCTACAAAACGAGAGAACACATATTCGTATCCGTAATCATTAGCGATACATGCCATATGGCTTGCGTCAGAAACAGCTACTGCGGCCAGTGGTGGGCGATTCTGGCGATAACGACCCGTCATTTCTTCCGCAAAGTGCATGGCATCACACAGGCTTCCACCATTTCCGCAGGAAATGACCTTGCCACCTGCGCGTAACGCTTCGCACATAAGGTTACCGGCTCGCTCTATGTTGTCAAAATTCTTTGGATCAGCTAGGAACTGTTCCAGAATGGATTTTGCTTCTTCGAAATGTGCTCGTACTCCCATGCCACAAATAACAGAAGAAAACTGTGGTCATGAAAAAAAATTCTTTCGATATTCGGACTGACCGGACATGATGTGTGTTCCAAACTTTGTGAGCTTTGTGCCTTTGTGGTTCAATTCCCTATTCACTCACACTCCCGCCAGAGGCGGGCAAGCTCTGTGGTTCATTTGCCAACAGCCAAAAGCTACTAGCTAACAGCCATAGCCAAAAGCTAATAAACAACATTCACCGTTCCCTTCAGAGCGTGCTTCTCGTTGTTCAGATCGAGGATCTCGATATAATAGATGTAAGTGCCGGATGGAACGAGTTCTCCGTCATAAGTGCCGTCCCAAGTATCGTTGATGTCCTTACTTTCAAAAAGTACACCTCCCCAACGATTCAGGATGATCATGTGATATTCCGCCACGAAAGCGATACCTGTCACTCCAAAGTCTTCGTTCAGGGCGTCCTTGTTCGGGCTGAAGCTCCCCGGAACATACATCTCACTTTCGGGGAACACGAAAATCGTTCGGCTGACCGTGTCTTCGCAGCCGTCACTATTGGAAACCTTCAGTCGGATATTCATAGTCCCCGTATCAGCGAATGTGACCAGCGGATCCGATTCTATAGCTGCGCCGGCGATCCCTAGAGACCAATTCCAACGAACGACATCAGCACTCGATGCATTTGTGAACTGGATATCCGTTTCGTGTTCCCAACTTCGCGCTTTACTCCACGTGAATTCCGCAGCCGGAAGAGCAAATACAACTGCCTGTCCCATTTTGACAAGGGAATCAGAGCATCCTTGGTCGGATGATGCAACGAGCTTGACGTCGTAACTTCCTGGAGATGCATACACATGCGCTGGAGCAGAGCCTGAACCTGAACTTCCATCCCCGAAGTCCCAATTTAGAGCAGTGATACTGCCAGTTGGGATGCTGCTCAGATCAGTGAACTGCGTTGAATCACCCAGACATACCTCCGTTGCACTGAAATCGATACTTGGACTCGGGCGGACATCCACTGTTCGGGTGGTCGTATCGCGGCATCCTTTGTCGGAGCTTACGATCAACTCTATGGTATATGTGCCGGTGGCTCCATAGGAATGTGCTGCTGGATTTGCACCGGTAGTTGTGTTCCCATTACCAAGATCCCAGTTGAAGACGTTAAGTGTCCCAGATGAGATCGAACTATTGTCAGTGAGCTCGAAGGAATTGCCAACCAAACATTGGATATCCCCATTCAAAGTGAAATCTGCGGTGGGATCAGGATCGATGGTTATTGCGGCCAAGGTTATGGTATCTCTACAGCCCTGGTTTGACACTTCAATGAGCACCGGAGTATATGTGCCCGAAGCAGAGTACGCATATCCGCTGAGGACATTTCCTGAATAGCTGGATCCATCACCTGGGTAGATCTCCGAGTTGGCTATGCTTCCGGTTAAAATGGTCGACGTGCCAACAAAATCATGTTCGTTCAATGAAAGGCAAAGCGAGCTGTTCACTGCCTGATTCGTGTGATCGAACATTTGGTCGATCTGAGGGTATACACGAACCTCTCGATTGATCGTGTCCCGACATGAGTTCGACCCTTCAGCAATCAATCGCACGCTGTACGATCCCGCATTTAAGTACTGATGTGAAGGTGAGTTGGCCATTGAGCTATTTCCATCACCAAGATCCCAGCTCAGATTCAAAGTTCCATTGAAAGACGAAGCGTCAGAGAAAGTGAATGAATTGCCTTTCAAACAAGTGGAATCATAGTTGCTGGTGAATGCAGCATTCGGACTTTCGAGGATAGACAGTATGTCTTCGGCTGTATCTGCGCAATTTCTGTCACTGGTTACGATCAAACGAACAGAGTAGGATCCTGTATCGCTGAACGTATGCGTTGGTGACATTGAATTGCTCGTGCCATCTCCGCCCATATCCCACGAGTGGGTGAGAGTTCCTGAGCTGACGGTGGAGCTATTGATGAACGCCACAGAGTTTTCTGCTTCGCAAAACTCCGACATTGGATCTTTTGAAAAATTCGCTGTCGGTTTTGGGTGGACCGTTACTTTGATATTGTCGCTCGTGTCCGAACATCCATTGTTCGAAGTCACGACAGTATATGAACCAGAATCCGAAAGTGCTACCGGATCCATTGACAATATGGAGCGGTCTGTATTGCTATTATCGGTTGATCGAATGACTCCATCTTTCCACCAGACATAGCTTCGACCCACATTTGCGTTATCCCTGGCACGAAGCTGTACGGTTCTTTCCTCACATCCGGTTGTGTCACCTACCGGGACATCAAGAGTAAGGCTGGGAATAGAACTGACATACACGAAGCTATCCACAGTTTTTACAACCTGACCATTGTTGAGATCCAATGTAAGACTGTAGAAACCAGGTTGAGGGAGTGTCCAGATCTGGTCTCCCGATGTAAATGATGAATCTGACCAGCTGCCGTTACTGATCACCCATCGGTAGGAAGAGATCTCCCCGAAAGATGTATCAAAAACAGTGACTGGATCAAACTGACAAATGCTATCCTGCAGTGTATAGAATCCGGGGATCGGGATACGTGGAATGAAGATCAATCCATAATCTTCTACTTGTCCATATTTGATGGTGTCGCAAGGATCATCTGGAATAGTGTCGTAGTCGGACATCACTCGCATGCGCAGTAACTGATAGATTTCCGGACGCTGAGGTATATGTATCGTGTCTTCGTGAAGAGGCTTTTGCTTGGGTGTACTGAAAACCAATTCACCGGTGTCGCTGAGGTCACCGTTGTTGTTGAAGTCGATGTAGATCTTCACATTTTCGTTATACGATGTTCCCGTGGTTATCTGCGTGAAATATCCTGTATCAGTCTTAAGCGTGATGATATCCGTACACGCCATATCGAGGTAGCCGCCATCCGCATACGAGCTTCCGGTAATTTTCTCGAACGAGTCGATCTTTACCTTTTGGATCCCAATGCCGTAGTTGCCCAAATTGGTTGTTTGGCTTACACAGGGGGCTGGATTGATAGCGCCCAATATTTCGATCAAGTCCACTTTGGTAATGCTATCTTCTCCACTGCAATTCTCAGCGAGTAACTTGACGGTATACATCCCTTTGGCATTGAATTTTACTTCGGGAAACTGGCTGCAGCTGTCGGTTCCGTTGAGATAGGTCACTGTTGCGGGGGAAATGGTCCAGGTCCATCTCGTTGGATTCCGCAATGACAGATCCTCGAGTTTCACCACCTCATTCGCACACACTTTGCGCTGCTCTGCAGCAAATTCAGCCACAGGTGGAAGTTGTTCTTCGTCGTACAGTGGCGAGCGCCAGTTACCACGGCCGTATGTTCCGGCGATCACGTGACTTTTGTCCCGTCCCGACGGATCATAGTAGATCTCTACATCTCTGACCCTGGTATTTATAGGCATTCCGGTATTGTACCATATCCAACTGCTCATGCTGCTGTCGCGGTAGAATACACCCATGTATGTTCCAAGGTAGAGTCCTTCTTTTTCAGAACTGGAGTCATGCACCACGCACAGGACAGGTATGTTCGGCAGTCCGGTGGAGATGTTGGTCCAACTCGATCCTGCGTTATCGGATCGGTAGATCTTGTTTGACTGGCAGATCCATAAGACGTCTTTGTTCGTATAATGAGACTCGATCCATAGCACATCTGCATTATTCGGTAAGCTTGATGTGAGATCGGTCCAAGTCGGACTTCCCGCATTGGCATTGTCAGTGCGGAACAGTTTATTATCGACCCGACTCATGAACAAACGCGCTGGATCGGCCGGTGCATTTTCCAAGTGGAGGATGTTCTGATTATTCTTACCAGCCAGATTGTTGGAGACTCTCGTCCAGGAAACACTTCCGGCACTGGCATTCCGTATATTGGTTGATCGCCAAACGTTCTTGTAACCTATGAACATGGTCGAAGGCGTACCTTCCTGCAGTATGAATGGCGTCACCCAACCTCCAGATTCATTGATCCCATTCGTGCCATTGGCGGCGATCTTCCCTGAATAACTACCGTTGGTATATCGGCGAACGTCTCCGTAGTACAGATCGCTGTACCCGTATTTAGGATCGGCAGGATCGATCTCGCAATCCATGCCATCACCTCCAAGAACCGTATACCAGGAGCCGCTTTCCATCATGCCTGTTCCATTGTCCTGATAGCCATTTAGTACATGATCGCGAGCACTTGCTCCCTGACTCAGGCGATATATTTGGGCAATACCAATACCCGTGGAGATGTCAGTCCAGGAAGATCCTCCATTTCGGGTGTGATAGATACCTCCGTCATTTCCGACGAACAATGTGTTGGTGCCTGGCTGATACTCCAGAACGTGTTGATCGGCGTGAATAGCAGGAGCACCGCCACTTCCAACCCAATGCGCATTGATCTTCCAGGTTTTTCCTTTATCGGTTGACTTGAAAATATTCACCCCGCCGACATAGATCACGTCGCGATCCGTAGGATCTGCAGCGATATCGAGGTCATACCACGCCTGACCGCTGCTTCCCGAACCAAGATGACTGTAATCCATGATATTCGGGGTGTTGCTCATTCGCGTGAAATTCACGCCCCGGTCCGTGCTGAGGTACAACCCTTCAAATGTTCTTGTATTGGTGACAATGGCGTACACATAATTCGAATCATCCGGTGTCACCGCAATAGCTATTCGTCTCTTGTTGGTCGGGATGCCACTCGAGATCAGTGTCCAGGTCTGCCCGTTGTCAGTGGACCGATAAAAACGTCCGCTGTTGTACCTCGCCGCATACACATAATTGGCGTTTACAGCATCAAAGACCACATCGCGGAAGTTACCACCTTGTACGCTGGTCCAACTCGAACCGTAGTTGGTAGATCGGTATATGCCTCCTGCAGTAGCCGCGATAAGTATAGAAGGATCGTTGGGATTGATGATCAACCTTCCGACGGTCTGATTACCCATTCCCGAATTTGACAAATGCCAGGTCTGTCCACCATCAAAGCTTCGGATCACTCCTCGACCATAGGCATCACCCGCGTCACGGTCTCCGGTACCGAGATAGATCGTGTCTGGGCTTACAGGGTCAATGGCGATAGTTGAGACACCAAGTGTTGCCAAAGTATCTGTATTCGACTGCCAGGTCTGTCCACCATCCTCTGTCCACCACATACCACCGGCAGGAGCGCCGATGAAGATGCGCAAACTGTCCGTCGGGTGGAATGCAAGGCCGTTGATCCGGCCAAGACCATTTGGTTGGCTTGTGCGGTTTCCGGATAACTTATCCGGACCAATATCGATCCATTTTCCGCTGGTCAAGCACGTAGCTGGTCCCGTTCCATTGATCGTAAAACCACTGGAACCTCCGAATCCGGGAGGAGCATAGGCCTGGATATAATCTTCGACGCGTTTCTCGAGAACCCCCGGTTGCGGGATGTTTCCGTATTGATCAATAATCTCTGATTTTGCGAATTCCCAACGTTTGAAAACCTTATAACCGCTGCCTTTCTCGATCTCACGACCGTCCCAATACAAGTTAAATGCACGTTGAGTGGCAAAGAAATTTGCCTCAGGATCCTCCATCATGTCGACCCAATACGGATAATTGGCCGTATCTCGGATGGAGTTGGGTTCCTGAGCAAAAGAGAATAGACTACAACTCAGGAGTAGCGCAAACAGCGTAGGTTTCATGATTCCTTCAAAGATACAACAGCACAAGTCATGATTGGTTCAAATTCCGTAACTTGAAATCCGCCGTCCGGCAACCAACTTTATAGCTATGGTTTTTAGCCATTCACCTATCTTTGGCGGCATGTCGGCTTATGCTCTAATAATAGCTGGTTCGGTCGCCATCGTGCTGTCTTATGTCTACGGCGAGCTTGCGAAACGAACCAACATTCCATCCGTCCTGATGCTCATCTTAACAGGTATCGTTGTAGGACGTGTATATCCGGTTGACCAATCGAGTCTCTTCCAGCCATTGGAGGTGCTCGGCATTATTGGATTGATCATGATCGTGCTGGAAGGAGCGCTCGACCTGGAACTCAGTCGGGAGAAGCTGCCCCTAATCAAGCGATCGCTTTGGGTAGCAGCCCTTGGGATCGTTGGTTGCATGGTGATCATTGGTTTCTCATTGTACTACATCTTTGAGATGTCGGTCGAGCAGAGCTTGATCTATGCGGCACCATTGGCCGTGATCAGCAGTGCTGTGGTAATACCCAGTGTAGAGAACCTTAAAGGAGATGATAAGGAATTTCTGATCTACGAGAGCTGTCTGAGTGATATACTTGGTATCATGTTCTTTTACTTTGTCATCGGACTGGCCGAGAATTCGAATAAAGCCAATGCAGTTGCGGATTTCACTATCAACCTTATTGCCACGATCGTGATCTCATTGATAGCGGGTTTTGGATTGGTTATCTTGTTCAAGTACATCCGAACCAATGTGAAGATCTTCCTTTTCATTGCGATCCTAATACTTCTTTACGGAGTGCAGAAACTCCTTCATTTGAGTCCGCTTATTCTGATCCTTTTCTTTGGTCTCATCCTGAAGAATCACGAACTCGTGTTCCGAGGTCGACTGGCAAATTTGGCGACAAGAATGGAACTCAAATTAATGGAACGCAATTTCCATATCATCACCCGTGAAACCGCTTTCGTGCTCCGCACCTTCTTCTTCATTGTGTTCGGTCTGTCGATGGTATTGGAGTCGCTATTAGATCTACAAGCACTCGCCTTGAGTGTGGTGATCACTGGGTCGATATACTTCGTGAGACATACGCTCCTGAAGTCATTCAACAAGAAGTGTAGGAACATCAATGTCCTGACGATAATGGCACCTCGTGGATTGATAACTGTGCTTCTTTTTTACAATATCCCACCGGAGCTTACAACCGATAAATTCCCGGAGAGTATTATTCTTTTCATCATTCTTTTTACAAGCCTGGTGATGTCAGCAGGACTTATCCGAGGTGGAAGAAGAGCGAATGCGGAAGAGGGATTGCCTTCGGTCGGGTGAGTTGGGTTGTGGCCGTTTGCTATTAGCACGCATCTCTCTGTGCCTCCCGCCAGAGGCGGACAAGCTCCGTGGTTCAATTGGGCTTTAATCTTTGGTCTTTTGCCATTGGGTGTGATCCCGAATGCCGAAACTTAACACCCTTACGCTGTGGTGTTCTCATTATGTTAATTCCTTCGTGCCTCCGTGGTTCTTATTAAATCAGTCAAAAATTGAATACCAATTTCCCAATAGTGGTAAGCCCGATCAGCAGGATGAATGCCAGCGACATCCTCCTGAACCGCGATTGAGGGATAAAGGCCAGTATCTTTTTCCCAAGAAAAGAACCCAATAGTCCGATCACCAAGAGGAAAGGCACATATTTCAGATCATGCCCATGAAGGTATCCGTTTTGATAGTAGACGAAGGTTCGCGACGAATCGATCATGAGATCTATGAATGCCGAAGTTGCGATGAAAACGCTCTTGTCGAGATTGAACGCCGCCATGGTCAATCCGCGTATAGCGCCTCCGGTACCAAGCAACCCGGCCGAAAAGCCCGACAAGGATCCACCAAGTATGGCATTCCGCTTGTTCGGTGCGATCTCCAAATTTCTCCGGATGATGAAGAGCAGACTGAAACCGACCAGGAATACGCCCAGAATGATCTCGAGGTACGTGGTCTGGATCGTTTTCGACAGCAACCCACCGACGATCACAAATACCACCGAAGGCAATCCGATATTTACCAAAAGCTTCTTGTCAAGACCTTTTTTGAACAAAAAGATCTTGCTCAGATTGCTCGACAAGTGAAAGAGTGCCGTAAGTCCCAATACCGAGTGGAAGTCGAAGTAGAAATTCCCCAACGGCACAAAGAACACCGAGGAGCCAAAGCCGCCGATCGTGCCGATGATCTCAGCGATCAGTGCAAGTATCAGGAATATGACGTTCAGGTCTTTCATGGTGCAGATCGCAATTTAGTGGATCGATGCTCCAAAATCTCTGGTATCATGCTCGTTGATCAGATGAGCTTGAGTTATTGATTATAGTTTTTTCGATGAGATCATTATCTGTCCGACTCAACACGTGTTTGGAGTTGTCGAACAACCTGCTTTCGGCTAACGACGGGAATATCTTTCGGGCTCGATTGATGATCTTTTTACCGGGGAATAGCAGGTCATTGCCTGCACCGTAAAGATGGATCGGCGTGGTAATGCGATTGGCGTTTTGGGATCTGATGACCGGTACCGGACTGAAATCCATGCTGAAATGCCGGAACACCTTGGGCAAATAATTCAATGCGAACTCATCCTCTTCGGAAAAGAGTCGGGACAGGAACTTATGCACGTATTTCATGTTGTGCGTACGCATGTACTTCCGCATCGGTATGAACATTTGGAAAAGCGCAAGCAGCGGATTGCCATTGGCGATATAAGCCGGCGCGGCCAAATGGACTTCCTTGACCTTGCTCACATCCTGCTCCAGAGTCTTGAGGATGACCAATCCACCAAAAGAAAATCCCACCATGGTGACTTTTTCAATATTCAATGCACGGATCACTTCATTCATCCAGATACCGTATGACTCGTCTTTCATGCTCGGTCTAGTCTCACTGCTCTTGTTCGGTTGAGCCGGAACATCCACGGCATATACCCTGAACTTCTCACTCAGGTTTGGGTACGTCTCCAATGCGATCCGGGCGCAACCATTGGAGCCGTGGACGAGGATAATTGGCGGTGCATCTTGTGGTCCGGTTGCAATGACGTGGGCATGCCCGAAGCTGGTATCAACTTCCATGCTTTCCCATGAAATATTGAGCTCCTCGAGTTTTTGATCGTAGAGGTCCAGGATCTCACGTTTGGCTTCCGGGGAACTGTAGAGGGAGGTCATAGTTGGTGCTCATTTGAGTGCTGCAAAGAAAGACTGATTTACATGGATGCCAATCATCAGATCCGCTTTCGTTTCAGTCCCCAAATCCTGAAATAGATTATGACGGTTTTGGCTATTCCAGCGCCGTCCCCCGGATCACATTAAACCCTAAATAGCCTTCTGATCTCATGATCGTCACGTACTTCGCCGTTTGCACCGCTCCGGTTTCAGAAGGCGGGAATACAAGCTCCTTCTTCGTGCTGTCAATCATGATATAGACCAAGGGTTGTCGCTCCGATTTGCGGTCGCCCGACATGGACGACTTCTCGATGATCTGGTACTTGTCGAGATAGATATCCTTGGAAGCGAATTCGTAGTTGGTATACAGCACTGCCCAACTCGCAATACCACCAAAACTGACTACCAGGAAGAAAATTCGGTAATACCATTGCGGTAAAAAATGCCGGGTCTTTCGACCAACGCCGATATAAGCCAACAAGCCCACACCACCATAAATGCCCAGGGAGATCGGGAGCTCAATGGCCGTCTTGCGGTAGTAGTTGATCGCGTAGATCTGGGCGATCAGGCCAACAAAGAACAATACCATCCAAAGCGCACCACCCCGGCTTTTGGTTTGAACTTGCTCTTTATCGAAGTTGTTGCGGACCTTTTGCGAAGAGTTCTCCAGAAAAGCATCAATGCGTTCCTGCCAACGGGCATTGTCCTCATCATCTTCTGTTGATTCGACCAGGTAATAATCCAGCACCTCCAGCAGAGCGATCTTTAGTTTGTCAGGTTGCCGGTCCGACAATGAATCGAGCAGATATTCGATGATCTTGCGGTACGCGTCATTCTCCTTCTCCTAGATGTCGCCCATCTCGATATCCGTAAGGACTTCCGTCAGATCCGGATCGATCTCGTGGTCCAGTGCCAGTTGAACTACCCGCTTGATCTCGGAGAAAAGGAATTCGGTGAATTGAAATGAGTACGTCGATAGTCCTTCATAGATCAAACTCAGCGACGAGAACTCGGTGGGTTTCAGGTCAGAGCAATAGTCCTTCAGTTCGTCACGGTGCGATTCGAAGTATTTCGCCAGTGCACGTAAAAATGCAGTTTGATCTTTTTCCTCGAGGTCGTACCAGTGTTCCAACTGGTCTTGTTCATGGTGTTGGAGGAGGGTGATCAATTGTTGGTTGTTAAGGAGTGTATTCCGAATCAGCTTGCGATTGGTCGAAAGCCCAAATATATATCTTTAGGCTTTCCCGGTGCTTCGAGGTTAGATCAGCCAGCTCTTTAAAGGGGCACCCCGAAAGAATTCGTATGTCTGTCTTGAGTTCAACTTGTGACTTCTTCAGGCTATGGCAAATGCAAAAGTCCTACTCTTTAATATTGACCAACGCCGCCAAATGTCCCATCAACATCAATGGTACCACAACACCCGGTAATAGGGTGAATGGGAAATAGAACACTCCAATGTTCGGTTGGTCGAAGGCGAATTGCTGAAATGGCGTTGGCACACTCAAGATGGCCGTGATGACCACATTGAGTAATAAGATCAAGCATACAACATTCCAGATGAGGAACAATTTCTTTTTGTCGGGTCGGAGTTTGCCATCCTTGAAAGCTATATACGCCACAACTGGAGCAGTGATCCCACTCAGGATGTCCCAATTCGTGCCTTCCAAGGTCATTAGTATGGATACCATGCCGAGTCCGTACAAGGCATAAAGTACCAATTCCACCCCGATGCGGATCGTATGCATATAAGTGGTGATTCGCAAATTCCAACTGCGCAGCCAGCGCCTCCCACGCGGCGTGAGGAGAAGGATGATATTGGTGGCGAGTCCAGGGCCGATGACCATAGGAATGCGCTCTGGATGTTCAGCCGGGAAGATGAAGAATTCCAGGAATGAAGCCACGCTCAACACGATGCTCCAGGCGATCAGTATGATGAGAAATGATCTGCTGCCTGAGGCTCGGTAAGCCATGTTTACCGTGATCGCGGCTATGATCAGGAACCCGAATTCCAGCCAGGCGGGCATTCCGTAAAAATTAAGTAGCATCATTTTGTAATATGAATGCGCTGATGGAAAATCTGTTTCTCTGTTTCACATCGAAGGACATACGTACCTGGCGCCAGTGAACTCAAGTTGAGCTCCTTTTCATTGAAACGAATAACCACCCTGCCGTTCAAATCCAGAATTCTACCATCAAATTTGTGATTGCCTCCGATTTCGACATTCAAGATCTGATCGGCTGGCTGCGGATAAACCTTGATCGTCCCGGGAACTCTGTCCTTCAAACTACCGGTGGCACATTCCAATTCGCTCAATCGGCGCCACAGCTGGTCGTCGAAGCTGCTCTTAGCAAACAGACTTCCACCTGCATCATTGCCCATACGCACCACGACTAACCCTTGGGAGGGAACCACGTAGACCTTTTGGTCGTTCTTGCCTAAGCCAGCAAACATATCGGCAGGTGCGTTTGGAATGATGCTTCCGGTGAATTTGAACTGTGTACCCGGGAGCATGTGCGTTTCCTGTCCGTTCAGCCACCACAAGTAGCCATAGCTTTTGTTCAGATCCTGACTTCTTGTGGTCATGGCTTTGAAGTAATTGGTATCGGCCAAGACCGGTTGAACACCCCAGTCTCCACCATTCAACATGAGCAACCCGAAACGGGCCATAGATCGTGCTGTGCTTAAGAAAAGGGTGTTATATCCACTTGGAGCCCAAAATCCATCCATACCGGTAAGATTTAGGACGCGTGTTCTGGTGAACTGATTCAGTGATTCGTCCGTTGCGCTTTCAAGGACATTCCGTGTAAGGTTATACGGACCATTGTGATAGGCCCAGCGTGTGCCGGCATTTGCCAAATAACGCAAACAGGTATCATCCGTACAATAAGGATCAGCTACGCGGTCATCCAGTCCGCTGGTCATGGTAAGCAGATGCTGCACTTGAACGAGGTTTTCCTTATCCAGGCAGCAATTGGTCCAGCCGGTATCAATGTGCTGACTCACTTTGTCGTTGAGCGAGAGCGCCCCTTCCCGTTGAGCGATGCCCACCAATGTGGCTCGGAGTGTCTTGCCCGCTGAAGCCCAATACCAAAAACTATCCGGACCGAAACTGTCGAAGTATTTTTCGAGAACGATCTTACCGTCCTCCAAGACAATGAATGCCTTGCTATTCTTTTCCTCCAGGAAATTATAAAGTGCATTGATGGAGTCGGAACACCAGTTCAGACTTTCAGGAGAGGTGGTTTCCCAATCCTCCGAGTTCTTTGGTGGAAAGTAAAGTTGTGCAAAAACGGATGAGGCCGCCGTGCACAGAACCAACAGCGATAGAATTACAGAGCGAAGCAGGTTAGCCATAGTTCCAAATTAGTCGAAAACTTGGAGAAAAGGCTGCGTGGGCTCCTTCATTTTTTCTTCGATTTAGGCAATCGGCCGTGTTCCCGCAAGGCTTCGTGAATGATCCACTCGATCTGTCCGTTCACCGAACGGAATTCATCGGCCGCCCATTTCTCCAAAGCCTTGTAGGTCTCGGTATCGGTGCGCAGTACGAAGGATTTCTTCTGTGCCATTATTGATAGAGGGTGCCGGTATTCACAACCGGACTCGCATCTTTATCGCCACACAGAACGACCATCAGGTTACTCACCATAGCCGCTTTTTTCTCTTCGTCGAGTTCCACGATATGTTTTTCGTTGAGCATCTCCAAGGCCATGTCCACCATGCCTACGGCACCTTCGACGATCTTCTCACGCGCAGCAACGATCGCTACGGCCTGCTGACGGCGTAGCATCGCGTTGGCGATCTCCGGAGCATAGGCCAGATAGCCGATGCGCGCTTCATGCACTTCGATCCCGGCAATGTCGAGTCGCTCTCGCAACTCTTCTTCCAATGCTTCGTTCACTTCGTGGAGACCCGAACGGAGTGTTACCTCTTTTTGCTCATCATCGAAATTGTCATAACTGTACGAACCCGCTAGTTTTCGCACGGCAGCGTCTGTCTGTACGCGGACGAAGTTGGTATATTCATCTACTTCAAAAGCAGCTTTGTACTTGTCTTCCACGCGCCAAACCAGAATCACGCTGATTATGATCGGATTACCCAGTTTGTCGTTCACTTTTACTCGCTCACTATCGAAGTTGCGGGCACGAAGCGAGATCGATTTCTTGATGTAGAAAGGATTGGCCCAGTAGAAGCCATTCTCCTTCACAGTACCCTTATAACTCCCGAATAGGGTGATCACTTTTGAAGTGTTCGGGTATACCAGGAAGAATCCCGGTAAGCACAACAAAGCGAGAAAAATAGGTAGTACTCCGATCGGGTTTTCATCGGCGATCAATATGAACATAGAGAAAGCGATGATGACGAGCAAGAGGAGTAATCCCAGAAAGCCGGACGGTGGTTTGATGAATTTTTCGTTTGACATGATATTAAAAAGATATCACTAAGATATTAATTCCCCGGAGGTGTACAAATTCGATTCGACGAACGATATCATCCGCGGCATGAGTATTCAATTGCCTACATTTGGATTATGCACAAACGCGAATTCCTGAAGAAGGCTGCAACATTCGGACTCACCGTACCATTTGCCTGGGATGCCTTCGCCCGAAGTTTTGATGAAGTGTCTAATCTCGGACCAGCTGAACTGGCCTCCGAAGATGCTTTCTGGGAAAATATCAGGAACAACTATCTGCTTACTCCTGAATATATCAATCTCGAAAGCGGCTACTACTGCATGCTTCCCGAGCCCTTGTTGGAAAAATACATTTCCCACATCCATCGAGTTAACCGGGAACATTCGCACTACATGCGAAAAAGTCTGAACAAGGAGAAGAAACAGATCATCGATCGACTCGCGATCGAGTCAGGTTGTTCGCCGGACGAGCTCGCCATCACGCGCAACACCACAGAATCGTTGGATCTTGTGATCAATGGAATACACTGGAAAAAAGGTGATGAAGCGGTCATGGCCTTGCAGGATTATGGGGCCATGCTCAATATGTTCCGACTCATGGAAGAGCGGTATGGCATCACGTTGCGCAAGGTGAGTCTTCCAAACGATCCACAAAGCGACGACGAGATCGTGGATCTCTACCGATCTCAGATCAACGAGAAGACCAAATTGCTCATGGTCTGTCATATGGTCAACATTACAGGACAAGTATTGCCGGTCCGCAAGATCTGCGATATGGCACATGGTCTCGGAGTGCAGGTCATGGTAGATGGCGCCCATTCATTCGCGCACGTACGCACTTCTGTGCGCGACCTAGACTGTGATTATTACGGTACCAGTCTGCATAAATGGCTGAGTGCCCCACTTGGAAATGGCCTGTTGTATGTAAAAAAAGAGCGCATTCCTGAACTCTGGCCACTGTTGGCCGAGGACAAGAAAGAACCCGGCGATATCAAACGACTGAGTCATACCGGAACCACACCGGTGCATACCATGATGGGTATCGTTGACGCGATCGATCACTTTCACATGATCGGGGCTCAGCGAAAAACCGAACGACTTCGGTATTTACAGAGATACTGGTCTGATAGGGTCCGTGATCTACCCAAGGTGATCATGAATACTCCAAGAGATCCTGACCGTTCCTGCGCAATAGCCAACGTAGGCATCGAGGGTATCCCACCGAAACAACTGGCCCAAAGTCTCATGGATGAATTCAATATCTGGACTGTAGGCATAGACCGACCGGGCGTGAAGGGATGCAGGATCACTCCAAATGTGTATACCACCACGTCAGAACTAGAGGCATTGGTGGATGCGATCACTAAACTATCGCACGGCTAATCTCGTTATTTATTGAACACTACGCATGTCTATAGTCTCTCGCTTCTTCTTCATTCTGCTTGCACTAACAGGAATCCTGTCGTGCAAAGGAGTAGACAAACTCACCCAGTTTGAGATCGAATATCATTCTACGGCAATCATCCCGTCGTCCTCTGCCATAAACTTACCTTTCAACGTATTCACTCCGGATATTGAATCGAACTCAGCCACGAATTATGAGTTGAACGACACGCGAAAAGACCGCATCGAGCAAGTGATTCTTCAACGGGGAGAATTGGAGCTCACGAGTCCGGAAAATTCCGATTTTGGCTTCCTAAAGGCGTTGCGGGTTTTTCTTTCAGCAGAGGGATTGGATGAGAAAATGATCGCATCGATCGAGGATATTCCCGAGGATATCGGAAAAAAGCTTGTCCTCGAGACTACCGGTGAGAACGTCAAGAAGTACATGGATAAAGAGACCTTTCAGCTGCGGCTGGAAACTGTCACCGATGAATTGATCACTCGCGATCATGAGGTCAATGTGTTTGCCAAATTCTTTGTTGATGCCGAGCTGGTAGGACAATAGAATTGTACACTCCCTTTCGCACCGGCGGTACTTTGTAGAGAACTACCATTTCCTTGAACGTGCAAGCTTGTGTATGTTTGACATGCACAACAGCAACTCTATGGCGGCTTCGCACAAATTTCTCATCACACTGATCATCGGCCTGTTATTCCTGCCGTCTTGTTTGAAGAACTCCACCAACGATCATTTCGGGCCTCTTCCGGTGCCATCAAAACGGTTCATGGAACAGCGAGATACCATGCTTGAGGTAACGCTGAATTATTTGAACAAATACTATTCACCGATGGATCGCAAGATCCTTCAGATCTATCCCGATTGCGACAGTTGTATATGTGATTGGGAACGCGAATACGAGGAGGGAATCAAGTATCGATACTACGATTGCGACGAAGTCGGCTATCAAGTGCGCATCGATTTTATGTTGGAAGATATCACGAAGTCGGATGTATTTCAATTTGTGAATCATCTCTTCGAGGATCCCAACAATCGGTGGAATGCAGACAGTACCACTTACGAACCCGCTGATGGAGGGAAAGGTGCTTATTACACCATCGTCCAACAAGAAGACCGCATATTATTAAAGTATTTTCAATCATTACGCTAACATGTACGCTGCCATTTACCTGTTCCGAACTCATCCGGAAACGGAGAACGAATTCGTCAAAGCCTGGGAAGACCTCACGCTGATGATCCGGAAGTACGAGGGTAGTTTGGGCTCAAGACTGCACCGATCAGAAGCCGATGTCCGGGAATTCTTTGCCTACGCATTGTGGCCCGATGGGAAGACTTACCAAGAAGCAGGAAATAATATGCCACCGGAAGTGGAGGACATCCGAAAGCGGATGCGAGAGGCGTGTGAGAAGATCGAGACAAAATTTACCGGAGATGTGGGAGAGGATCATATCATCGCGGAACCGGAATCTTAATTACCAAGTTCAATACATTTGCTTGAGAAATGAGCAGTCCACAAAAGAAGAAAGCCACGGGTAAGGCAGTCAAGCAGAAACGGTCAAATAAAAGACCGACCCCGCAGAAGAGTGTTGCTCGCGTTTCCAGCAAACTCATGCCAGTGCTCATGCTCGTGCTCTTCGCCGAAGCATTCCTACTGTACTTCAATACCCGAAACCACGAATACGTGCTCGACGACATGTCGGTGATCGAAAGCAATTGGGTCGTGAAACGCGGTACGGAAGGCATCCCGATCATTTGGAAAACCTCGTATCGCTACGGATACTGGAATAATCAGGGATCGCTCTACCGTCCTTTGTCTCTGGTCATGTTCGCTGTGGAATGGGAACTTTCTCCGAACAACCCGTCCATACACCATTGGGTGAATATTTTACTCTATGGTGCCTTGGCGGTCTTGATGTTTCTCTTCCTCCAGGCAATGTTCAGGGAGCGAAAGCCGTTTCTCGCATTCATCATCACCGCGTTATATATCGCTCACCCTATTCATACGGAGGTGGTAGCGAATATCAAGAGTCGGGATGAGTTATTGAGCTTCGTCCTGCTCGTTGGCAGTTTATTGCTCATGCTGCGCTATGTAGATAGGGGAGGCGTCGTGCGATTGGTCAGTTCTGTGCTGGTCTACTTCCTGGCTTTTCTTGCCAAAGAGAGTGCCATCACATTTTTAGCGGTCATTCCGCTGACCTTATGGTTCTTCAGAGATCTTCCAATTAAGAAAGTAGTCACGACTACTTTGATGTATGTCCCTGCTGCTTTAGCCTACATCGGGATCCGTAGTAGCATCATCGGCAAGGTAGGAGGCATTGACTTTGTCGATCCGATCGACAATTTTCTTGTAAAACTAGAGGGAGCAGAGCGATTTGCCACAGCGATAAAGATCGTTGGACTCTATATGTGGAAGCTCATTTTCCCGCATCCACTCTCCAATGATTATTCACTGGCGCAGATCGATGTTGCCGGAGTTTCAGACCCTAAATTCCTTTTGAGTATTCTGGTCATAGCCGGGCTTGGTTATCTGGCTTATCGCGGTTGGAAAAGCAAAAGTGTTTATAGTTATGCGATCTTATTCTTCGCCGCGAGCATTTCCCTTTATACCAACCTGATCATCACCATTGGAACCAACTTCGGAGAGCGACTGCTCTTTGTGCCATCGTTCGCATTTGCATTGGTGATCGGTGTTTTGTTGATGAAGTATCTCAAGGCGAAAGAAGGGCAGGCGAAGGACATCAAGGACTTTTTGGGGAACAGCCGACAGACTACAACTATCGTTACTGTATTGGTTGTCCTCATTTATGGCTACAAAACCATAGATCGAAACAAAGCCTGGGCAGAGAACATGGTCTTGTATACGACTGACGTGAAGACCTCTTCGAACAGTGCTCGGTCGCATTATTACTACGGCTTGGGAACCATGAAACAGGCCGTTCGACTCGAAGATCAGAATGAAAAGCTCAAAGGGCTCCAGGAGTCGGTGGTGGCATTTGAGCGAGCCATTGAGATCTATCCTCGATACGGCGATGCTCTCGGAGCATTGGGACTGGCATATTATCGCTTGAATGATCACGACAAGGCATTGGAATACTATCAAAAGGCCAGAGAGCTAACCGGTGGAACTGCGATCATGCTGAACAACATGGCTGTCATCTATTTCAACCGAGGTCAGCGAAAAAAGGCTCTGGAGATCTATAAGGAAGTCATTCAGAAAGATCCTCGTTATGTCGACGGATTGCGTGGGATCGCATCCTGCTATGGCACGCTTGGCGACCATGAAAAGGCCGTGATGTATTTCAAGGAGGCGATCAAGTACGCCCCAAATAGTGGGGATCTCTACTACTATCTTGGCTTGACTTACAACAATATGGGAAACCGGGTTGAAGCGAAAAAGGCTTATGACAAAGCCAAGGAGTTGAATCCGAACATCAAAACTCCATTCTGATGAAGCTTACTCCGGTCGATATTGCCGAAAAGCTTGACAAGATCAATGAGCATTGGTCACCGCATATAGTGGGCGAACTCAATGGTCAGCATGTAAAACTAGCCAAGCTTAAAGGTGAATTCATCTGGCATGATCACCAGGAAGAAGATGAGTTGTTCTACGTGGTCAAAGGAACCTTGATCATGGAACTGCGCGATCCGGATGAACGCACGGTCACGATCGGTCCGGGTGAATTCATTGTGGTCCCACGCGGGGTCATGCACAGACCAATAGCACCGGAAGAAGTACATGTCATGCTGTTCGAACCTGCAAGCACGGTCAACACCGGGAACATCGACCACGATCTGACCAAAAAGGATCTACCAAGGATTTAAAAAATCCGGAGAATATTCCCAACGCGATACATTCTTCTCCCTTCGCAAACCCTCTTCAAATTGTGCCCGGTATACTTGTATCAGGGAGTTATCACTATGCAAAACTGAAAGTGCATGGATGGCTTTTCGAACATTAAATCTCATCAGAACGTGGACAGAGAAACGATCGAAGCGTATGAACGTCTTATATTAGTCGCCCGGGCCGAAAGGAAGTGGCTTAGGAAAGAATTGAAGCTCATGCGCATTGACAGGAAGATCGCTGCACAGATACGAAGGATCGATACAGAAGAGATCACTGAAGAGTTCTGGGAGGAGGTTCCTTTGACGGATGTAGAACTGCTTGAATACTTTGTTGCGGTCTATTTACAGTTGAATTATCCCGAAGGCAGGGAGCGGTTGTTGCAACGTGCAGTGCAGATAGAAGAGTGGAATCAGGATACTTTTGACCTGGCATTGCTTGCCATTCGGGATAAGTACGCCCACTTGAAGACCTATGGTTTTACCCAATTCGCGAAGTACCGAGACAAGATGGCCCTGAAGGAGATCAAACCGGTGTTCATGAGCCACCAGTTGCGCGCCCGCAAGGAGGCTGAGCGGTGCGACCGTGTGATCCGTTCCGGTGGTCGGTTTCGTCCGTACGCAGGGAAACATGCCGGCTTCAGAGGCTGGTGGAAGCATTATTTCGGGTGAGCGTAGCAGCTGCGAACGAATCACTAGATTTGTCGTTCAAGGTTGAATATGCATTCACACAACAGGGAACAGATTTTTGCCGACAGAGCTAAATTGATCGCCCGATTGGGATTTGGAGGAATGATGATCCCTCATGGTTACAGTAAACTCATGAAGTTGTTCGCTCCGGGAGACATCAGCTTTGCTGACCCGATCTGGCTCGGACCGGATATTTCATTGTACCTGACCATTTTTGCGGAGCTGGTTTGTGCAGTCTTGTTGATCGTAGGCTTCAAAACCCGATGGGCAGTGATCCCACCCATCATCACCATGATGGTGGCAGCATTCATCGTGCATGGCGACGATCCTTGGGGAAAGAAAGAATTTGCCCTGCTATATCTGGTGGGCTATATGGTCATCATGCTCCTTGGTCCGGGTAAGTACTCCCTGGATCATTACCTCAATTCTCGGAAACGATGAGTGGAGAGCTCAGCATTCAAGATGCGCTCAAGAGAGCCAATGTCTTTCTCAAATGGCTGCCGCTGGCAATATTCGCCGGATCCATCGGCATAGCCTACGTGTTATTTCAAAGTTTTTCCGGAGACATGGCCGTAATCTCTGCAATTGTTTCCGTGGTGATCGGGATCTTTCTAAGCACCTGGCTATGGGGTGTTCAAGCAGTCAAATGGAGACTGTGGGCCTATCCCAAAGTGAGCGATTATCGATTACTCGAGCAAAAAGCGATCAATCGTCAGCTCATTTGGCCCAGACATCACATATTCACCCGCTGGGAAATGGTTTCACGATCCCAGAAAGATCGATTACAGCAGCTGTACATTGTCCTCGATAACAAAGCGACCACCTTAGAGGAGGTCGACGACCGGAAGTATCCCGACAGGACTGAGTACAAACAGGGAAACACGAACTTCATCGCGTACGCGATCGGATTGGTTATCTCCCTCTATTTGATGATCGAAACCCCAAAAGCCGGAATTGCGGCTTTGATATTCTTCGTGCTGGCTTTCCTCGAGTGGAAAAAACTCAGAAGCAAGTCAAAGTTGCTGGTCATTGATGACAAAGGTGTCGAATGGCAGGGGGTGCTTTACAGATGGGATCAGATAAAGAACTATCAGGTCAAGGCTCTGACTATGCAACAAAAGTTGTTCGAGCTCCTTCTGGATGTGGAACTGGAGATGGATATCCCGGATGCACTCGATGACGAAGATCCCGAAACTTTCATGACACGGATCGACATAGATCTGGAAGATCTTACGGAGGATCCATTCTCATTGGAAGCAACGCTCGACGCATACAAGTATCGCTACGAGAAAAAGCGCACTATCCGATGAGTAAGGCTGTGCAGATCAGAAAAACTCAAGTTTCAGATGCTCCGGCGATTTGTCAATTGTGTGCAGACACCGTGCGAAGAGTGAACAACAGAGATTATTCGTCAGAACAAGTGGAGAAATGGTCAGGCCGACTGGAATTGGTCGACCGGATGGAAACTCGCTTGGCGGAGCAAAGTGGCCTGGTAGCTACCAAAGGTGATGACATCGCTGGAGTGGTGACCTGGACTGAAAATGGATATCTCGTTCTATTCTATATCCATGCTGACCATCAGGGTCAAGGCATCGGTAGCCAGCTGATGCAACATCTCATCGAAGGTCTATCACAAGGTGAAGAAATGGCCAGCGATGTGAGTATCACCGCACGCCCATTTTTCGAGAGATTCGGTTTTAAACTAGTAGTGGAACAAACAGTGAGTATAGATGGCGTGGCTTTCACAAACTATTCAATGAAACTCAAGACCAAATAACTATGAATAAAATTCTCCTTCTGCATGGTGCATTGGGTTCTGATCATCAAACCCAGAAGATGTATGAGAGCCTTCGAATGGATCACGATGTCATACGTATGGAATTCCAAGGTCATGGAAATAAAGCGTCCGACGACTGCGCATTCGATCTTGATATTTTAGCCGATCAACTTCTGGAATTCATTCGGGAGCATGACTTGAATGGAGTGGATATATTCGGTTACAGCATGGGAGGATATGTAGCCACCATCGCAGCTGGCAAACAACCGGAGATTATCGGTAAGATCATTACTCTTGGAACCAAATGGCACTGGGATCCTGAGTCGACGGACGCTGAGATCAGCAAATTGGATCCGGACATTATCAGCGATAAGGTGCCCAATTTTGCCAACCACCTCAGCATGCAACATGGGGAAAGTAACTGGAAAGCATTGCTTCAAGCCACTGCTGATATGATGATCGGACTAGGGAAGCAAGGTCGCGCACTTGTCGATGAAGACCTCAACAACATCACTACTCCATTCCTGGTTCTGCGGGGAGAAAATGATAACATGGTGAGTCGTGAAGAAAGCATTTGGGCCACTGAGTGTCTTGGTAGCGCTGAATATCGGGAAGTCACGGCTCAACCGCATCCATTGGAAAAATTGGATCCCGACACGGTGAGGCCGATCATTAATGAATTCTTAAATCGTTAAATGACATTTCTAAAAGACAAGTAGTAACCTATAATTACTATTTTTCCCCACTTAATCAGACAAAATGAACAAACTACGAGCAACCCTATTTTCGATCTTCTTCATCGCTTTTGCAGCGGTCAACTCAATGGCCCAATCGCCCGAAGGGATCAACTATCAAGCAGTCATCACTGACAATACAGGAGATGCCCTGGCAAATACATCAGTCACCATGCGCGTTGGAGTATACAGTGGCGTAAGCGGTACTGTGAAAGAATACGAAGAGACTCATGTACTATCAACATCGGATAACAGACATGTGAGTCTGGTGGTCGGACAAGGATCGGTTCTCTCCGGTTCCTTTGGCTCTATTAATTGGGGCGGAAGCAATCACTTTGTGAAAGTAGAAGTCGACAAGGGAGATGGATATGTGAACATGGGACTCGTGCAGTTGCAAAGTGTGCCTTACTCGCTTTACAGTAAGAAAGCAATGGAAGTTGAGCAACTTCCTTCCATCAATCTGAACGATCTGAGTGATGTGAACACGAGCGGTGCGTCAAACAATGCCGTTTTGAAATTCGATGGAACCAACTGGGTTGTCGGAACAGATAATACAGGAAGCAGCTACACTGAGGGAGCGGGTATCGATATCAACGGAACAGAGATCGCTGCCGAGAACGACAACAACATCTGGAATGCTTCAAAAATTTAAGGAAGAGATGTCACTACTTCAACTCCTTCCAACGCAAGCATTTTGAAATGGAACGGTTCCAATTGGGGATTGGCCAATGATGATATGAATTCATACAATGCGGGGTCAGGGTTGTCTTTGAATGGCACCACATTCTCTGCAAATTCCTCAACACCGATGTGGAATGCATCGAGCATCCAGGGGAACAGCGTAACCGGAGTAAGTCCGAGCAATGGTGAGATCTTGAAATGGAACGGATCCACATGGGCATTGTCCACTGACGATAACACCAGCTATTCATCAGGTACAGGCATATCCATTGCATCGGGAACGATCAGCGCGAGTAGCAATTCTGCTATTTGGAATGCCAATCAGATCCAGGGACGTAACGTGAGCAGCACTGCACCGACCAGCGGACAAGTTCTGAAATGGAACGGAAGCAACTGGGCACCGGCTAACGACTCTTCCGGAGGAGGAAGTAGTTCGTCTGTATGGAGCAAGTCCGGAAATAACATTTACTCAGGCGCAAACGACAACGTGGGTATCAACCGAACCAGTCCAACTTCCCGACTTCATGTTTGGGATTCGCTTACCAGCGGAAGTGGTGTGAACATTTTGGCTGACTACAGACTCTATCCAAGTCCGGCTTCAAATGCAGGCGGTTGGGTCGTGCGCGAAGTAGGAGACATCAATTCCAGCGCCGAGGTGATTGGCAATCTTGCAGTGACTACCGGTAGCAGTACCGTGAATGGTGCGACCAGTTACGGTGTCCTTGCGATCGCTGGATCGGAAGCCGATAACTCATACGGTCTATATACCCTGGCCGAAGAATCTGATGTACGGAACTATGGAGTATACAGCTACAGTAACGGTACGGGAACATTTAACATCGGTGGATTCTTCCTGGCATTGAGAAATTCGTCGAACAGTAACTATGGTGTATACGCCGTTGCCGATAGTGCATCAACTGCAGTTGCCGGGTATTTCGATGGAGACCTGACCTATACAGGTACGCTTACCGGTCCTTCAGATCAGTTCTTGAAAAAAGACATCGAAACCATGCCAACAGCTTTGAACAAGGTAATGCAACTTCAGCCTAAGACCTATTCTTTCGACAAGTCGCAGACCACAATGAATTTGCCGGAAGGCGAGCAATTCGGTTTCCTTGCACAGGACCTTGAGGAAGTTTTCCCGAATCTCGTTCACAAACAAAAGCATATTGAGAACCCGACTGAAAAGAAGGAGGATATCATCACTAAAGAGTACAATTCAGTAGATTACATGTCTCTCATTCCTGTTCTTACCAAAGCCTTGCAAGAGCAGCAGGTGATGATCGAGGAACTGAAGAAAGAAGTAGAAGAACTTAAATCGCAGAAATAATGAGGATCGTAAAGAAGATCATTCTACCGGTCCTGTTGTGCGCTGCGATCCACACCGAGGCGCAGCAGATCGATAGGTCGGTTGTTGCCACCGCAGGGAGTGTTCGAACAGCGGGTGGAATCACCGTTAGCCATACGATAGGAGAGAACGTGGTGATGCTGAAGCAAGCCGGTTCCCTTCAAATGAGGCAAGGATTTCAACAATCGGCCAAGAAGGATGATGTTGGAGTTCGCGTATTGCCGATCACGCATTTGTCGGTATCACCTAACCCTTTTACGACTGAGTTGAAGGTGAATGCAGATGAAGGGCAGACCATCAGTTCGATCAGGATCTATTCAGTGGATGGTCGAAAGGTTTTGGAACGTTCGTATTCGAATAGTAACTTGGCTACAATTTCAACTTCGGATATTGCCAAAGGGCTCTACACCATCGAGGTGTCCTTGAGCAACGACGGCGTGTTCCGACGCTCAATTGTCAAACCATGATAAAGAAAATACTGTTGGTGTTGCTCGTGGTCCTGGTGATCATGCAATTCTTCAGGATCGACAAAACGAATCCTGCATATCCTGCTGAGCAGGACTTTTTAACCGTAGAGAATGTGGACCATGAAGTAGGAGAGATCATCAAGCAAGCGTGCTACGACTGCCATTCCTTCGAGACGATCTATCCGTGGTATTCCAATTTCGCTCCGGCGAGCTGGATCATTAAGGATCATATCGACGAAGGCAGAGAAGAGATGAATTTTTCCGAGTGGTCAACCTATAAGGAGAAACGCAAGAAACACAAATTTGAAGAATGTTATGAGCTGGTGAGTGAGGGTGAAATGCCGCTGAAAGGGTATGCGATCATGCACTCCAAAGCGAATTTATCCGATGATCAGCGCAAGCTGCTCGTGGAGTGGTTCAAGAACGCATCCAAACACTAGGAAAACCTGCATAAAGAAAAAGGGAGCTCAATGGCTCCCTTTTTTTATGTCTTCCTGGTTCCGATCAATGATCGTGATCATGATCGTGTGAACCGTGATCGTGACCTGTTTCTTCGGCTTCCTCTTCGTCTTCTTTTTCCTTCTTCATGATAAAGCCTCCGTAACCCATGTCGATGGTCATGGTCTCACCGTTAAAACCGGAGATCTGCATTTTTTTAGAGTCTCCTCGTCCGTTGGTGATCGTGATGGAATTATCGTCATTCAATTCCCAGGTTCCTGATTCCACGGTGCCCATGATCTTGGCCGAGTACGTCATATCCTTTTTGAATTCGATGTACATGTCCTGAAAGAACTGATCGACCTTGGCTTTTTTCTCAGGGCGAAGGTTCACGTCGAATTCTGTGTAGTTCCATTTTCCGACATAATCCTTGATGTCGCCGGCAACAGCGCTAACGGCAAAAGTCAGAAGCAATGTGAGCGAAAGAAGTGTTTTCATAGTTTGATTCAAATTATATGCAAGTATACGTATTAAAGATGCTCTATATTTTTGAGCGGATCAGTTAATATTTAACAAATCCCGTTCCACTTATGGGATCCACTTGATGTCCTTGAAGTTTGGTTTGCGTTTTTCAAGGAAGGCGTTGCGTCCTTCTTTGGCCTCGCCGGTCATGTACGCAAGTCGGGTCGCCTCACCGGCAAATACCTGCTGACCTACCATTCCGTCATCGGTGAGGTTGAAGGCAAACTTGAGCATCTTGATCGAGGTCGGTGATTTCGCCAGTACCTCTTGTGCCCATTCGAAAGCCGTGGCTTCCAGTTCTTCGTGAGGTACCACCGCGTTGACCATTCCCATCTCGTGAGCCTCTTGTGCACTATAGTTTCGACCGAGGAAAAAGATCTCGCGGGCTCGTTTTTGGCCAACCATCTTGGCTAGATATGCTGAGCCATAACCGCCATCAAAGCTGGTCACATCGGCATCGGTTTGTTTGAAAATGGCGTGCTCCTTGCTTGCCAGGGTCATGTCGCATACTACGTGCAGACTATGTCCACCGCCAACAGCCCATCCCGGAACCACTGCAATGACCACCTTGGGCATAAAGCGGATCAGGCGTTGTACCTCGAGGATATTCAATCGAGGCATTCCGTCGTCATCGACATAGCCCTGGTGTCCTCTTGTTCGCTGGTCACCTCCGCTGCAAAAAGAGTACACTCCGTCTTTCGGTGATGGCCCTTCAGCCGAAAACAGGACTACCCCAATGGAGGTGTCTTCTCGTGCATCCAGGAACGCTTTGTACAGTTCTCCAACTGTCTTGGGTCGGAACGCATTCCGCACTTCCGGTCTGTTGAATGCGATGCGTGCAACGCCGTTACATTTTTTATAGGTGATATCTTCAAAACCACCGATCTCCTGCCAATTGATATCGCTCATACCTCGTTGATCTATGCCGCAAATATCCAAACTTCTGGACGAACAAAAGGTTTGTTCTTCTGTCCTATCTTCGTTGCTCGAAAATCAAAGGCGATCCATGGCATCGGTTACTGAGGAGAATTATCTGAAAGCACTGTTCAATCTGCAGGACGACAAGGGCCAAGTGTCCATGTCGGATCTCAGCGGTGCCTTGCAGGTAAGCAGTCCGACCAGTAACTCCATGATCAAGAACTTGCATGCGCAGGGCTTTGTGAAATACGAAAAGTACAAACCCATCAAACTCACGAAGAAAGGCGCGAAGAAAGCAGCCCTGATCGTTAGGAAGCACCGCCTGACCGAGATGTTCCTCGTAGAGCAAATGGGCTTTGGATGGGAAGAAGTGCACGACGTAGCCGAACAGATCGAGCATATACAATCGCAGCGCTTCTTCGACCGTATGGATGAACTGCTGGGTTCTCCCACGCTCGACCCGCACGGGTCCCCTATCCCCGACAAAAAGGGGAATGTAGTTCAACGGGAATTACTAGTACTCACCGAGTGCAAACCAGGAACTACTGTTCGTCTTTCCGCCTTAAAATCCACTCCAGAAGAACTGCTCTTGTATCTTGACGGTCGTGATATTCGCATCGGTACCCGCTTGAAGCTGCTAAGCGTAGAATCTTTCGATAATTCGGTACACGTGAGTTACGGTAGCCGACAAAATGAGGTGCTGAGCCAGAAGGTAGCGGAGAATTTGCTGGTGCAGGCGGTAAGTTGACTTAACCAATCCCGAATCATGCAAAGACTAAGAAACCAATTCGAAAATTATGATCCTGGTTTCAGTTCTGATCTTCGCAATTTGATGTCGTCCAAGTTCGACAATGGACAGCTTTTTCCTCCTTATGTCCCATTTGTAGGTAATAAATTCTCGGAAGGCGGGCTTATGCTCTATTCTACTGCGCAGAACATTTCGTTCACAGGTGGAATACGTGAAATGTATCAGGGAAATCCAAATAAGCTGGTCGACCGATTGTATTATGATTTCAAAATGAATACAAAGTATCCTTCAGGTTCATTTTCGTTTCACAATGTTCAGGTAGAGCCATTCAAGAGGGGAGTAACTGCCGCATTAGCAGGATTGGCTCTCTATATAAGAAATGGATTGAAGATCCCATTGGATGAGGTTCACCACTACGTGGCAGTTACCAATTTCTATAAATACTCCCTCAATCAGGGACAAAAGGACATACATCCCGAAGGTGGGCTAGCTTGGAATTTAAAAGGTGAATACTATCAAGCAACCCGAGAGCTTGTTGAGTTAGAGCTGCGGCATCTGAAGCCAGCTTTTATTCTTACCTTTAAGGGAGATATGTGTGAACTCCTGGGTGAGATTCAGGATCAACTGGGCTTTGGGTTGCAAAGGATCAATGACCCGTCATGGATCTTACA